>AF_2010_repII_A1DRAFT_10000338_pt1 | contig 10182 bp, 10 predicted proteins | sample AmaForreplicIIA1_FD_9195 | JGI IMG/M metagenome (IMG submission 9195)
CCGGGATCTGCTCGATGTGCGGCAAGCCGCTGAACGCAAAAGGCGACTGCCTGGCTTGTCTGCTGCGGACGGGATTAGACGAAACAGCCGTTAAATTAAAACTGCCTCTGTTAGCGTTCGGCGATTTCGAAGTCGAGCAACAACCGGATGGTTCCTGCTGGGAACTTGGTCACGGTGCAATCGGCGTGACATACCTTGCTGCAGATAAGGTGTTACGCAGGCGCGTCGCCCTTAAGGTGATCGAGGTGCCTTCGGCAGCACGTGGGTCCCAAGCTGTGCGTGATCGTTTTCTACGGGAAGCCCGTGCGGCTGCTGCCCTGCGACATCCGAATGTAGCTGCTGTCTTCCAGTTTGGTACGTCGCCGGATGCCAGCCATTGCTATTACGCGATGGAACTTGTTGAAGGCGAAACGTTAGCGGCGCGCGTGCGCAGGGATGGCCCGCTAAACGCAAAAGAGACTTTGAAAATTGCGATTCAAATTTCGCGCGCCTTGATGGCCGCAGCGTCGCACGATTTAATCCACCGCGATCTGAAGCCGAGCAATATCATGCTGACGGGCGATTCAGAGGTGAAAATTATCGATTTCGGTTTGGCCAAGGCGATTACCGATGCTGGCGGGGAAATGGATCTAACCCATGGAGAATTCGTCGGCACACCGACTTTTGCCAGTCCTGAGCAATTTGGAGGCGGCCCAGTGGATGCGCGCTCGGACATCTATGCGCTCGGCGGTACGCTCTGGTTTGCGCTGACCGGTTTGGCGCCACACCCTGGCAAGACGTTAGAGGAGATTCGCGATCGTAAAATGCGCCATGGCCTGCCTGCCGCACAATTGATCGCCAGAAAAGTTCCTGAACCGCTGGTCAAATTGCTGCGTTCTACGCTTGCCATTGATCCTGGGAAGCGGCCCGCGTCGGCTCGCGAATTGATGGAAGCCTTGGAATCGTGTCGACGAAGTCTTAGTCGTCGCAGCGGCGTCCGCTCTGAGGAAGCTGCTTTGCGTAGCGAAGCGTTTTCCAGAGCGTTAAAGGATGCCAAAGCGTGCGCCGGCGATCCCCAAAGTTTACAGGCGCTTTTCGACAGTGCAGCGAAGAAAGCGGCGGCCGTCTCAAAGAAGCCGTTTAAACGGAACTGGGCTTACCTTCAAACGATGCTGCGTCTGATTCGCGCCTACCATCGGGGTGAATACCGGGAAGTTTCAAATGACGCGCTCGTTTGGATCATTGCGGCGCTGAACTATCTGGTGGACCCATTCGATTTAATTCCTGACGACACTCCGTTTCTCGGTTTGGTCGATGATGCACATGTAGTCGAATTGGTTACGGATAAGACTCGAAGGACGCTCGATGCTTTCATGACGTGGGAAACGGCGGCACGCTAGCGCAGTCCCAACCTTTAGCACCGATCGAAAATTTCGATGGTTGTCAGTTTCATCATACAAGCTTTCACGTCAATAATTTTAAAACAACGCCAGCTTTCGCGGGAATGGCCAAATCCTGGCCTACTACGAACTCACGCAGAGCAACCGTTAGCCATTCGCGCGACGAAGTGGCCTCCTCAATTGTGATGTAAGTCGTCTCGCCTTTCTCTTTTAGCCTGTAGCGCAAAATCTCAACGTCGATCGGTTCCTTTTCTCCCAGCAATTCGAGTCGGACACGGGCCCGTTTCGTTTTTGTGTCGATCGAAAGCTCAGTCATTTCCCCAATCGAGCGCAGCTTTGTGTTGGCTGCGAGCCGCACGGCGAAAGCCAAAGTCGTATCTTTGGAACGATTAAGAACATCTCGCAGACGTTTCGTAGCAGGAACTCCCAGTCGAGTTATGATTTTCGGCAACCGCTAATCATCCGGCGCCAGCAACTCGCGATTTCGCCACGCATAGCCGAATCCCGAGTAGATGGTTAGGGCAACGGTGATCCAGACCAACACGGGACCGGCTTCGCCCCACGCCCGGAGCCACCAGGTGGACGTCTCGTTCGCGTAATGGAGTTCCGCAATCGACAGAAGAGCGAGAAAAAAAATGATCGTGACGATTTGCCACGATGTTTTTTGTTTTCCGAGGCTTTCTGCGGGCAGAATTCGTCCCTTCGCGCTTGCCATCATCCGTAGACCCGTAATCAGAAAATCGCGCGCTACAACAGTCGTCGCGGCCCATGCTGGCACTGCTTTCAGAGGAACGAGTGAAATGAACGCCGCCGCCACCATGATTTTATCGACTAGCGGATCCATCAATTTTCCGAAGTTTGTGATGACTCCGTAACGCCGTGCGATCTCGCCGTCGATGAAATCAGTAAGACCGGCAATCAGAAAAATTACCAGCGCGGCGGTGCGCGCATAATGCCAGGATGAACTAAGCAACACTACAAAGAGCACCGTCAACGCCAGGCGGCTCAGAGTAAGTCGATTCGCCCAATTCATACTGTAGCCGCCTCGCTACGCGAGGCGCGACAATCACTCTTCATCCTAAACCGTGGCCGTTTCCAAATCGGCACCTTTTTCTTCAATTCATCTACAATCCATTGGCTTGCTTGAAAGCCTTCTCTTCGATGCGAACTCGTCACTCTCACAAAAAGCGACGCTTCTCCGACTGCAATAAAACCAGTCCGATGATGAATGATAACTCGCTTCAGCTCAAACCTCTCTGCGGCCTGTTCGGCAACTCGTTTCAACTGGTGCTCTGCCATTTCATGATGCGCTTCATAATCGATTCCCTCGATTTCTCGAGCATCTTCGATTTGCCGGACCACGCCCCAAAAATCAATAATGGCGCCCGCACCGACGCTATCGGCATCCACTTGTTTTAGAGGCTCCTTGGTTAAGAGGACTTCGGGAAGAAAACTGGGCATAGTTTCAATCTGCCCGCTCGCCGGGCTGTTTTATTTACAAAACATCTCATGAATGTCATTCTGAGCGAAGCGAAGAATCTCTGATCGTCGCCGATCGAATCTTGCGAGAGCAATCCAAAGATGTTTCGCTTCGCTCAACATGACAGTCTCATGATGAAATGGATTCTGAGAAACAAAAAAAGGAGATACAAAAATGAACACGAATCAATGTGATATTGGCCTGATCGGCCTTGGGGTCATGGGCGAAAATCTCGTCCTGAACATGGAATCCAAAGGTTTTTCGGTCGCAGTGTTCAATCGTACTACTGACGTTACGGAAAAATTAACCGCAGGACGCGCCCAAGGCAAAAACATACGGCCCACACTTACGCTGGAGGAATTTGTTGGGGCGCTTAGAAAGCCACGTATTGCCATGATAATGGTAAAAGCGGGCCCGCCAGTCGATTCAGTTCTCGGACAACTGAGGCCGCTTCTCGAGAAAGGCGATGTGATCATCGACGGCGGAAATTCTCTCTTCACTGACACGCAGCGTCGTGGACGAGAATTGGAGAGCACAGGAATTCATTTTGTAGGCATGGGGGTATCCGGCGGCGAGGAAGGCGCGCTCAAGGGCCCATCGCTCATGCCGGGTGGCCCGCGCGACTCGTGGGAAATTATCGCGCCAATTTTCCGCAAGATCGCTGCTCAAGTTGATGGCGAACCATGCTGTCGATACATGGGCCCCGGCGGCGCCGGTCACTACGTCAAGATGGTACACAACGGTATCGAGTACGGCGATATTCAGCTGATCTGTGAAGCGTACGCAATTCTGAAGGAGATCTTGGGAATGGATGCGGCGCAACTCGCACACACGTTTGCAGAGTGGAACAATGGCGAGCTGGAAAGTTATCTGATTGAAATCACATCGCAGATTTTTCAAAAAATCGATACTGAAACCGGCAAACCGCTGGTTGACGTGATTCTTGACAAAGCGGGCCAAAAAGGAACCGGCATCTGGACCCTTCAAGCTGCCATCAAGCAATACATCGTCATTTCCACAATCAACGCCGCAGTCGAAGCTCGCGTGATTTCGTCGCGAAAAGAAGAACGTGTCGCGGCGTCAGAAACTCTGCCGCAGCCTCGAGCTCGAACGTTCAAAGGCAATCGCGATCGTTTCGTCGCCGCCGTGCGTGATGCTCTGTATGCCTCCAAGATCATTTCGTACGCGCAAGGAATGGAGCTTCTCCGATCCGGAAGCACGACGTACGAATGGAACCTGAACCTGAGCGACATCGCCACGATTTGGCGTGGAGGCTGTATCATCCGCGCTAAATTCCTCAATCGAATCGTTCAGGCCTATCGGCGTAACCCTGCGCTGCAAAATCTTCTCCTCGACAAGTATTTCACGAGAGCCATCAAAAGAACGCAGCCGAAATGGCGGCTCGTCGTTTCCACAGCTATCAAGTTCGGCGTTCCAGTCCCCGCGTTTTCTGCTTCCTTGGCGTATTTCGACAGTTATCGCTCGGCTCGCCTTCCAGCAAATCTCCTGCAAGCGCAACGCGACTTCTTTGGTGCACACACATACGAACGCATCGATAAACCCGGCGTTTTCCACACCGAATGGCTTGAGCCTGAGGGAAAGCCCGCCGAAAAACCGGCCGAACCGAAAACACACCAGCCGCATCACGCGGGCGAGTAACACTCTTTGACCAGCACGCGGTCGGCTTGAACGAATGCGCCGATAGGAGCTGCGCCGTTGCGCTTCTGGGGAGCGCAGGCTACCAGCCTGCACAAGTCTCGGCAGCTCGGCGAGATTAGGGTAATTAGGTGTAGCTTCGGAGCTGCGCAGCGCAAAGATTTTGTTGGCGCGGCTGCCGGCAATTACAGGCTGGCAGCCTGTGCTCCCCGGAACTAAAAGCTTTCTGTTGAAGAAATGAGGCAAGTTGGACACGGACGGGTTAGCCGGTTTCTCCGGTTGATTCGTTTCTCTCATACGATTTTCGCGCTGCCATTTGCTCTCGCAGCGCTGATCGTGGCGGCGAACGGCTGGCCATCGCTGCGAATTCTTTTGCTAGTGATCGTCTGCATGGTATTCGCGCGCACGGCAGCCATGCTTTTCAATCGGCTCGTTGACTGGTCGCTTGATCAACGCAACCCGCGCACAGCCTCGCGACACTTGCTCGTACCAAAATTGTCCGTCGTAGTTTTGCTAATTCTCGCTTCTGCCGGGTTTCTACTGGCGGCGTGCGCGATCAATCGGCTGACCTGCAAGCTTGCGCCCGTTGCGCTCGCGTTGATTTTTTTCTATTCGGTGACCAAGCGGTTCACGAGCACAACACATTTTTTTCTCGGATTGGCTCTGGCCGTCGCTCCGCTCGGCGCATGGATCGCGCAGACGGGCGCTATCGCTCTTGCCCCGATTGTGCTTGCCGGCGGTGTAATTTGCTGGGTTGCGGGATTCGATCTGATATATGCCACGCAAGACTATGATTTTGATCGGCGCGAAGGGATTCGATCGCTGGTGGTGAAACTGGGGATCACGCGCAGCTTGCGTCTCGCGCAGCTATTACATTTGCTGACCTTTGTCGCGCTGATCGCTTTTGGATTCGTCGCAAAACTCGGCTCGCTCTACTACTGGTCCTTGCCCCTAATAGCGGCGGCTCTTGTTTACGAGCACAAAACCAAAAAACGCGATCTGGTTGAAATCAATCGCGCGTTTTTTCAAAGCAATGCGTTTGTGAGCGCGGTGTTTTTAATCGCCGTTTGCATCGATCGGTTGCTCTAAACGAATGGAAATGACAAAGCACGAATGTCGAAGGACGAAAGAAGCACGAAGCTCGAATGGCGAAAAGCAAGCGCACCCCTGCGCATCATTGAGTCATTCGTCATTCCTTCGAGCTTCGGCATTCGGATTTCGGATTTAACGTCACATCGCGTTTAACATCGCAACGCGTCGTTCGTGCCGGCCGCCATCGAAGCCGGTCTCAAGCCAAATCCGCACAATGTTTAGAGCCAGATCTTCAGGAATCATACGTTCACCCATCGAGAGCACGTTCGCATCGTTGTGATGCCGCGAGAGCCGCGCCGACTGTTCGTTCCAGCAAAGCGCGCAACGCACACCGTGCACCTTGTTTGCTACCATCGCTTCGCCATTGCCTGAACCGCCGAAGACAATGCCGCGCTCGCATTCACCATTGGCCACTGCTTCCGCCGCCGGGCGAATGAAAAGCGGATAATCCACGGGTTCCTCGCTGAACGTGCCGCAGTCCTTCACTTCATGCCCGAGCGAGCCGAGCAATTCTTTTACCTTCTCTTTGTAACGGAAACCGGCGTGATCTGAGCCCAAGGAAATTTTCATCAGACACGAATTACACGAATTCCCCCGAAGGTTACAATGCCGCAGTCAATTTCTTTGAGCCAATTCATGTGCATTCGTGAAATTCGTGTCTAGCCACCGTGCAACTTCGCCAGCTCGCTCCAGAGTTCGCGTTCGCGGTCGGTCAGCTTTTTAGGGATGTTTAATTGAGCGATAACGTAGAGATCGCCGCGTTTTCCTGAGACTCCTGGCAGACCACGCTCACGCAGACGAAACCGCTGCCCGCCTTGTGTACCAGACGGAATTTTTAGCCGCGCTTTTCCTTCGAGAGTCGGCACAAGCAATTCGCCGCCCAACACGGCTTGGGATGGTTGAATCCGCACCTCATGAATCAAGTCGCTGCCTTCGACTGAGAAATCCGGGTGTTTGGCTAATCGAACTCGAAGAAAAAGGTCGCCGCTTTTTCCTCCACCCGCACCAGCTTCACCTTGACCACGCAAACGGATCCGCTGCCCTTCACTGACGCCGCGAGGAATCTTGACTTGATACTGCTCCACCTTCTCTGAACCGGCTCGCCGCAACGACACCGGCCTCGTAGACCCGCTTAGCGCTTCCTCCAGTGTGACCATAATGTCCGCTTCTACATCGGCGCCCCGTTCGGCTGTTGTAGTGCGTCCACCGAACCCGCCGAATGCGGAGCGACCACGTCCGCCGCCAAAAAAAGCTTCAAAGAAATCGCTGAAGCCAGTTCCGCCGAACTCGAACTCAACGCCGCCGCCGCCATCGCCGCCCCACTGATAAAATCCGCCGCCGGGAGGTTGCTGTCCTTCCCACTGCGGCGGCGGCTGGAAACCGCCCGGTCGGTTCCAGTCCGCGCCAAGCTGATCGTATTTCTTCCGTTTTTCAGGGTCGCTCAGAACTTCGTACGCTTCATTGATCTCCTTAAATTTTTCTTCGGCAGCCTTTTTGTCCTTGGCCACGTCCGGGTGATACTTGCGCGCGAGCTTTCGAAAAGCGCTGCGAATCTCGTCCTCGGTGGCCGTTCTCGGCACCCCGAGCGTCTCGTAATAATCTCGAAATTGAACGGGCATTGATTATCAAGCTTGTGCCTCAGCTTGCTTCACGCAAATTTTTCAATCGTGCGCGAATTGGGAAAGTTTATCGTGATTATTGGCGTGGTCGCGACGCTCGTGGGACTGGTTATGTGGAGCGGTTTCGCGCCAAAATGGCTTGGGCGACTGCCCGGCGACATTCGGATCGAGCGCGAACATTCCTCGTTTTATTTTCCCATCGTCACCTGCATCGTTCTCAGCATTCTGCTTAGCCTGGTTTTTTCGCTGTTCTCAATTTTCCGGCGGTAAGCGACGCGAGAACGCGTGCGCACTCCTAAAGCTTCGCGAATTGCATCGCGGGCTTGTTTTATTTCGCACGAAATGCTTTGGAGTGCGGGGCGTCTTCGCACCGCTTTTGGAATTTCANATGACCACACCAAGTCGGCAGGAACTCATGAACGTGCACGTGAAGCGATTACTGCGCTGCAGGCGCTGTCCGCGCATGCAATCCACGCCGGTGTCAGGCGGCGCGATCGTGAGCGACGTGATGATCATTGGGCAGGCGCCCGGTCCACGGGAACCAACGTTGAAAAGACCGTTTGCGCACACTGCCGGCAAAACCCTTTTTCGTTGGTTCGAACAATTTTGCGGGATGGATGAAGCCGCCGTTCGATCAAAGATCTATTTCGCAGCCGTCTGCCGCTGTTTTCCCGGCAAAAATTCCGGCGGCACCGACCGAGTCCCGGCGCCGGATGAGATTGGCAACTGTGCGCTGTGGATGAACGACGAGATTCGGATTTTGCAGCCGCTTCTCATTATTGCCGTTGGTCGACTGGCGATCGTACAATTCATCAACTGTGCGAAATTAGAAGAAGTAATTGGCCGCAAATTTCGCGTTGTGCATGCGGGCCACCGGTTCGACCTGATTCCGTTACCACATCCGTCTGGCGCATCGCCCTGGCATAAGATTCCTCCGGGAAAGGCACTCACCGAGCGCGCGCTCAAACTGATTGCGCGACACCCTGCAATCCGGCAACTCGATTAATCTGGAAGCCAGGAATCCACGAATTTTCAATAGAGAATCATTCACTCTTTTCTTGGTTTCCTGGTTTCCTGATTCATCTTTTTCCGAATGTCTTCTGCAATTCCAGCCCGCGGTGACATTCCCGAGACTGACAAATGGGACCTGACGCATCTGTTCGGTGACGTGAGCAAATGGCAGGAGGATTTTGCCTGGCTACAGCGTGAGTATCCGAAGCTTGAACAGTGGAAAGCCAGAGTGGGGGAATCAGCGCAGACATTGGCCGCGCTTCTCGAGTTCGAGAAGGCGCTCGAGCAGAAGATGGAACGCATCTATCACTATGCGTCGCTTCAAGCGGCCGAGGATAGCACGAATAACGAGTACCTCGCTCGCATTGGCCAAGTCCAGAATCTACTTACAAGGGTCAGCGAGGCGGCGGCGTTTGTTGTCCCGGAGATTTTGGCGATCGATGATGAACGATTCGGAAAATTTCTTGCCGATCCGGTGCTTAAAGATTGGCGGATCAAGCTGCACAAAATCCGACGAATGGGACCGCATGTCCTTTCAGTGCCCGAGGAACGTTTGCTCGCGCTGAGCAATCTCGCGCTAAGCGGCTACGACGACACATTTTCCCAGCTCACCGACGTAGACATGAAGTTCGGTGTGCTCGTCGACGAGACCGGGCGCGAGCGTCCTCTTAGCCAAAGCTCGTTCAGCTCGTTTCTGGTGAAGCGCGACACTGAACTGCGCAAACGCGCTTTCCATCAATTCTACGCCGAGTTTCGCGACCATCAGTACACGCTCGCCGCGTCCCTGGGGTATTCCGTAAAGGCTGATGTGTTTCATGCCAAGGCACGGCATTATCCATCTGCGCTCGGGGCGGCTCTGTTTCCGGACGACGTCCCAGTCGCGGTGTATGACCGCTTGATTCAATCTGTCCGCGCAAATCTGAAACCGTTGTTTCGATATTTTGATTTTCGCCGGCGCGTCCTTGGTTTGGGTGAGCTGCATCACTACGACACGTACGTTCCGCTCGTTGGGGAGATCCAGACCAAATTCACATTCGATGAAGCGATCGAACTGGTGTTGGATGCGCTAGCCCCGCTAGGAAGGGAATATGTCCAGGTGCTCGCGGAAGGTCTGCGCTCGAGACGCTGGTGCGATCGTTACGAGAACAAAGGCAAACGCAGCGGTGCCTTTTCATCCGGCAGTTACAGCGCGCCGCCTTACATTCTGATGAACTACAAGCAGGACGTCTTCTCGGATGTCTACACGCTGGCGCACGAGGCAGGGCATTCAATGCACAGTTGGTTTTCGCAAAGTTCGCAGCTCTTTCAGGATTACGAGTATCCGATCTTTCTCGCGGAGGTGGCGTCGACGTTCAACGAGGAATTGCTGACGCATCATCTGCTTCAAACTACAAACGACCCAAAGATGCGCGCTTACATGATCAACCGCCAACTCGATGATCTGCGCGGCACGCTCTTCCGACAGACCATGTTTGCCGAATTTGAAAGAATCATTCACGCCATCGAGGAGAGCGGTGATGCGTTGACTCTAGATGTTTTCAAGTCGGAGTATCACAAGCTGCTCGAAGCTTACTTCGCGGAAAATTTCGTGCTCGATCCCGAGCTTGATCTGGAATGCCTTCGTATCCCGCATTTCTATCACGCGTTCTACGTTTACAAATACGCGACCGGAATCTCTGCTGCTGTGGCGTTGTCGCAGCGCGTGCTATCCGGCCAACCGGGAACCATCGAGGCTTATCTGAGCTTCCTGCGTTCAGGGGGATCGAAGTTTCCTCTCGAAACATTAAAAACCGCGGGCGTCGATATGACAACACCCGCTCCCATCGAAAGCACGCTGCAGTTGTTCGGACGCCGGCTCGGAGAATTGGAACAATTGTTGTTGTAGGAGCCGATATCAGTCCAAGAAGGCGTTCGGGATTCACAGAAACGCCCTACGACTTTCAAT
>AF_2010_repII_A1DRAFT_10000340_pt1 | contig 10169 bp, 10 predicted proteins | sample AmaForreplicIIA1_FD_9195 | JGI IMG/M metagenome (IMG submission 9195)
TCAAATAAATCCTATCCTTGTTCCTTCATCGCGCCATCCTGGCAGGGTATCAAAACCCGAAAAAACACCAAATTTTGGCCCAATGTCAGTAATTCGCCATGGACACGCTCGCATTGTTGATACTAATCAGTATCAAAAACATCGGGAATACTATGACTATCAGTTCTTGAAAAATGGCTCTCAGCGAATCACTTTACTCTTAAGCCGGGCCAACCTCATCCAATTCCACAACTGTTCTTTTGCTCAAGGTTCGGCAATGGAAGCGAGGTTCAATGGTCGCTCCGTTGGATGTCTTTGCGCTTAAGGACGGTGGACCTATGTGGTTGGGCTGTACTGAAACACTGGCGAAGGCCCTTGAATTGGCTCTCAAACATGGCGAAGGTTCGTACTTCGTATTCTCGCATCAGACAGGGCATAAGAACTTCTATGAAGTGACTCCGGTCGGGATTGTTGCCCGCGTTTCTTCGTGAATTGATGATAGTGATTGTCGTCACGGTCGGTTGCCGAGCGCGCAAAGAAGGCGAAAATCATCTCGACAAGGTCGTGATTGGTGGTCACGGTGGCTTGTCCCCCAGATCAGCGTGCCACTGCACTGCACTTGCTTGGAGTCGAGGACGTTACAATCAGAGCCTGATCACTGTCTATCAAAGAATCGCTGTAATTGCTGGGGGAGAAACGCTTAGGCTGCCATCACGGTAGCAAAAATGGAACCACGGGGGAGCAGGGTTCTCCGCTTCGCACGCGGAAACGAAGTAGGACCTTGGGGCTGAGGTTTTTTCAACAAAATAGCGTTGATCTTTACTCAGCTTACCACCTGCTACTCAGGCAGGGGGTCGCGGGTTCGAATCGCCTAACGTCCATCAATTTAATTCTCGCTGCCATAACATATTACACTGCGCTTTCCAGTGTACTATTTTGGTGCAACCTCGGGACGTTCGTGACAATCGTGTCCTTTCGGCAGGCGTGCATCGACGATATCTCTGCGCTTTTTTGAACTTCGGGAACTTTGTGGGCCGAACATGACGGAGCTGTTCGGTCAACCCTAAGGCCTCAACTTCCGGATTGCGCGTCATCCGGGCCTAACTGCACCAAGCTGGCAGGGAAAACAGGCAGTGCGCCAGGCAGGTCCTCAGGCCCAGAACCCCACGCGTGACACGAGCTGCAGGAACTGCTCATTTGATCGCAATCCGTTCCATTTGTGGTCGAGCAGGAACACCATGTGCACGTCGCGGTCCACAAATGCCTGCTCCAGCCATTGCAGGGCGGTTTTTGTCTCGTGCAATCCCGCAAACACTAAGGCGACGCTGTAGGAAGGAACATAGCGGTTTGCCTTTCGTTCCAGCAGTTGTTGAATCTTGACCTCTGCTTTTGCTTTTTCCCCTGAAACCGCGTGGATATAGCCCGCCAATGACAACGCCTCCGAGTTGCCTCCGGAAAACTCAAAGGCCGCGTCGCAGGCCGCCAGAGCCTCGCCGTACATACCATGCAGCTCATAGGATTTTGCCAGGCAAATGTGCGCGATCCAGAAGCGCCATTCCATGTCGAGAGTTGCACGGAGTTGCTGGATGGATTCATCCACTTGCCCCGCATGGTAGAGAAACTGGCCATACATGGTATTGGTGATCAAGGAAAAGGGATCGAGCACGCGGGCCTGCTGGATCGTGGCCAAGGCCTCTTCATATCGCCCGACATTCGAAAGAACATGGGCAAGATGAAGATGAGCCAGAGAATAATTTGCATTCAGGCTGATCGCTTTTCGCGCCGCGGCCTCGGCTCCCGCAAAATCCCAGTCACACCAAAACTTGATGCTTGCGTCAGCATTATGAGCTTCCGCAGAATTGGGATCTAACTGAAGGGCAGTATCAACGGCCGCCTTCGCTTCGGGAAACGCGTCTTTCGGAGGCGCTTCACTGGTAATGGCGGCCGAGAGGCATCCGCCAGCCCCGAATATGCCAAGGCGTATTCAGGGTCACATTGCGTTGCCTTGCGGAAATAGTCAGCGGCTTTGAGCAACTCAGGGGGTGAGAGTCTCGCCCAGTGATAGCGCCCATGCAGGTAGTAATCGTAGGCTTCCTGCTTCTTGCGCCGTGGGCTGTGGAGGTGTTGCTGCTCTTCGGGAGTGAGCTTTAGTTTGGCTTCCTGGCCGGCTTTGTGTCTCAGACTGATCCGAGTCAGGCGTACATCCATTTTGTCGCCATCCATCCCGATCATAGAAAACGCGGTTTCGGACGCTAACTCTACATCGCATTCTTCGAGACTGTGCGACGCCTTGGCTGTGCCACGGTCCGTTGCATTACATCGCCTGTGAACACCGGGTCAATCGCGTTTCACACGCGGATGGGCTTTCAAATTGAAGGCGTTACCAGGGAACATCAAGGCGTGCCTTGCACGCTCAACTACGAACTGAACGGGCAACACCGAGTGCTGTTCGTGAAAAAGCTTAGACTGACGGCTCACCTTTGGAAGTTTGGAGATCGTGCGATGTAAGACTTCAAGGGCGCAGTTCCCGTGAGTTGATTTGTTTTTACGAGGCCCATTTCGAATTCCCGCGAACGGGGCTGTGCAAATCTGTTCGACCCAACTTGGGGTTTTGCGCGACTTCCGAAATCAAATGGGAGGAAAATCGTGAGGGGGTGAGAGACGTGGCCCGGCCTGTCACCGTTCGCCTTCGGCCGAACCCAGGACAGAGAAAACGGTGAAAACCTGTGCCGTCCTCACCCCCGAGACTAGGGCAAAGTTTAGACCAAGTTATAGCGCCGGTTCAAGAGCCTCAAATTCGACCTTGGGAATTGCGTCGAAAGCTTTCCTTTCGGTGCAGGTGCGACCCGTTGACTATTCAAGGCTGCCATCGATCGCTTGCTCGCTGCAAACCGAGGCGACGGCAGCTGAACCTATTTCCATTGTTGGAGGCTTTCCTCAGAGGCTTCCATCAGCGCCCTGAATCGGGCAGCCGTGACCACTTCGGAGATAACCTGGGTCACCCGTTCGGGATGGTCGAGATGGATCCAGTGTCCGCTGTTGCTCACCACCAAATGTCGCCCGCGTGAAGAAAGCCGCGCTAGGTCGCGTTGCCAGTCGGTGTACGATGCCGCATGATGGTCTTTCGAAAGCACGACCAGAGGCAAATCCCCAAGCGAGCTCACCGCTGCCTGGGCAGCACTGAGCGGCAGCGCGGCAACGTGCCGTCCCAGGCTCATGAAATTCTTTGGCTGCGACCACAACGCGCGCACAATTGGAAGGATCGGTGCGGGCAACTTGCGAATCTCCCCCGCAATCCGTTGTACCGCTGCGGCCGTGTCGGCGCCGAACGTGCTCGCCGCCGCCTGTCCCAGCCTGGGTGAACCCCGCGCCAGCCGCGCGAGGCAAAACCGGACAAAACCCAATCGTGCAAGCCACGCTGCAATCCAAGCGTATCGCAGGCCCGCTTCGATCATGCGCAACTGCTCCGGCGTCGGATGCTCCCATTCGGCGGGGTGAACTGAATCCACCAGCACCATGCCAACGACCTCATTGCGATACATGTTCGCGAACGCCCGGTTCACATATCCGCCAAAAGAGTGCCCAACGAGAACGTATGGCCCGGGCAAGCCTATGGCATCCAGCAGCGTGTGTAACTCCTGCGCGATCTGCTGCGCCGTGCGCGGCTCGTGAGCCGGATCGCTCCAGCCGTGTCCGGCGCGGTCATAGCTTATCGCACGAGTGAACTGCGCCACGTGCGGCTGCACCAGCGTCCAACTCAAGCAGGACGCGCCCATACCCGATTCGAAAACCACAGCCGGTGTGCCTTTTCCGGTTACGTGGATGTGCATCCGCCTCGCGTTGACTCGTACGAGGCGTCCGGGGGGCGGAAAGCGCCAGCGGTCCCGCCACGTCCCGATTGCCTGGTAGATGGCACCCGCGACCACCGGCAGGGCGAGCGTGACGAGGAAAGCCGCGAGAATAATAGATGTTGTTCGCACGGGGTACCCTGAGCATCTGAGATACACTGCCTAGCGGTCTTCCTAGCGGATCACTCCCGACCAGAACTCATTTTCCCTTCTCCAGACCGACTGCAGGATGCTCTCAAGTGCACTTTAATCAGTTCGATTTCACGAGGCAACCGCTCTCTTCTCATTCCGAAAAGCTCAGGCAAGCAAGAAGGAGGTGGACTGACCTTCTCACTGGCGGGTGGTAGAATAATCTCTACGATGTCCGAGCTTGCGGCCAAGACGTGCGTTCCTTGCCGTGGAGGCGTGCCCCCGCTCAAGGGTGAGGATCTCTCCCAACTTCAAAAGCAGGTCGATGGGTGGAACACCATCGAAGAACACCACATCATGAAGACCTTCGAGTTTCCCGACTTTCGCGGAGCCCTCACGTTCGTAAACCGCGTAGGCGAACTTGCGGAGGAGCAGGGGCATCATCCAGACATCTCTTTCACCTGGGGAAAAGTAGAGATCACGACCTGGACGCACAAGATCAATGGTCTGACGGAGAGCGATTTCATCTTGGCAGCCAAAATCGACCACCTCTACAAACGCTGAACTCCACGATCTGCGTCAACGCGCCTATGGCCGCCACGCGTTCCCTCTTTTTTGTCCAATCCTAGAAGCCCGCTGTGCCGACTGTAGACTAGCTCCGCGCGGAAGGCTAGACCAGAAGAATCAGGCTCTTGTTGAAAAGGAGATGGCGCGAGGAGGGAGCTATGAACGTAGAAAAAATCTCCGCGATCACGATCAAAGTCAATGATATGGCAAGATCAATGCATTTCTATAACAGGCTGCTAGGCCTGAAGGTTCTCTACGGCGATGAAAACGCTTGCTTTTCTTCCCTTCAAACACTCGGCACAAAGATAAGATTCTGAACCTAGATGTAGATCGGTTTTGGGCTCATATGAAAGAAAAAGAGTTCGGTCCCCCGACGCCACGAGATGCAGAATGGGGTGAGAGGTACTTCCATCTACACGATCCAGACGGCCACGAACTGTCATTTGCCCAACCAATCCGCTAAGGCTGCCAGGTTCGTTTCTATTGGACGAATTGTTGAAACCCGAGCGCCAGGAAATTACCTGGGCTTCTTAGAAGTCGAGCACAAGCAGATCTGATTGGGAGCGCATGAGCGGAACAAAGGGACGGGCTGTAATCTGTCGTCGAAACGTGGGATCCCACCGTCCGGGAATGCTGGTGCCACAAGATGGGCAGCAACCCTGAGGCGTGAGATGGTAACTCGTGATGAGATACCCGTTACGCTCGATGAGAAGTTGCCGACACTGCGGGCATCGGGTGTTCTCCCAGTCGCCGACGATGCCTGGCAAGTTCCCGGCATAGGCGTAACGCAAGCCTGCCCTCTTGCCGATCTCTGCTGCCCGCATCAGCGTCTCCGCGCTGGTGTTCTCTGGATCGGTCATTTTGTAGTCTTTGTGAAACGCAGTCACATGCCAAGGAATATCCGGCGACACGCTCGCCAAGAACCCTGCAAGCCGAGTTAGTTCGTCATCGGAGTCGTTGAACCCGGGAATCACCAGTGTAACGATCTCTAGCCAGAAGCCCATCTCGTGCAACTGTCGAATGGTATCCAGGATGGGCTGTAAGCGGCCGCCGAGCTGTCGATAGTGGCGGTCATCAAAACTCTTTAAATCAACCTTGTAAAGATCCACCCACGGTCGTACGTATTCGAGAACCTGCGTGGTGCCGTTTCCGTTGGAAACAAAGCCGGTCAGCAATCCAGCCCCACGCGCTTCTTTAAAAACGGCCATGGCCCATTCACTGGTGATCAGCGGCTCATTATACGTGCTGACGATGACCCTGCCTCCCTGGCGGACAGCATCGAGAACAAGGTTTGCGGGCGTAACATGCATCGGGCCGACAGCGGCGGCGGGATCGCGCAGGGCTTGCGAGGTCACCCAATTCTGGCAATAGGCGCAGTGCAGATCACAACCGAGCATGCCAAAGCTGTAAGCCAGTGCCCCAGGATGAGCATGGAAGAAGGGTTTTTTCTCTATCGGGTCGCATTGGATGCCGCCGACATAACCCCAGGGCACAAACAGGGTTCCGCCCTGGTTGTAGCGAACCTTGCAAACCCCAGGCTGGCCGTCTGGGATCTTACAACAGTGCCCGCAGGCAAAACATCGCACCCAGTTGCGGTCGAGCGTTTCGTAAAGTTCGCCCTCACGAACGTTTTCATGAATGATTTCGCGCAGTGTACTCATACGTGCAAAGCGTAGTGCCGAGGCGGACCGTCAGCTACTCACCTTCTGATATTTGTCGCGTTGAAACTTACCAGCGTCAACGTAATTCTTGTTGATCTCGATGTACGCGTGCCACTTCTCCGCCAGATCATCCAGCGGGAAAATTGCTGTCACCGGACAGACCGGAACACAGGCACCGCAATCAATGCACTCAGTAGGATCGATGTACAGTTGAGGCACTTCATCGAACGTCGGTCGGCCATCGTCATAAGTGCGGCCCTTTGCCGGATGGATACAATCCACCGGGCACACGTCCACGCAAGCAGTATCTTTGGTTCCGATACAGGGTTCGGCGATGATGTAGGCCACGGGTCGCCTCCTTGCGTTGGCCGTATCAGCCTTCGAACGGTCTGGATCGCGCTCAAACTGATAGGCTAACATGCTCTAGTTTACGCCCATTCTTTGGCTTCCCATAAAGACGCATCTCTTGCAGGTCTCTGAGCCCAGCTCTTCGTGCAATGCGTACTGATAGGATAAGCACGGAGAGATTACGATCACAGTGCAAAGGAATGCGGCCTGCAATGTGCAGAATTTCTGACAAATCTCGGGTCACGGCGGGTTGTACACCTCATTTTGTCTGGCCTAGCGCTGAATCTGCGTTGTTTTCGGAGGTCAACGAAACCGGAGGCATCGACGATTGTTGTCGAAATATCGCCATTTCACCAATAACCCTAAGCGACGTGTTTATGCGATGAGTTGTAGACAGCACGGTCGGCTTGTTCGTCTATGCAGTTTCGCGCCCAACTGGTAAAACGAACGGACCTCAGGCTCTGGACGCCGTTGCGCTACATCAGCTCTTCAATGAACGAGCGGGCCACATCGGGAGGCACTCTGGGGTCACGATGGACCAGAGGTCCTTCGTTCAACACGGGCTCGGCGCCGTGCAGTGTGGGAACGTCGGTGCGCTCGAAGAACTTCCCGATGAAAATCTCGTCGCCCCAAAGCAACGATTTTTCCATCGCGGCGGTCCAGTCTGCCGGGTCGTAAGCGGAGTCGTCTTCGAGCTTCTTCACGCGCGGACGATACCACTGATATGTATTGTCGTGATTGTAGGTGACGCAAGGACTGAAGACATCCAAGAACGAGAAGCCGGGATGCTCGATACCTTGCTTGATCAGCTCGGTGAGATGTTTTTGCTCGCCGCTGTAGCCGCGCGCGACGAACGTGGCGCCCGCGGCTAGTGCGAGGGAAATGGGGTTAACCGGAGCTTCGATGTTGCCGAATGGCATGCTCTTGGTCTTCATACCGACGCGGCTGGTCGGCGACGTTTGGCCCGTGGTGAGGCCGTAGATCTGGTTGTCCATGACGATGTAGAGCAGGTCCACATTGCGACGCATCGAGTGGATGAAATGGTTCCCGCCGATCCCGAACCCGTCACCGTCGCCGCCCGTCACCAGCACAGTCAGCTCATGGTTGGCCAGCTTGAGGCCGGTAGCCACAGCCAGCGCCCGGCCATGCAGGGTGTGCATGCCATAGGTGTTGACGTAGCCGGGGAGATTGGAGGAACAGCCAATGCCGCTGATGGTGACCACGTTATGTGTAGGGATCTTCAGCTCGACCAGGGCCTTTTGAAGGGCCGCGAGCACGCCGAAGTCGCCGCAGCCGGGGCACCAGTCGGGATCGACCTTGCCTTTCAGTTCGGCAATGGTAAGTTGAGTGGCACGCTGTACGCTGGTTGCCATCGGAGTCTGCTCCTCAGACCATAATTTCGTGCATGGGAACGGAGAGTTTCGTGTTCCCAGCGAGTTGTTCTTTCGCTGCCTCCACGATGTGGTGCGGCATGAAGGGCTCACCATCGTATTTGCGGATGTGACCGTTCGGCACAAAGCTGGTTTCGCTGCGCAGGTAGCGCGCGAACTGGCCGCTGTAGTTGTTCTCCACGATGACGGTGAGCCGTGAGTCTCGCAGAATTTCGATAATGTCCTCGCCATGCAGCGGCACGAGCCAGCGGATCGGGAGCTGATTGGCAGAGATTCCCTGTTCGTTGAGGATCTCACAAGCTTCCTCGATAACTCCCTTTGTGGACCCCCAGCCGATCAAGGTCACGTCCGCATCACGCGGGCCCAACAGTGCGGGGGGCGGAACAGCCGCCTCGATGCCAGCCACTTTGCGCATACGCTTTTCCATCATGGCTCGCCGCTTGACCGGGTTAGTGAATTCATCGCTGATCAAAACGCCGTCTTCCATGTGTTCGTCGGTAGCAACCGTGTGGATATGTCCAAGAACCCCGGGAACGGCGCGCGGCGAGATTCCGCTGTCGGTGATCTTATAGCGCTTGTATCCCTCGTTCGCGGCATCTGCGGAAGACGCACCGTTGGTTTTGGTGATGAGCTCGCCGCGGTCAATGGGAGGGCTGAAATCCAGATCCTTCGGATGGACGCTGAGCCGACCTTCCGACAATAGCAAATCACAAAGCACGAGGCCCGGGCACTGGAATCGGTCGGCAAGGTTGAAGATCTCCGGGATCAGCTTGAAGCAATCACCGATGTCCTGCGGAGCCGCGATCACTCGCGGATAATCGCCAAAGGCCGCGCCGAGCATCTGCCAAAGGTCGCCCTGCTCGGTCTTCGTTGGAACGCCTGTAGACGGGCCGGCTCGCTGGCAGTTGATCACCACCACCGGAGTTTCGATCATAGCGGACATACCCAGGCCCTCGCTCATCAAGGCGAATCCGCCGCCCGATGTAGCGCACATGGCCCGGACACCGGCATGAGCCGCTCCGATCGCCATGTTGATCACGCCAATCTCGTCTTCCACTTGACGCACCATGATGCCCGCTTTGCGCGCGTGCGCCGCCATCCAGTGCAGCACGCCCGTCGAAGGGCTCATGGGATAGGCGCAGTAGAATTTCACGCCAGCTGCCGCTCCGCCCATGGCCATCGCGATGTTGCCGCTCAGAATCGCGTAGCGATTCTCCGTCTTGGGTACCGGATTCGGAAAGTCAGTAAAATGAGCCGCAGCATAATCGTAGCCCGCCCGCGCGACCTCAACGTTCTCCGCCACGACGGCTTCGCCTTTTTTCTTGAACTGTTCTCGAAGAACGTCCTCCAATGCCTGGAAACCGATACCCAGCATGTGAAGGCCGGCCCCGATCGCCAGCGTGTTCTGCGCGACCTTGTTTCGCGTTATGTCGGCCAACTCGGAAACCGGAAGCGGACAAAGCTGCACCCCGTCGGCAGCAGGGCCTGGCTTAATCGTGTCGGCGTTATAAATACAGGCTGCGCCGGCAGTGAGCAGCTGCAGGTGGCGATCCATGGTGTCCTGATTCAAGGGAATCAGCAGGTCGATCCGATCACCCATATTGGTGACCTTTTCGGTGCCAGTACGGATGGTTAATAAAGTGTGGCCGCCTCGGATGATAGATTGGTAGGCATTGTAGGCATTCAAGTGGAGGCCCCGGCGGCTGAAGATCTTCGCGAAAATGTCGCCCGGCGTGGCAACCCCCTGACCGGCCGCACCTCCGATACCAATAGCGAAGGTTTGCTTCATGACGCCCTCTCTAACTGAGTGCCGGCCGTTCCACTGTGTCCCAGCGCTCGGGCCGGGCCCAAATGAAAGTTTGTATCTCTGCGGGGAGACTCCTCCTCCAAATAATCCGCTAGTTTTTCCAGTTCAGCCGGAGTATACACCCAATTCTCGCGAATGTCGGCGCGGTCGCGCTGTCGCGTTCGGACGAATTTCGGACGCTTGGCTCGATGTGGCCACCGTGCTCCAGAAACAGGGTTGTGGGAGGCGAAAGGATGTTCTGGGCGCATCGTCGGCAACCCGGAAACAATCCTGAAAGTCACAAATTAAGCGGTCAAGTCCTGCTAAACGACGTTCCAGGTAACTTGAGCGTACTCAGAATCGAGCTCCAACTAATTTTTATGTGGTCCACTATAATGTCTCCGACGTCCAAGTCGATGGGGAGTACGACTTCACGCGGCGTATTTTTGGCAGCTTGCCC
>AF_2010_repII_A1DRAFT_10000341_pt1 | contig 10169 bp, 15 predicted proteins | sample AmaForreplicIIA1_FD_9195 | JGI IMG/M metagenome (IMG submission 9195)
ACATACAACGCTGATCAGAACGCTGCATCCCCTTTATTTTTTCGCGCCGCCTTCACTATAACGTCTTACGAGGAAGCCCCCATGTGATCACTTGTTGATGGGGGGGTGGCCAAATATTACTACTTTGTTTCTAATCAAATTTATCAGTAATCGAGTATATCGGCAAATTCTCCTATACTTCTAGCGGTACATGTGAAGCATTTCAAATATCCTATAGATCCTGTTTTCTTATCGAGAACAATTGAACCATAAGGCCCTATTAATAGCACCAATCGTAGCAGCTCTAGCATTGACAGCGATCGCGTTTGCAGTACCACAACAAGCATTCGCACACCACTACCACCACAATAACAGCATAAGAGTTAATCAGCAGATCGACCAGCTAAACAATTGTACCGCAGCGGTTTGTGAAAACTTTGGCTTCAACACTGCTAACATAGACAAGTGATCTTCAAGAGGGTTCATTTCCCTTTATTTTTGCTTTTATCGAGTTATAATCAACTTTAACTTGATTTTAAAGGCGCTCTAAGCCCTTACAACTTCTCTATCTCTAAAACACGTTCGCGGTACTGTGCAATATACGTACCTCGCCGCGATTTCGCTAAATTGGAAATCCAGCTTGCAGCCTGTAATTTGATCTGTGCTTTGTAGTTCTTCACTGTAGCAAATGAGATATCGATGCTCAACTCTCTCCCCTCCTTAAGTCGTTGGTGGATTTCCACGTTTGTTAGACGACGTATCCTGGCAGTCGATTATGATGTTTTTTATCTGTTCAAGTTGCACAGGTGAGTACTTGGGCATGCTTAGGCTAGATTTCCACGGCTACCTAATTAAGTAGACTAGACCAGAACTAGACCGTAATATGTCCATTAAACAAATCTAGCCCTGGCCTGCCGTTTATCGGGGGCGACGCTATGAAAGTTGCTGGACCTCCCTTGCAACATTGACACTCTCTGCCTCAGCTCATCAACCTCTGACAAGCCTTGGCCCTGGCTCTGGGGCTTTCCCTTTCCAACAATTAGTTCATCAAACGACTTATTTTTCCATTCTTCAAAGCTATCCACAGCTCTACACTTGCCCACGTTTTTGTCCAACACATACCAGTTAACTTTGCGGCGATTATTGTGGGTGAGCTTTTCGATTAAGGCAATGTTTTCCTTGTTGTTGAACGGGTAGAGGTAATGAATTTTCGTCTGGCTAATGTCTCCCTCTTTAGTAACGACTCCGTTTTTTTTAGTATCCGGATTGAATATGATCTGTTTTGTGGTAACAGGTTCGTACCAGATGCAAAGATCGCTTGGCCTCTCATAGTATGATATAGGATTGCCTATGCCGGTTTTACCCGTGGTCTCCTGATCCCAGATGATCACTTCAGAGACTTCTGAGATTCCGTCGTCAATCCGGATTCGGTAAACACTGTTTACTCTGACTGTCTCGTTTACGCTCGCTGTACACTGACTATCTCGTTTAACTCGTTCTCTACAAAGTCTTTAGAATGTTTAGGCACAGGTAATTTACGAATGAGCTGGCTATAAACTGCGATAAAGTCATTGCAGATCAGATCATAAAGTTTTATGTTTTTCCATCAAAGCTGCGTTCCGATTCTTGCGATCATAACTCATTTGTTAATTCCACCGGAAGTGCTGTTCAATGTTACTATTTTTCCGAAAGTGTTCCCCCCGTCACTGCTTGTTCGGATTACTGGATTTGGTATTCCTGTCTTGTTTGTGTCCCACATAATAGCGACATTGTTACCAGATGCGCTTATAGTTACATTATCGTTCACAATCTTCGGATTTGTATTGGGGGTGCTGAGTAGCGTTGTATTCGCAAATGTTTTTCCTCCGTCATGACTTCCTGTGAATAATACATGGTTGTAGCACATCCATGCTGCGTATATATTAGTGCCAGATACTGCTAGACTGCCGTCCGAATATAATAGACCCCCAAGACCCTCCTTGCGGGATACGCCTACTGCCAAAACTGATTCAGATTTGATATCCTGCGCAAGAGGTACGGATGCGGGTCCGGTCACGCTGTCGGCTAGTATTGACGGGAGGAACTTGCAACAGTTAGAAAAGTATCGGGTAACGTCTAATCCATTCAACGCTACAATGGTGGAGAATAATATTGCCGGAGCAAAAGCAGGACCTACTAGGGGAGCCTCTGATGGTTGGTGGATTTTTTTGAATCCTCTGACGGCTGGTAACCACGAGATTCATTTTACGTCATCGTTAGGGAATCCAACTGTTGTGAGTACATCGCCTCCATTCGCAATGGATGTCACCTACCATCTCAAAGTGCAGTAGGATATCGCAGGATACCGCCATAAGGAAACTACTCTCCCTGCCGTGGTCAAAGCATGAGTCAAACTTCTTATTTATGGTTTATACGGTAAGTAGTTGTCTAGTTCACTTGAACCCATTCTCCATACCATCTAATTGAATCATTTTTGAAAGATATACTTGGGATTATCACAAACGTTACAGGAAAATTTGGCGATTCATGAACGATAACTCAGTCTTTCGCTTCATTTCCTTCCTTTAAAATACCGGAGAGTATAGCGTTTGAGCGTGTGTGCCACGATCATTCTGTGAGTCCAATGAGTGAAATCGTAACATTGAAGGAAGTTGAAATTGTGCCCGTTCTGAGAGCTTTCCATTTTATCGGGGCTTGACATGAGAAAAAATGGCACTTACCGGTTATCGTTATAAATTCTCGACTGTGTCTTATAATGGTAAATACTATGATGGTTTTCTACGAAATTTATTTAAAGAAATTGATTCTCCTGTTTACGGAGAATAAAACCAAAAAATGTCCTTGACGTCTGTCTTTGACGTTCTAAGTGCAATGCTTGACGAGAAATCTCTCCTCCTTTTTAATACTATTGCTTTAGTGGCTGAGGAAAGCGAGTGTCTAAGAACCAGATTAAAACTAACAAAAAGACAGTTTTATTCTAGGATTTCTGATATGATAAATGCCGGTCTTGTAATAAGAAAGAACAAAAAGTATTTTCTCACTTCGTTAGGTGAAGTAGTTCATGAAACCCATATGATGATTGGAAAGGCGAAAGAGAATTATTGGAAACTTAAGGCGATAGACTTATTCGAATCTTCGCCTAAATTACAGCCTGACGAACGCAGTAAGTTAGTTGAAACTCTGATGGGCAACTATGAGATCAAAGACATACTTGTTGGCCTCAAAAATAACTTCAGCCTAGCGCAGAACGAAACCGTTAAAGAGTTGAAAGTGTTGTCCGCAATTTCGCAATCAACTCGTTAATCATTTTCTGTTGATTCAAAATTCAGATCAAAAAACAAGCTCTCAGCTGAGAAAAAGAATGATGCTCTCATTGTCTAACAATAACGCACTTTATGGTCATCTCAACCCGCTTACCGTACTCTTGACAGGCCGGTTTGGCTTGGTTCGCATTCCCTTGGTTCGCTAAGGTGATGTCTTTGTTGTTGTTACAGGTACACATACGCCATTTTGTGGCAAATAGTTGGGAGGACAAGTGCCCGGTGATGTCTGTGTTGGTGTTACAGGTACACATACGCCATTTTGCAGTATATCGTTAGTAGGACAATTGCCCGCTGTGAAAGGTGAAGATGAAGATGTTGTAGGTACACAGACACCGTTTTGTAGTATAGCGTTGGTACCACAGACACCGTTTGTTGTAGTGGAAGATGTTGTAGGTACACAGACACCGTTTTGTAGTATAGCGTTGGTACCACAGACACTAGATGAATTGGAAGTCCCCAAGTTTTGACATTGTGGGCCTGTAGCAAACGCCCCTCCTCGACACAACTGTTGAAATAAAGTCCACGGATTTGTTTGTCCAAATACCGACGCAGCTGGTATCAATAATAATAATATGATTGGTATTATAGTTAGAGATAGGAAGTTGTTATTCATTTCCATGTCCAAAAGATGGATAAGAAAAAAGGGAGATTATGGTTGGAAGACTATTGCCTACCAACTACTGCTGTTGCTACCGCTAGTCCCGGATCGACGTTTCCAAAGTTGAATGTCAGGATGTCTACGTTGTTCTGTTGTACGTGTAGTACTACGTTGTCATAGGTGAGGGATACTATTTTGATACCCCAGTTAGGATTGGGGCATATCTGTGATGCTGGAGGAAGTGGCGGAGGTCCCATTGAAGGAGAAGCTGTGATCTGGCCATTTCTTGGTGTGATGAACGTTTCTTGTCCTGCCAAAGGCCCGAAACTTACCTGCTTTGGCGGTGGATTATTGCCGCCTGGATTTACACACTGCAAGACTGCCGTACCACCTGTTGATGTCAGAAATGCCCCTGAGACTACGTTAGCCAATCCTGCTGCTTTGAAAGTGGCTGTGAGACTAAGGTTGGGATTCTTCACTATTGTTGGTGTTCCGACAAAGTGTGGACTTGCTGCTAATGCAAGGGAGGGAGCCGCTATCATGGCAAATGCAAGGAAGGCTGTGGCTGCGGTTACAATAATTGTTTGAGGATTTCTTCTCATACGCATCTAAGAGAAGATAATCTTTATTAGATTTCCTGGCAAATTTTCGGTATTTTCGTCCTTTTTACGTAATCCCTTGAAATACTCATTTGTAGGACGTATGAATATTCAAATTAATACATCCAGCCTTGTAGGGCGGCTCCTCTCTGTCAGCCTATTCCGCTTGCACAACCTTCTTCACCAGGAACAGGACCAGTACCATCACTCCATCGTCACCACAAAGGCGGACAGACTAGCACGTCATCTAGTAGTAATACTAATAGTACTAACCATTAACGTCCGCCTTTATCATCCGCTATCCCCATATTGCTTCTGATGCCTTCTAAGTGACGTAGTTGACTAAATAGCTAGCCGTAGAAGTAGTTGATGATGAGTTAGTCTGCTACTTTGTAATATTTTGTGGTGGCAGAAAGATTAGATACTTTTGTTCTCGTTGTTGCATGGTATTGAGCCGTTGAGTGGCGGCACAGAGCACGTTGGAATAGGCGGTATTGGTGGTTGTGTTGGTGGTGGTGGTACATTACAAGCAACAGCGGGATCGTCAGGACAACCAGGTGGTATCGTCTGGTTCCCACTTTATGACAAGCTCATTGAGCTCAAGACCGTCGAAAACGGACACGAACGCGGACAAGGCAGTGCTAAGAAGGTGGGAGTAGCCACATAGTAATTCCGGTAATGTCAAACTGCTGGCTAACTAACTCTCTGAGCTACTGACAACATTTCCATATAGGCCTGATATATACGCAACTTCATCGTCGCTAAGTCCTTCTGACAAATCCGTACTTGGTATGACTTGCTTTGGGAATGTAGAAGAACAACCCTGGCTGCCGTTGTTGCTCGCGACCTGGGCGTTGTAAAAACTCATTGAATGAATCAATATGCTGCAAATTCTGGAAAATTCTCTGTGGAGTATCCACATTCTGATAATGTCTAGGCCTATTTCGCCCAATAATTAATATACTATGTATGCCTTAGTCCTTCTACTGGGGATACGAACGATCCCAGCGTACATATTCATGGCAGTAGTAGCACTAATTGCGGCTGTAGCACTTCCGGGAATGATAGGCGCAAATCCGCAGCCGACATACGCAACGAGTGCTAATCTATCAACAAATGCTACTGTTACGGTACAGGGAACAGCAATCTCAACTGTGGACGCGTTACCAGGTCATGAACATCACCAAGCAGTAGTAGTACTTCCGGCAAGAACTGATGGCAAGATTTGGGTAGGCACAATATCGTGGACTGCAAGTAAGCCAGTCGAACTTAGATTGTTGTACGATTACAATTCGACTGTAACACCTGATGTGATTCATGGTAAGCCGCTGACAGCACCATTTGGTGGAGGAGATGCTGCAATATCATTGATAAAGCCAATGAATACTGGAGCTGAAGCTGCAGGTTTTAATTCTGGTTCTATGACCTTTGCGGCTAAGCAGGTAGCATTCCATACAATAGACGGTACGCCCTTTACAGTAACATACGCAGCAGATGCAGTGGCGAAGTAGTAATTGAACAAAATCTCCTTCTTTTTTTAACCAGAAAAAGCAAAGAATAGCATGGAGTATGGACATCATGGAGTGCAAGTCATCCAGTATGGACATCAGAATGAGCCAGTTAAACGATGGGAATTGGGTAGCTTTGTCAATGGAGGATAGCGGGTTTCACAGATGTGCTGGTTATTCGAGTCAAGAGAAAGCCAAAGCCAGGGCAGCAAGCCATTAGCGGCCACAGCGACAACCAAGGCCGAAGTACCCCAAAGCAAGTCTGAAACCTTGGAATTGGCAGCAGCTATTCGTGAGCTAGCGGCTGCGATACGTCAACGTCATGGTGGCTTAACTGACGCTAGCTAACCCGACCGTTAAACTTTTCTTTAACTCTCTGTCAACGTCAATATTCGGAACGACTGACAATGTCTGTCCATGTTGCATTTGTCATGAACGTGCAAAAAGTCCTTGTAGGGCCCCCTAAAGGGGAGTAACGACCTCAATTTGCATAACAGGCCTAATTCAGTAAAAAATTTACCGAGAAAATTTAATGGATTAATCTTCGAGTATATGCCAATGAAGGCTAGTGAAGTCTCCGTGATAACGAGAAGAAGAATCTTAATGGTTAATACGCTGATAGCAGCCGTTGCACTTCTGTCTTCAACCACAATAGCTCCAGCATTAGCACAACCCTCCTATACGCAACTAATCAAGGCGACTGCGGCTACGACTCCAGGCTCAGTGATGCTGTCAGTAACGACTGGTGGAAATATTCCCAGATTTCCTGACAGCTTCATACAGTCTGTTCTGGTATTTGGATATGCGTGGGTAAATAATGGCCAAGGGTTAGTAGCTGCGATACATCCAAGCTTCAGGGATTCGTCTCAAAATCCAAGTGCCTGGCATACACACACAGTAGTTCTGTCAGGAGGAACATCTGCATCAAACTTCTGTATACAACAGCTCGGTACATCACAGGGTGGGCTTACGATCATAAACAATGTACTACGAGTAAATACTGGAACAGCCCAGGCTGGTAGTGCGATTCCTAACGTTGGCGCCTCGTTCATAGTACAGCATGACCCAGGATGTACAGCTACTGGATTGGGAGTAAAACTTCTGAGTACCTCAGCAATAACCCCATAGACTAATATTCCCCATTTTTTTATTTTCTGCGTAGAAACGTGAATCGCTACGTAGCCATACTAGCGGCAACTAGTTAACAGAGACACCACGTGTCGCCGCCGCTCAAAGAAATGTCGGACTAATATGGGATTGAAAAATCGGCTGCAAATATTTGCTTCATCCTACTTTTCTCAAGATTAGAGAATTATAATACTATAGCTCGATTTTTTCTACGTCTGTTATAGCAGAGTCATGACAGAGGGGTGTATGTTGCTTTATTTCTTCTTTAGTGAACAGCTCATAACATATCCTGCAGCGTCTATATTTCCAGTTCCCTTCTATGTCTGTAATGTTGTTTTTATTCTTGTCTTGTATATCAGCTAGCTAATACTAGCTAATACTAGATTTTTCTCTCTCNTACTTATACAACTGTAACCCTGTTTAAGGTATAGAACAAATCTTTCATTCAGAGATTGATTAACATCAGATCAACATCATGAACGAAGTTAGGGAGAATGCGAACTACAACTGACAGCACCATTATTGCTGCTGCTGCTGCTGCTAGAACTACTATGACTCGTTGAAAAAGATGAACTCGTACTACAACTAGACTGACCGCCGCCAACATACGTAATCAAATAAAAAAGTTATGGGCAGGAGCCTGGCTTTGAGGTAACACTGGAACTCGATGTGAATGCGCCGGAAGTAGATGTAGAACTAGACGAACAACTTGATTGGGCGCCGCCTGAACTTGCTGATAGACTCCCATGGATCCCATTAGGGCCAGAGGTAACAGTTCCACCTAAATTGCCGTTAGGGCCAGAGGTAGTAATACTGACTGAAGCGGAGGACTTGGGGGAGCTATTAAACGAATTGGAGCTAGTAGAACAGCTGCCAGAGCTGCCACTCACGCTTGATGATCCTTTAGTTGTCGTTGTACTGGAAGAACCGCTGCAACTAAATGCTTTTGCGAAATGCAATGGTGTTATTCCTATGATGAACATCGCTGCAATGGCAGTTATAGCCAAGGTAACCAATATCGGAGATTTTTGCATACTGTCTCTATTTTTGAGTCAAGTATAAGGGCTTATTGTAAAACTATACAGAATTATGATACTCTCTAAAAGGGACTCTACAAACGCCTTGATTGATTAGAAACATTGGAATAATCACGCTGATGTTAAGGATAGAGTATGAGTTTAGAAGGCACAGATAGATTTCAGTCACCTTACGAAGAAATGAAACGTGAGCGCAACAAAGTTAATATCGCCTTATTCCCAGGCCCTAAGACTCGCGTAGAAGGGGATTACAAGTACTGCAGCCTTTGCCATAGAAATTTGGTTTTCGCAGACGATACCAATACAACGCTTCTCTGCCCCAATTGTGGACGCAAACAGGAGATTAACAAACCCGCGGTAGTGGAAAATACCGGATTGAAACAAAAGAATCCACCCATCAACAAGCGCAACTCATTCGTTGTCTCGCAGCCAGATAAATCCAAAAAACAGCAACAGGACAAAAGAGACGAGTTGCAGCAAATAGTGGGCGGCGGGTTCATTATAACATCGTACGAAGAGACTGAGCTATAATTAATACTGCAAAAATAGAAGGTTGTTAGGGAAATATCACACGCACCCTGTTTATAGCCAGATTTTCCTGTCGGTTAGTTATGAATACACCAACCACAATTGCAATAGTGGCTATTATGGCAGCGTTAGTGTTCGTAGTAGCAAGTAACTTCGCTTTTATGAAGGTATTTGCACAACGAAATCCTATTCCAACACCAAACAGCCAGGCATATTATAACGCTTGTGTATACCAACAACCAAAGGGCACACACGCAGCTTTTTGCTATCCTCCTTAAGCCACTGCCATAAAAAAATCTATAGTCAGAATATTTTCTCCCATTTTTATTGTATTTTATTTCTGAGCAAAATTCATCTTTTAGGTCTACCAAATTTTACGAATGCTGTTCGCCTCGTACGGGGGGACCACCATGAAGAAAACCAAGAAGTTTACTATCGTTTTGCAACCGGATTATGAACTATTTGTGTTTTCTACAGCGTTCATATATCATAGGAGTAACCACATAGTAATTCCGGTAATGTCAAACTGCTGGCTAACTCTCTGTCAAGTAGCAGGCAAATACGTTATTGGGACCCGTAAGTGACCCCGTGAAGTGTGCGCATGCATAAACGTGCGTCCGGTTGCTGTCGTGCAGCTCAGGCTCTTCAGGGAGTAACAATACTACTCTCTATAAGGGTTTATGAGTAACCCCTATTACGCTGATGGCAGAAAGTATTGCAGGAGATGCGAGATTTATCTACATCATCCCGGCGTATTTTGTCCGTGTTGCGGAATGGCACGTGGAACCACTCCTACTAGCAAAAGCGACAAAGAGAGACTGAGAGTCATAAGAAAATTACAGCTGACGAACGTGCTACCTTCTCCTCCCACTAAACGATTTATCTATGTGCAGAAGAGTTTGAGACAGAAGACGATGGCATGATAGTGAAACTGCTAGCAGGTTTTGCGAACCCAGAATGAGCCTCAAGATTATCATGAGCGTACTATAGACAATACTAGAAGCGATGATATCATTTTAGGACTTTTCCTTCATTTCCCTCCTTCAAGATACCAGAGGAGTACAGTGTTTGAGCAACTGTGTTTACTTGTCCTTGTTCTGTCATCTTAGAAAGTGTTGATATAAGCGATTGCATTTGCTTCTCTAACACAGACATTCTATCTTCTTTTTGCTTCTCTGACTCGAGTGTTTCAGAGTATGCGTCATATGTCAGTACCATCCTACACTTAGTACAGAACCTCGAATTTGGCTTGTTTGGTTCATTACAGTTAGGACACTTACTGAGCGATGTTGAGAATTCGCAGAGCAGTATTATAACGTCTTTTCGATAATGATCTGATAGATTGATCTCTGACTTTAGTGATAATATATAGTCGGATATGACTAGGGCATTATCCTGGTTTACTGGTAATATCTCTTGAAGAAGGCTAAGACAATAAGTTGATAGTCCTTCTGTAGTGTTTTCTATCC
>AF_2010_repII_A1DRAFT_10000343_pt1 | contig 10146 bp, 10 predicted proteins | sample AmaForreplicIIA1_FD_9195 | JGI IMG/M metagenome (IMG submission 9195)
GCTCACCTGCAAGCATTTCTAGTCGATGTATTTCAGCTTTGGTGAGGCCCACGCATCAGCTTCAGCGCTGCTTCAATGTGCCTCCAGATTTCGGCCTCTTTTTTTTGCCTTCCATTTCGAAAGCGCAGGCTTTTTGCGCGGCCTCAACAACTGCCTGCGCACCATGTGCTTCCAATAGTTGTCTCGCGTAGTCCTGGATGTCGATTTCGTGGATTCCCATGGCGTCATAGTCCTCTTCTGCGCGAGTGAACACATCGCGCACTCGAATGGCAGGCGTTGACACCAATCTAGAGTCTGCATCTTAACAGATGCCAATTGCAAGCCTTCACTAATGGGTATCGGGGCGCAGAGCCTTTCGCCTCATTGGAACCAATTCGACCCTTGCGCGTTAGAAGGCACCGAGCCGTCCGCCCGCTTTTACGCGGAGCCTGGGACGATGTGGACCACGCTTTTCACGGTTAGCTTCTGATCGTCGCCGCCTCCTTGGCCCTGCGGCGTTGTCCTCAATTTGTCCCGGGGCGCGCATTGAAGACATCCAATGATGCTGCGGTCGGCGCGATCAAGGCTGGAGGCGGTTGAGTACAAACGGAGGACGTCATGAATAAATGGACCAATGCCAAGCTTTGCGACGTCGGCAATCTGATCCTTGGAGTAGCCCTTCTGGCGTCGCCTTGGATCTTTAGCTTTCCGATTGGTGCGGCGTCGCAGAACGCCGTTATCAGCGGGATTGTAATTGCGGCGATATCTTTGGCCGCATTGGCGGCGTTTACCGTCTGGGAAGAGTGGCTCAATCTAATCGTGGGCGTGTGGGTCCTAGTTTCGCCCTGGGTGCTTGGTTTTGCAGGGACTACGGCGATGCATGTGCACATCGTCATCGGTGTCATTGTTGCCGTTCTTGCCGCGTTTGAAATCTGGCTCCTTTATCAGCGCCCGCCGCGACGCACCGCGGTGTGAACGACGGAACCCACAAGCCAGCGGTCGTGGCGTTCGGCTTCTATTAGCGGACGCCGCACCGTAGCGCCTATGCCGAGAGAGCCAAAGGCTTTCGAATGGTCCTGTATGACGCCTGTCGCGCCATGTTCAGTATGACCGAGCTGCTGGGCGTGCACAGGGGCAGTCGTTCGAGGACTTTGGACTGGGTCCCGAGTTCTCGCTCGTTCCGGCAGGTTTGCTTACGCTGCGCCATGTCCAGGCTCGCTTCTCTCGCACATGAGCGCTCCGACATCTCCTGACACATTTATTTGGTTGAGGAATGCAGATGCAGTGGCCGGCGTTGCGGATATTCATGCAAAGGAAATTCATGAACGAGTCGAGCGCTGGGCTCTCGATGAAGCTGCCCCGGCGAATTGGTCCGCCAATTGATCGAGTGGCTCTATCGCGAAAAACCGCTTTTGCCAGAGGAACTTGAAAATTGCCAATAACCCTATTGGCCCGGCCACTCTGACGGCGCCCACGCTTGCGGTTGTTAATGTTGCCGACGATGTTGCCTCAAGTGTTTCCGTCAAGCCCTTTATTGAACCACACATTCCACTTTGGGGGGTAAAGCGAATACGAAAACAGGTCTAATGGCGCGTTTGGAAATCGTCATCCGTTTCGCAACTAATTCCGGCTTCGCGCAAGCGCCAAACTATGTCGGCAGCGACGCGCCACTGATCAAATCGGCGCATTTGCTCTGATCGAAAATCGTCTTCGGGTGTAGCCGGTTGGCGAACGATACTAGATGGCATACCACATCTCCCGGATGTGCCGGGCGATGTCGATCTTATAGGAAGGCATCGTGGTGATATGACACAAACGTGTGAACCACCTGCGGGAAGACAGGAGTTCCATTTTCAGATTTCTGTCATCGCTCGTCGGCCCACTGTTGAGCCGTCTCGATTCGCCGACAAAACGAGCGCTGCCCGGTGACGAACAATGTTGCCCACCCTCAAAACAAATCTCGTGTGTGACCTGCGTCACATAGACTGGATAATTTTGTCGTTACCATCGCCTTTAACGTCGGGAGGCGATTCGTGAATCTTCTCATCCTCGTGGTCGATGATGAACCGGATGTCGAGATGCTGTTTCGGCAGCAATTCCGGCGCGATCTACGCGACGGTCGTTTCAGGATGGAATTTGCTCAATCCGGCGACATGGCGCTTCGGCGCATCACTGATGCGACGGGCGTATCGCTCATCCTGATCCTGTCCGACATCAACATGCCGGGCATGACGGGTCTGGAGCTCTTGCCTAAAGCCAAGGCCGCTCGACCCGATGTACCGGTCATTATGATCACCGCTTATGGCGATGCCGAGACCAAGCGCAAGGCGCTAGAAGGTGGGGCCGAAGCGCTTCTCACCAAGCCCATCGATTTCGGGGCACTTCGCAGCGAAATTCATACGCGCATTGCACGCGTCGCCTGAACCTTAACGCGGCAGGACTATTAGCTGGAATGTCCGCTTATGGCCTTTAGCGGACATGCGTTGCTGCACTGCATGAGACCGCTTCTAACCCAAATCGGACTGTCCGCTTTTGACCCAAAAAGCCTGGCCCCTTACGGTTTATTTCCGACCTGCTATGCTGCAACTACAAACGGCAGCGTGCTGGCCTTCAAGGGCGGCAAGATGCGCCGTCGAGATTTCACCATAGTAATTATCGGCGCTCGCGTGCCCACTTTTGGCGCAGCAAAGCGAACGCAGGCATAATGGTCTCGCCACGCTGCTCGGTAGGCCAACGAGGTGATTGAATAGATGTGCTGTACGTCGGTCTCGTGCATCTGGGACGAATTTTGAGGAGACAATGGACATGAAAACGATCCTGGTTCCGATGGAAAACTCTGAGGCCACGCAATCAGCATTGGAGACCGCGCTGCTATTAGGGCGGCGAAACAACGCCTACATAGAGGGATTTGCACTACGCTGGCCGATCATCGTTGCTGGACTCGAAATGATGGGAGGACTGGCGCTCGACAGCCTCGAACAGGAGAACCTCGAAGAAGAAAAGAAAGCACGGCAGCTTTTCGAAGCTTTCATGCGGAAACACGACGTGCCCCGGTCAACTGACACGACAGAATCCCTGTCATTCGGTTGGTTAGAAGATGCGCCGCCGGAGGGGGATTTCATTGGTAGCTATGGCCGCGTTTTCGATGTGATAGTGATGAACCGGCGCAATGAGAAGTCGAACCCCCTGCACGATGGTGCGATTGAAGCTGGGTTGTTCGAAAGCGGTCGACCGATACTGCTGTCTCCGCCGTCGCCACCGCACCAGATTGCCACCAACATATTGATCGCATGGAACTGCAGCACAGAACAGGCACGCGCCATTGCTTTTGCGATGCCGCTTCTGCACCGCGCCGATCGCGTCACGGTCCTGACGGTTATTGGTGGAACGGGAGTGCCGGGACCGACGGCTGAGCAATTGATGCGATACTTGCGGCGCAATGGGATTGTCGCGGAGCCGAAGAGAGTTGAGCTTGATGGCAGAAGCACTGGCGAGGCGATCCTGGCGGCAGCGCAATCATTGGGATGTGACCTGTTGATCAAGGGTGCCTACACACAAAGTCGGCTAAGACAGATGATATTCGGCGGAGCAACCCAACACATTATGGCGAGAGCAACCATGCCAGTCTTGCTAGCGAATTGATGTAGCTTGGCGCGCCGACCGGATCGAAAAGATAATAACTGCACCGCTTGGCCCTTAGGAGACTTGGGCTACTGCACTGCAAACGCGTTAGATGGAACATTTTAGGAAAGGCACCATTGAAGTAGGAATTCAGGATGGCCTAATTCTCGACGCTCGCAACCACTTTCAGACGCGGCCTTTCAATTTTCATGACTTCGCGATAAGCGGACATGTAATCTAAGGCCATTCGTCGTGCCGTAAATCGTTCTTCGAACCGTTTTCGCACCCGCCGCCGGTCCAGTTGCGTAATGCGATTAACTGCATTAACCGCTGAAAGTTCATCTTCAACAATGTAGCCTGTGATGTCGTCCTCGACGATCTCTGGCACGGATCCGCGATTAAATGCGATCACCGGCGTCCCACAAGCCATGGCTTCGATCATCACCAGTCCGAAGGGTTCCGGCCAATCAATCGTTACCAGCAACCCAATCGCGCCGCTGAGAAACTCTGTTTTTTCCTGGTCGCTGATTTCTCCGACATATTCAACAAGCGGCGCCCCCAAAAGCGGCTTTATGACCTGTTCGTAGTATTCCTGATCGACACGATCGATCTTGGCGGCAATTTTAAGTGGTATGCCGCACCGCCGGGCGATTCGAATGGCCTTGTCCATTGATTTTTCTGGTGCGATTCGGCCAAGTGCGGCCAAGTAAGCCGGCTTTGTTGGACGCGGCGTCAACAAATTCTCGGGAACGCCGTGATAGATCGTTTTTACCCAATTAGCCTGCAGGACTGGTCTGCGTTGCGAATCGGAGATCGAAACGAGGGGCGTTCTGCTGAACGCTTTGAAGACCGGTTGATGCTCTGGAAGATCAAGTCTGCCATGCAAGGTGGTTATGAATGGGGTCTGCTGTCGGGAAAAGAGTGAAAAAGGATAGTAGTCAAGGTGGAAATGGAGCAGGTCGAACTCGTCACAACGCTGGCGGACGCTTTCCAGCATAACCATGTGAAGTGCGTTTGGATCGCGGATTGAACCGTCCAGTCGCAGGGCTCTAGGCCAGATTGCCTCAAGGTTGGCTGAAGTGTGGGAATCGCCACTCGCGAAAAGGGTGACATCGTTGCCGAGAGCTACCAGCTCTTCCGTAAGCCAATGAACGACCCGTTCTGTACCTCCATAAAGCTTGGGAGGGATTGCTTCTGTTAGAGGGGCAACCTGCGCAATGCGCATAGGATTTATTCCTTGTGACAGATCGTCAAAAACCCCCCGAAACGTAAAGTTCATGAGAACTTGGGAACGTTTTCTCGCTCACCTTGTTCCCAAAAGTGGGCGGCCGCGCGAGAATTGGTGTCCTAAATGTAGGTGACCACGTATTGGAAACGGCCACCTTTGCGGTGCTGTAACGGGATCCAAGGAAAAGGCCGTTCCAATTTCAGAACAACTGGTTACGACACATGGATAATATTGTCGGCTATGCGGGTAGGCCCTTCGCATTCGTCAGTCGTTATTTGAGGCAACGCTGGCAATCGCACGCCGTAATTGTGACAGCTATCGCATTCGCAGTGCTGTGCTCAGTTGGGACTCAGTACGGGGTGAAATTTCTCGTCGACAGTCTGACGAGCGGAACACCGCAAAAGGTTTGGTTGGCCTTTCTTTTCCTAGTCACTCTTATAGCGGCGGACAATCTTTTGTGGCGCGCTGCGGGATGGATCGCAAGCACGGCATTCGTCAAAGTGACCGGTGATCTTCGCCGCGACCTGTTTCGCCATCTAACTGGTCACGCGCCGAGTTATTTCTACGAACAAATGCCCGGTACGTTATCGAGTCGCATCACGGCAATGTCGAATGCCGTTTTCGCAATTGAAAACATGTTTATTTGGAATGTGATGCCGCCGTGCCTGGCGACTTTGTTTGCGATCGCTCTGATTGGAACGGTAAGCTTGCCAATGGCCTGCCTCCTTAGCGGTCTTGGCGGGGTGATTGTCGTGGCGATGTTCGCTCTAGCGGCCGCGGGAAAGCCGCTGCACCATGATTTTGCTGCAAAGGCCGCGGCTGTTGACGGCGAGATGATCGACGTCGTCAGCAATATGTCCTTGGTCAAGTCTTTCTGCGCAGTCGGTCGCGAAATTGAGCGCTTTGGTGCAAAGGTCGATTGTGAAATTGCGGCGCGTAGCCGAAGCTTGCGCTATTTGGAAAGGCTCCGCGTTGCTCATGCACTGGTGACCGCTGCAGTCACGATCGGTCTGGTAGCGTGGGCAGTTGAACTTTGGCAGCGCGGCGAAGCCACAGCTGGTGACGTCGTTTTGACCTGTACGTTGGGGCTGTCGGTTCTGCATGCGACGCGTGATCTTGCGGTTGCCCTTGTTGACGTGACTCAACACGTCGCGCGCCTTTCAGAGGCTCTCGAAACGGTTTTGGTCCAGCACCAGCTCCGCGACCATCCGGAGGCAGGTCCTTTGGTAAAATGCGGCGCACGAATCGAATTCAGAAACGTTTCGTTCGGCTACCGAGAAAGCCGTAAGGTTTTCGATCGACTTAATCTGCGCCTCGAATCAAACCAACGTATTGGGTTGGTTGGTGAGTCAGGGGCAGGAAAATCGACCTTATTTGCATTGCTTCAGCGGTTCCATGATGCTCAGAGCGGCGTGGTTCTCGTTGATGGTCAAGAGATAACACGTGTCACCCAGGACAGCTTACGGTCGGCGATCGCGCTGGTACCACAAGATATTTCGCTTTTTCAACGATCGATAATGGACAACATTCGTTACGGACGTCCGGACGCGACTGATTGGGAAGTCCTTCAGGCGGCGAAAGCAGCACGCTGCGAATTCATCGATGAATTGCCAGGTGGATTCGCTATGGTTGTTGGAGATCGTGGTGCCAAACTGTCGGGTGGTCAGCGACAGCGTATTGCCATTGCTCGCGCTTTTCTCAAGGATTCGCCCATCTTGCTTCTGGATGAGGCGACCGCCTCGCTCGACAGCGACTCTGAGGAAGCGGTTCGCGAAGCGCTTGGACGTCTCATGCAGAGGCGTACTGTGGTAGCGATAGCGCATCGTCTGTCGACGCTTCGAAATTTCGACAGGATCATCGTCTTGAAATTTGGTCGGGTCATAGAGGATGGTTCGCCGGACGATCTTATCAAGCGTCAGGGAACGTACTATCAGCTGCTATGTAGCGAAGTGAATCGTCTGACAAGGCGCGCGGCATAGCCAATTCGCATCAGCGAGCTTTGCGAGCCCCATGTCCGTCGAACCTGTTAGACACGCGGATCAGTTGACCGACGAGACTCGGGAAGCGGCATTCTCGGTTCATGTGACCGGGCCGCTCGCGCGTTCGCGTCGATCGCTCAAGCATAACGACACTTTTGCAGTTCTCGATGGACGTGGCGATATTGACACATCTGCTGGAACCGATGGTTTGTTCCAATGCGACACACGCTTTTTGTCGCGTCTTGAACTGCTGATTAATGGCGTGCAGCCACTATTGCTCGCCTCGAATTTGAGCGATGACAATTTCCTTCTAACGATCGATCTTACCAATCCGGATATCGTCGTGGATGGTCATGTCCTGTTCCAGAAGGATATGGTTCACATCGTCCGTTCGATTTTCATCTGGAATGAAACGATCCATCAGCGAATCGGAGTCCGAAATCACGGTGTTTTGCCAGTAATGTTCGACCTTACGGTAAAGTTCGACAACGATTTTGCCGACCTATTCGAGGTAAGGGGGAGCGCTCGCAAGAAGCGAGGCCTTTTTGAGGGCAAAATAATTGATTCAAAAAAGTTACAATATCTCTACCGAGGGCTGGACAATGTAATCCGGAAAACGACAATTGATTTTCATCCTCAGCCAGCAATGTTGGATGCGCATAGAGCAAGCTACCGAGTTAACCTAGCTGCTGGTGTCGATTTTTCACTTTGCGTAGCGGTGAGCTGCAATTCTGACAAAGCGTCAGAGGCACCAACGTTTACCCGGACGTTGTTGTCGGCCCGGAGGGAGATGCGGGCATCCCGAGCCGGAGCTGCATCGATCATGACAACAAGTGAGGTCTTCAATGAAATGCTATGCCGCGGCGCTGCTGACCTCAGTATGCTGACTACAGAAACGCCGCAGGGACCGTATCCTTACGCTGGAATCCCTTGGTTCTCGACAACTTTTGGCCGAGACGGAATTATTACCGCTTTGCAGATGATGTGGCTTGCGCCGGACATAGCTCGAGGCGTCTTGCGACGTCTCGCCGCTTATCAAGCCTTAATGGAGGACCCCGATTCCGACGCGCAGCCGGGAAAGATACTGCACGAAATGCGTAGCGGCGAAATGGCATCATTGCGCGAGATACCTTTTGGACTTTATTACGGGAGCGTAGATTCCACACCTCTGTTTCTACTGCTTGCCGGACTCTATTTCGAGCGAACCGGAGATCAGGAGACAATCAGGGATCTGTGGCCGGCGATAGACGCAGCACTAAAGTGGATCGATGGCCCGGGGGATGTCGACAGGGATGGATTTGTCGAGTACCGCCGGCTATCAGTGGACGGGCTTGCCAATCAAGGGTGGAAAGATTCATACGACGCTGTCTTTCATGAAGACGGGCGATTGGCGGAAGGCGATATCGCACTTGTCGAAGTACAGGGGTATGTCTTCGCGGCGAAACGACTCGTAGCGCAGTGCGCGCGTAGAATGGGACTCATTGATCGGGCGCGCGCACTCGAAGCTGATGCCGAAAGACTGGCCGAAAATTTCGAAGCCGCCTTTTGGTGTCCCGAGATCGGAAGCTACGCTTTAGCGCTCGATGGTGATAAGAAACCGTGCCGTGTCCGATCGTCCAATCCCGGCCAAGCACTGTTTAGCGGTATCGTTAAAAAAGAGCGCGCCCTTAACATTGCCAAGACCCTTTTAGGAGCAAACTCGTTCTCCGGCTGGGGTATCCGAACCGTTGCAAAAGGCGAAGCACGTTATAATCCGATGTCGTATCACGACGGCTCGGTGTGGCCCCACGATAACGCACTTATTGCGCTAGGTTTTTCACGCTATGGCCTGAAAGGCCCGGTCCTTCGCGTGTTCAGCGGCTTATTCGGCGCCGCAAAATACATGGATTTGCGCAGGTTGCCGGAGCTTTTTTGTGGGTTTCAACGACAGCGGCAGCGGGGACCCACGCTCTATCCGGTTGCGTGTGCGCCACAGGCGTGGGCGAGCGCAGTTCCTTTTGCGCTGCTGGCGGCTTCGCTTGGTTTTGAATTCGATTGTGAGCGCATGGAAGTTCGTTTGCGCGATCCCCAGCTCCCGCCATTTCTCGATGAAGTAACGGTCAAGAGCCTTCGGCTCAAAAATGCGGAAGCCGATCTTCGCCTTCGGCGTGGGTCGAATGGCGACGTAGCTTTAGAAGTGACTCGGTCCAGCGGCGCCATCACTTTTTCTATCGTGCCGCCCGCCTAGGTTGCCCATCAAGTCGCTTAGGAGTTCCCGTGCGCACCCATTATTTCGCAACGTCTTTCATTTGGTTGGCAATTGCTTCGATCATACAACCGCAATTGTCACATGCCGAAGATGCGTTGGAACGCAAGCTATCTGCTCCCAACGTCAGCACGCCTATGCGCGGAATTCTTGGCCGCCCCGTTCAGGGTGCTGACGGCCAGGAGATGGGACCTGTCATTGACGTCATTGTCGACTCCGCCGGGCATGCGCGCGCGGCTGTTATTGATTTCGGTGGCTTTCTCGGCGTCGGCAGTCGCAAGATAGCCGTTGACTGGGGCGCGCTACATTTTAGCGGCGCGGTTAAAAATGACAGCAATATAAGGCTGGCGCTGACCCAAGACCAATTGAAGACCGCGCCCGAATACAAGGACGGCAGTCCGAGTGTCATCATTGGTTCAACAGGCGCGCTCGAACCACTCGACTTCCCGTCTGCGGAGGAGAAATAACCTGTTTGCACAAGCGACGCACCTGCTTGACTTAGGGCAGCATCGCCGAAGTGGCGTAACGACAGACGCGTCCACATATCATGGACCGTCATTGCGCAGTAGCCGGGCACTTGACTGGTTCGTTTTCTTTCTAGCCGACGTGCAGACGGGTTTTGGTCCATTCATTGCTGTCTATCTGACCACTCAGAAATGGACTCAAGTCGAGATCGGCTTGATACTTTCAGTGAGCGGGCTTGTGGCTCTGCTCGGTCAAATTCCGGGCGGTGCGCTGGTTGATTGGGCTCGCTCCGAGAGACTAGTTGCCGGACTGTCTGTAGCGGCAATCGGAACCAGTGCGCTTGCCTATGCGGCGTGGCCAATCTTTCCGGTCGTTCTTTCGGCTGCCGTTCTTCAGGCTGCCGCCAGTTGTGTCCTGGGTCCGACAATCGCAGCCATTAGTCTTGGCTTAGTTGGCCGAGCGGGGATTGGTCAACGCCTGGGGCGAAATGCTCGTTTCGCATCTATCGGGAGCGGACTTGCGGCAGCAGGAATGGGGGCCTGTGGGTACTTCTTTTCGAGCCGATCCGTTTTCCTCATCACACTGCTTTTGACAATTCCAACGATAGTGTCCTGCGCACTAATACGGGC
>AF_2010_repII_A1DRAFT_10000344_pt1 | contig 10102 bp, 8 predicted proteins | sample AmaForreplicIIA1_FD_9195 | JGI IMG/M metagenome (IMG submission 9195)
CCCCTAACGGGCTCGCCAATGCATGCACGGTTACATTGGGATGGTCCCGAGACGTTGTCGATGGTTCTGGTCCACCCATAACATGATAGGCATCTTTGCAATGAATCACCTCGACCTGATGACCGCGCGCCGCCAACTCGTTGCACAGCTGCTGCACAAACACAGCATCCCCACCATAATGGTACGGAGGATAGAAAGTAGTGATCATGCAGAAGCGTAGCGGTCGACCCATGACCTTACTTGCGTATTTCACGACCATTAGCTTGGACGCGAATAGCCGTTTTGGCGACGGCGTCTTTCGTCATCGATTGTACAATCGAATTCGCCATTAACCGAATTTTCCATGCACCCATGAATACCGCATAAAATAGTAGCCGGCGGATGCGCTCCGCACCCCAGAAGCGTTGATGCGCCATGAACGTGGAATGGCACAGATTGATCCGAGAAGTCATTATCGGCTTCCGCTTGGCAGCCCTCCGGAAATAAATGCCAGTGCAGATCGCATTCCCGGCGGGGTTCATCAGTGAAGGGTGTGGAAAGGTGTCTTTTGGCGCGAAAAAAGACAAACCTAGCCGCTCCGAGTTGTAAATAACGACTAACTGAGGATGCCGCAGACAACGGAGTAGACGACTGCAGATCGTGCGATTAGACGCAGCGAACGCTCCACAGTAATTTGGGAGGAACAGAATAAGCGGTCTATGGCAGGATTTCAGGATAATAAAACGGTCATATTCGTCCAAGAATATGGCTCCGCCATTGTAGTTGCAGCGCGAACCAAACTAACAAAGCTCACAGTGCGCCGACAACCCTGGGCCTCCACCTGAAAATTTCTACACGTATCATTTTGAAGACTTCCTTGCAAATTATTCTAGCACGGCTTTTTACTGGAACCACCCGACCTAAGGACAGCGCATAATCTTCGCTTCGCGGCAGCCGTCGTCCTATTAACGATCAATAAAGATCTGTTTGGTAGATCCAGACCGCGTCCGTTNCAGTATCTACATAAGAATCGCCGGTGTTCCACAGCATTTTTCGCCTGCGCTTCGTTCCGCTTCCCCTCAGCTAACGAAAGCGTCAACTATTTGACAGTCAGAGTCAAAATAGGGTATGAACCCGCAACATAGATTCGAGCCTCACGGCTAACAAGCGTAGGCTCGAGGGGGAATTGTTATGCTTTCGTAATTAACACGGCGTTCGACTTGCGTAGGCGCGCGAGACGGCGGGAATGCCATGCTCACGGTACAGGTGAACTAGCTAAGCAGTCAGCCATTAGAAAGAACTATGAGGATTGTTCCGGTCTACCTCTGGGATAAACTGCCAAACCCCGACAAGAAAGACGGACCGATTAGCCGGTTAGAGCAGCCTATGCTGCGGAAACTAATCGAGCAACGCGGGATCCGACTCCGGCCACAGGAGAAAGGCTCCTCCTTCCTCGAGAGAATTGCACTAGACTCTCGCGTTCTCATTATCGAAGGGATTGCAGGATCTGGCAAAGACATGTTTCAGGCGCATTTAAAAAAGAAGCTCAAGGGCCGAGTTGTGTACGACTATTCCGAAGGCGAGGTATTAGACTCGTGGAAGCAGTTGCAGATTGAGGGCATTTTCGAATTACGAATTAAGCTTATGAAGCTTTTCGTGAACTATATTAAAGATGTCCTGAGTCGAGACGGGAACGCTGTTTTTCTTTTGAACAGATTCCATTTGTCTGCCTACGTGTTTACAATCATTCAGCAGCCGAAACTCCAAGCAGAATACGAGGAAGTAATCAATATCCTGAGAACGTTGCCTGTTCATGTCTTTATGTTGCAATTGGACGAGCATGAGATTGAGAAAAGAAGCTTGCATCCAGAGAGGTCCGGTGCATGGCGAACGTTTCAGCAACAAATAGTGGAGAGAGAGGGTTTTCGCGGCAGGTTGGAAAGATATGTTTCGCAACAAAGATTAATGTTAGAGAAGGCTGAAACACAACAGATACCCTATTCTGTGGTAAAGGTTAGCTGTGAGCCTAAAATTGGAAGGAGGAAAGTTCGTATCTCTGAAGCTCCCAGCATTGTTCATCGGCGCGACCGTATGAATGGTGCAGATGTAAAAACTTCCCGGAGAAAGCGCGGCGTTCCTCAGAAGGTGAAGGAAACCGTGTAGGAGAACGATGACACGACCCGCGCAGGTGGAAATGACATCTTTTAGATTTCTCTAGTTGAAGAATAGGAGAGAAGCAGTGATAGTTACTGACAAGTTCGTATTTGCGCACCTGCCACGCTCGGGCGGTACATTTGTTTCAGACGTCATCATGAAATTCTTCCCATCAGCTTACGAAATCGGCCATCATTTGCCTCGGGAGCTCCTGCCCAGAGAGTACTCCCGCCTGCCTGTTCTTGGTACGGTTCGGAACCCGTGGGAATTCTACGTCTCATTGTATCATTACGTGTGGCGCAGAGATGCCGCGAGCATATTGGTCTCGTGGATGAGCGAGAACGGAAGTCTCGGTTTTATAGGTAGCATCACGAACCTTGTGAATCTCGGTGCCAACGACGAACGACTCGATGTTTTGATCGAAAAGCTACCGGAGACTGTTGAGTACGACAGAAGAAACATTCCTAACATTACCAAGGATGCAATGTACAGAGTTCGAGGGACTGGACTCGGTTACTATACATTTCGCTTCAAACACATCTTCGGAAATGCGGACGACGTATTTTTCTGTCGAGTTGAAACTTTGACACAGGATCTGGTTGCGTTCTTCGAAGGGATCGGCGCAGCGACCGATGAATTGCGGGATTATGTGCTCCGTTCGGACAAAAAGAACGTTTCTGAGCACCTTCACTACTCGACCTACTATACGCCGGAGCTTGCCGAGCTAGTCTTGATTCGCGACCGCCTATTGGTTGAGAGATTCGGCTACGTCTTTGAGCAACCCCCTTCCGTCAAAACGGCAGACTCAAAATCCTCCATTGAAAAGCGCACAGCAGCCGCGTGAGTGAATATTCGGGAACGCGGGACATCTAGGTTGTAGGGCGAGTGGAAGTGCCAAAGCCGCCTGTGCCACTAGCCATTGGGGTGAGTCGGTAAAAGCTTGGCGCGCATATTTTCTTTTCACGCATAGCCCATTGTAATTGTCGTGTCCCCTAAGAATTGCCAGCGGTTGCCCGCACCGGCCAAAAGCTCCTACCACAAATCTTCGACAGTGTGTTATACTTAGACGTATAGGTGAATCCAAGGCTCCAATATCGACCACTTCGGGTCTCGACGGCACGGTGGAACGAACCCATGAAAGAGAAGGTTGCCGCTTCGCTAGTCAGTATTTTTGTGCTTATTTCTTTTTGCGTAGCCGAGGCTCAACAGACGGCAAAGGCCACATCGCGCATAGGCTTCATATTCTCCTCGGGCGCTCCGGGAGATTCCACACCCTGGTTCGATGCATTCCACCAAGAATTAGGCGATCTCGGTTACGTTGAGGGTAAAAACATCTTGATCGAACGCCGCTATGGGGAGGGAAGATTGGATCGGATGCCCGCGCTTGTCAATGACCTTGTACAACAGAAAGTCGATGTCATTTTAGCACCGAATAATGTGGCGATCCGCGCTGCCAAGGAAGCGACCAAAACAATCCCTATTGTTATGATCAGCTCCGTCGATCCTGTCGCCGCTGGATATGTGGAAAGCTTCGCGCATCCGGGCGGGAATATTACCGGGCTTGCTTGGCTCCTTCGCGATATAAGCGCGAAGCGCGTTGAGCTGCTGAAGGAGCTGCTAGCAAAGCTGTCGAGGGTCGCTATTCTCTGGAATCCGGATGGTCCAGGACCCAAGGTCGCTGTTAAAGAGTACGAGGCCGCGGCACGAGGTTTTAAATTGGAGCTTCGCTCTCTTGAAGTGCGCGGCCCTAATCCTGATTTAGCGGGAGCTTTTCGAACTGCTAAAGCGGAGCGTGTGGATGCGCTGATCGTGATCACGGATCCTCTGATGCGTCAGCACGCAAAAGAAGTTTTCGAGCTGGTGACAAAGCACCGCCTCGCATCGATGTCCGAGGAAGGTCAATACGTACTTGCGGGCAGCTTGATTTCCTATGGACCGAACTTAGCCGATTTATTCAAGCGTGCCGCCGGCTACGTTGTCGAGATCCTGAAAGGGGCTAAACCTGGGGATCTGCCGGTAAAGTTGCCATCGAAATTTGAGATTTTTGTCAACCTAAAAACCGCGGAACAGATTGGCGTTGTTATACCGCAGCAGGTGTTGGTTCAGGCGGATAGGGTGATTAAGTAGCTCTGCGCTTACCTTTCGATAAACGTTGTCTCTGAATCTCCAGTCCTCTCTATTTCGCTCCAGGACGTCAGGGATCGAAGTATTTTCATCACCGAAGCAGCGTATCATTTTTAGTGTTCAGTGCCCTCCACGGATGTTAATTTTTTGACAGGGTGGATCCGTCAGAGTGACTCTGGAATAGTTTCTATTTTTTCAGAAAAAGCGAGATATTTCTGAAATATACTCACTTGATTAGCAACAAATCTGTTCAATTGCTGCGTAATTGGCTTAGCAATACGTTCTCTCTCTAGCGCCAGCATCATATTTCTCTGGATAAGGCCTAGTTAGGGCTGCATAGTTTGCCTTGAACAGCGTGGCATACTTTCTGCGTCAAAGGGAATTTCAGGGAGGTCATGCGTCAACGTAGGAGGGGATTCTCGTTGGAAGAAATTTTGGCAACTCAGTAGGAACGTTGGCTCTTTCGGGCGCAACTTGAGACACATAAATGATCCAGGGAGATTGCGAGTATTAAATGAGAAAGAAGTTGATCGGAATTAATGGGTGAGACTAAACAGCGAGATCGCTCTGTTTCCAAGCCTTCATTTACGTGGGGGCTTGGCATTCATACAGAATTAGTGTCGTTGGCCGACGAAGCCATCCGATGTGCCGCGGCCGTGCGAAATTTTTTTTGTCAAAGAGGGCTAGTTCTTCTCCACGGTGGCGGTATCCGTCGTCGCCTTTTGATCTGGGGACTCAGCCTTTTCGGGGTTGCCCTGACGGTTGTCGTCGTCGTGGGCTATTCTTATACCGTCAACCAGATCAAGAGAGATGCTGCCGATTTGCAGACGGAGCTTGCGTCGGTGACGGCTGATCGTATTAGTAACTTTGTTCAACGTAAAATNGAGCGGTTTTCGGATACCGCTCGCGCGATAACTCTTTATCAGCTAGGGAGCAAAGAACAACAGTTGCTTCTCGGTTTGCTGGTAAAAAACGATAACAGNTTCACNGATGCTTCGATTCTCGATGCTCGCGGCATGGAGGTCGTAAAAGTTTCCGACCGCAAAGTTTATTTTCCTTCCGACTTTTCCGATCANAGCGAATCGGTAAAGTTTAGTGCAGCGATCAAGGGGAGGAATTATATAAGCCGAGTCTACACTTCAGANAAAGCTCAGCCATACGTTACAGTTGCGATTCCACTTTGGGGTACGGCTCAAAGTATCGTGGGCGTGGTTGCGGCCGAAGCCGACTTGTCGTTTCTGTGGGAAGTGGTCGGAAAGATTCATTTCGGCACTGCGGGTTACGCGTACTTAGTAGACGCGCAGGGGAATCTCATTGCCCATAAAGATCCAACACTGGTTTTAAAAAGAATGAACATGCGAGAAGTCGACGGAGTTAAGAAATTTTTGCGTAATCCTACGCGTTCAGATTTCACTCCCGCTCAGGAGGGGCGGGGATTAACGGACAAGCCTGTTCTAGTTACTTATGCCCCGGTCCCTGAGTTAGGCTGGGCGGTTGTTTTGGAAGAGCCCATCGATGCGGCGTTAGCCAATGTGGAAATACTGAAGCGGTATGCTGCAGTGCTGCTGGTATTAGGCTTGGTCATTGGAGCCACTATAATTGCGTGGGTGAGCAGCAGGATAACGGGGCCAATTCGAGCGCTTCATCAGGGGGCCAAGATAATTGGGAGTGGAAATCTAGGCTATCGGGTGAATATCCACTCGGGAGATGAAATCCAGTGGCTTGGTGAGGAATTTAACAAGATGGCGGGAGAACTGAATATCTCTTATGCTACCTTGGAACAAAAAGTAACCGACAAAACCAGTGAGTTAGAGAAAGCCAACTCGCAACTTGAACAAGCAAACCGCAGTCTGGTGAAGGCCAACAAAGCGAAAGATGAATTCCTTCGTGTCATGTCCCATGAGTTGAGGACGCCGTTAAATGTTTTGTTGGGGTACAGCCAGCTGGTCAAGGATGGGACCTTCGGAGCAATAAATCAGAAGCAGGCAACCGCTTTAGACAAAGTGATCGGTCGCGCGAAAGAGCTAATGAGTATGATCAGCGAGATATTGAGAGCCACAAGCATCGAAGCGGGCAAAGTCGGAGCGGAAATATTGCAGGTGCAGATGGGCGAACTTTTAGACGATTTAAAATCAAATTACGAAATCCCTTTGGACAAACACGTGACGTTCAAATGGGACTATCCCTCTGAACCTAGGGTTATCAAAACGGACGCCGACAAACTCAAGCATATTCTTCAGAACCTCATAAACAACTCGGTGAAATTTACCGAGGAAGGCTCTATCACTTTTACGGCCCGGTATTGCCCCGAGTCAAAAGCTGCCGAGTTCAAAGTCGCAGATACGGGAATCGGAATTGAGCAAGAGAAAATTCCCTCGATCTTCGAGATGTTCCACCAAATTGACAGTTCAGAAACCAGAAACCACGGCGGTGTCGGGTTAGGTCTCTATATTGTCAAAAAATACACGGAGGTGCTGGGAGGCGAGGTCCAAGTAAACAGCGAACTTGGGAAAGGTTCTACCTTTACTGTAACCATACCTTGCTGAACTTATAGTCCAGCAGCTAGATTAGTTTCTCGCTCCGACGAACACCGAGTCCAGCTTCAGCGAACGGATAATTTGATCAACGCAGGACTCAGGGCTGACACCTAGAGTTCGAAGGTGAATTTCCGGCGATTGCGGCGGCTCGTAATCGCTGTCGATACCCGTGAAGTTCTTCAATTCGCCGCGGCGCGCCTTGGCATACAGCCCTTTTACATCGCGGCGCTCACACTCCTCCAGCGGCGTATCCACGAAGATTTCCGTGAACTCCTCAACATCAAACAAGCTGCGAGCCAATTGACGTTCCGCTCGGAAGGGAGAAATAAAAGCAACGATCACGATAAGTCCCGCATCCACCATGAGTTTTGCAACCTCTCCGACGCGGCGAATGTTCTCCACGCGGTCGGCCTCAGTGAATCCCAAATCTCGGTTAAGCCCATGGCGAACGTTATCGCCATCCAGGATGTAAGTGTGCTTGCCTTCGGCGTGCAAACGTTTCTCCAACAGGTTGGCAATTGTCGACTTCCCCGAACCTGAAAGTCCCGTAAACCACAGACAACGTGCCTGCTGGTACTTGATTTCAGCCCGGCCGCCTTTGGTGACGGTGAGCGCTTGCCAGTGCAGGTTGACCGCTCGACGGAGAGCAAAATGGATCAATCCGGCGCCAACGGTCTGGTTGGTGAGCTTATCTATAATGATGAAAGCGCCTAGTCTCCTGTTATCGCGATACGGGGCAAAAGGCACAAGCCGGTCGAAACTCACGTTGACCCGCGCGATTTCATTTAGGCCTAACGTTGTGGCAGCCAGGTGTGCGCCAGTATTTATGTCCAGACGATATTTAATATCTGTAACAGTCACACCGGCAGCTTTGGCGTGAATTAGGGCAACATACGCGCGCCCAGGCAATAACGGGTGCTCGCTCATCCAGAGCAGATCTACCTCGAACTGATCAGCTGATTGAACCGGACATGACGCCGCTGCAATGACGTCTCCCCGGCTGGCGTCAACATCATTCTCCAGGACCAAGGTAACCGACTCACCGGCGGTGGCTTCCGGCTTCGGAGCTTTCCAGACAACGATCTCCTTAATAGCACTGACTACGCCTGAAGGACTGATACGTACATTGTCGCCGGGTTTGACCGAACCGCTGGCGATGCGCCCGGAAAATCCTCGGAAATCGGAGCTGAGTCGGTTGACCCATTGCACTGGCATGGCAAATGGCAGGACGAGCCCACTAGCATCGGTCCGGACGGACTCAAGCCATTGCAGAAGCGTTGGCCCGTGGTACCAAGGCATCGCGACAGAGTCCGGCTCGACAATGTTGTGACCTTCNAGCGCTGATACTGGTATAGCCGTGATCGTTTTAAAGTCTAATTCCTCGGCGAAGCGACGATACGCAACCTCAATCTCGTCAAAGACCAGCTGTGACCCGGCCACCAGATCCATCTTGTTAACCGCCAGCGCCACATGATGAATACCGAGCATCGAAACGATGCGGCTATGACGCTTGGTCTGGGTGAGAACTCCTTTGCGGGCGTCGATTAGCAGCACCGCTGCTTGAGCGGTCGAGGCGGCAGTCGCCATGTTTCGCGTGTACTGTTCATGGCCCGGACTGTCGGCCACAATGAAGCGACGCTTTGGCGTGCGAAAGAAGCGATATGCAACGTCGATGGTAATACCCTGCTCGCGTTCGGCCTGCAATCCGTCAACCAGTAGCGCAAAGTCCAGGCGGTGGCCTTGACTGGAGAATTTTTTGGAGTCCACTCGCAGGGCTTCCAGCTGGTCTTCAAAGATCAACTTGGTGTCGTACAGCAGCCTCCCGATCAGTGTGGACTTACCATCATCAACACTGCCGCAGGTCAGAAAGCGCAAGGTATCCATCAAAAATAACCTTCTTGCTTCTTGCGCTCCATGGAGCCGGCCCCATCGTGGTCGATGATACGCCCCTGACGCTCGGAGGTCGTCGCGCCAAGGGTTTCTGAGACAATCTCATCCAGCGTCGTTGCAGTGCTTTCAACGGCAGCGCTAAGTGGATAGCAACCTAGCGTGCGGAAGCGGACCATAAGCATTTGCGGCTTTTCACCGGGCTCAAGCGGCAGTCGATCATCATCGACCATGATCCACTGCTCAAAGCGCTTTACCACCGGACGCTTGGCGGCAAAGTACAGCGGAACAATCGGGATATTCCCTTCGCGAATGTACCCCCAAATATCGGCTTCCGTCCAATTGGATAGCGGAAATACCCGTATCGTTTCGCCAGGGTTAATGCGTGTGTTGTAAAGATTCCAGAGTTCGGGCCGCTGAGCTTTCGGTTCCCAGCGATGGCCTGGTGCGCGAAACGAAAAAATCCGTTCCTTAGCTCGCGATTTTTCCTCGTCGCGCCTTGCGCCACCGAGGGCGACGTCAAAACCGTAAAAATCGAGAGCTTGCCTCAGAGCTTCGGTCTTCATGACATCGGTGTAATACGCTGAGCCATGAGTAATAGGGTTGATACCTTCAGCGGCTCCACGTGCGTTCGTGTAGGTTATCAGCTCGACCCCAATTTCTTTTGCCGTGCGGTCACGGAAGGCGATCATCTCGCTGAACTTCCACCCAGTATCGATATGCATCAAGGGAAATGGGATCCGGCCCGGAAAAAAAGCCTTTTGTGCGAGGCGGAGCATCACCGAGGAATCTTTACCAATCGAGTACAGCATGACGGGCTTTGCCGCAGTAGCCGCGACTTCACGTATGATTTCGATCGACTCAGACTCAAGCTCTAAAGAATAAGGATCGCTCATATGTAAAACCTAATTTTTTACTAAACCCTCCGTCCTGTCAATTGAAATCGACCACAAAACATGGCGGCCGTCGGCCTACTAAGTGAACACGGATATAAACTGTCTCTGTGGTTGCCCAGAGCAGGCTAGGAGTTGGGTAGCTCGTGAGAAGCCACTGCTTCAATAATCTCTAAAGTAGGTCCATGAGTGGCTGCGCTCCAAGATGTCCCATTCAAACCAGCGCACCAATGTGATGTGGAACACCGCCTGTTTGGCTGAGCAATCGGCGCAAAAGTGAATGTCTTCGGAGCCGACGAGGTCGGCGATGGTGCGGCTAACGCGGCTGTAGGCGCGGGCGCTCAGGCCAAGCTTGTTGATGGCGGCTTCCAAGAGCTTGTCGGCTTCTTCCTTAACGACGCAATAGCGCTTGATGTCTTTGGCACCCATTTGAGCATTGGAGTGAATCGTTCTCTTGTGGAAGCGCTGGAGCTGGATGGCGCGGGCGCCGTTCACCCGTTGGCGAATGGCAGCGGAGGGGTCGCCGGC
>AF_2010_repII_A1DRAFT_10000345_pt1 | contig 10077 bp, 9 predicted proteins | sample AmaForreplicIIA1_FD_9195 | JGI IMG/M metagenome (IMG submission 9195)
CATGGTCATGCTGGATTAATTATCGATAGGGACCGAAGTAGCTATAGAGATACCTTGTAATACAACTCAACTATTCTTCTTGTCTAATACGGCATGTCGGCATTTACCACGTTTTCAGTTTTTATTATTTCTAGATTACTAATCGTTGCTCTTGGCGCTCTCTTAGTGCTCGGAGTTGAGCCTCAGATAACGCTGGACAACGCCAAGGTCCTTGTCTCCCCGTCCAGATAATGTAACAACAATAGTTTCACTTTTATGCATACTCCTTGCAAGCTCTATAGCATAGGATATCGCATGCGAGGGTTCAAGGGCAGGTAATATTCCTTCCAACTTAGACAAAAGTAGGAACGCTTCTATAGCATCATCATCAACACGGGCTACGTACTTAACTCTTTTAAGGTCCTTCAATAACGCGTGTTCCGGTCCGACGCCTGGGTAGTCCAAACCAGCAGATATACTGTGAGTTTCGGACACTTGACCGACTTCGTCCTGCAAAAGGTATGTAAACATTCCGTGTATTATGCCTTCGGAGCCAGCCAACAAAGTTGCAGAGTGTTTCCCCGAATGAATTCCTCTACCAGCCGCTTCTACGCCGTGCAATGAAACATCAGAATCATCGATAAATGGGTAGAAGCTTCCGATTGCATTGCTTCCTCCCCCAACGCAAGCGACAATTGCATGAGGCTTTTCTCCGTGATCAAACAATTGTTTCGTTTGTTCTCTAATTTCCCGGCCTATTACACTTTGAAAATCCCTAACAATTACAGGGTAGGGATGAGGACCCACAACAGAACCGATCAGATAATAAGTGCTTTCAACGTTGGTAATCCAATCACGTAAGGCTTCATTAATCGCGTCCTTGAGAGTGCAGCTTCCTGAACGAACCCGATGAATCGCAGCGCCCAATAATTTCATTCGGGCAACGTTGGGCTTCTGTCTTTTCATATCCTCGGAACCCATATAGATCTCAGCATCCAATCGTAACAAGGCCGCGGCAATGGCAGTTGCTACTCCATGTTGACCAGCACCCGTTTCCGCAATAACTCTTTTTTTGCCGATTCGCTTTGCTAAGAGACCTTGACCGATTGTATTATTGATCTTGTGGGCACCTCCGTGAAGAAGGTCTTCCCGCTTAAGGTATATTCTCGCACCCCCGGCATACTCGGTTAGATTCTTGGCAAAGTAAAGAGGGGTTGGCCTACCTGCGTATTGTTCTAAGTAATATTTGAATTCATTTTTGAAAGTTACATCCTCCTTGTACCGGTCGTAAGCTATTTCGAGCTCATTAATCGCAGGAATGAGCGTTTCAGGAACGTATCTTCCACCATACCTGCCGAATTTACCATTGATGGGGCCATTACTCAGCATGGTCATATCAAACAAGCATTCCGAGCATATTAAGGCACGCTGACACTTGCAGATTGGTGAAGTCTAATCGACGTGGACGAAAAAAGAGATGCATTCTGACTTCACAAGGCGAAATATAATTCTGATATTTTGGAAGATATGTTATCAGATTCCATTATACTGGTCCCTATCAAAAAGGCATCAGCTCCGGCCTTTTTCAACGACTGGATATCTTCTGGCTTGCTTATGCCGCTTTCACTAATAACTATATTCTTCCCCTTATCATATTTTTTGAGCAAATTCGAGGTGGTCTCAATATCTACGCTTAAGGTAAGCAGGTCACGATTGTTGATTCCAATCAAAGTTCGTCTCGTGTCGACGGATGACTCTAAGACCTCTCTAAATTCTTGTTCCGAATGCACCTCTAGAACAAGTTGTAGGTCTCTCTTAATTGTGTACTCAACAAATTTCTCTATACTTCCTTCTGTTAGATTGTTGTCGAACAGCGACTTGATGAGTAGGATGCAATCTGCCCCCAATCGTTTTGCAGAATCGATTTGAGTCTCACTCACAATTATGTCCTTCATAAGCAGCGGCGCAGATATTGTCTTACGGACAGCGCCCAGATATTCAGGAGATCCTCCAAACACATAAGGTTGGGTTAGGATAGATAATCCAATCGCCCCTGATTCAATCATCATGGAGGCTAATCTGGGCACATTGTGGATTTTTCGATCGCCTGCTTCAACAATCTTTCCCTTCGAAGGAGACGCAAACTTTATCTCGGCGATTAGGGGGGCATGTGGGCTTGCAACGATCGATTTTCTTAGGCCGATTGCCTCATGTCTAACATAATCGTATTCTACAACATCATAAACACCTTCATTTAGAGCCCTGTAGGAATTGGTAGCCAGGTCGTTCAAGTGGTTGTGTGTATTAAGGAATTTGTTCATGTGCTAAGTTTTGATGATTATCTAAAGAGCAATTTATATTAAAATACCTGTTGCCAATATGGCTAACTTAATCACATTCTGATGAAGATAAAACTGAACCGGGGCTGAAATTCTAAGTCTAATCTTGTGGCTTCCATTAGGAATTTAATATCATACAATATATACCTTGACTTGACATTATTCATACCGGCAATGGAGTCCCGAAGCCCAATATTTCGCGACAGATCAAAATTATCTCCTAGGTACATACCCGCCGAACTCCCGCACAGAGAAAAACAGATTGAGCAACTACAATTTGTTTTTAGAGGATCTTATTCTAATGCAGATGAATTTCCACTAACTGTCCTACAAATCATCGGGCCTGCGGGAATAGGAAAAACATCCACAGTTCTCAAATTTTCGAAACTACTAGAGGAAGAGTTCAGGGCGAATAGGATAGCACTCGTTACAGGGTATGTCAACCTGAAGTTGCAGGGCGGCAATAAATACGCAATTTATAGACTATTGCTAGAAAGGGTGGCGCCTGAGTTGCCCGCGCAGGGATTAAGTGCTGAAGAAATGCTGCGGTGTCTGTTACGTTACTTGCATGAAAAAAAGAAATATGCAATTATTATTCTGGATGAGATTGATTATCTGATTAGATTGGGCAAGGATAGCAGCGGCATAATTTACGATCTAACCCGCCTTAATGAATTCGAGCCTGACAAACCATGCAATGTGAAAGGGGTTTTATTTATCGCAAGAAAAAGGGATTTCTACGGTCGACTTGATGAAGCCGAATTGAGCACGCTCGGAAGAGTTCCGATGGAATTTCCGGTTTACTCTGTCAATCAAGTATCTGATATACTAGTTAGTAGGTGTTCCGAGGCGTTCAGTACAAAGGCCATAGGTTCTGACATAATAGATGAAATATCAAGATTTACAACATCCCCCTCTGTCAATGGCGACATCCGATACGCATTGGATCTTCTTCTATATGCGGGGAATCTTGCGGAATCGCAAGGGACTGGTAGGGTATTGCTTGACCAGGTCCGAAAGGTTCATGGCCAAATTCATCCCTCGGCGGCTACACCAGACATAGAGGAGCTGCCGAAAGATCAAATGCTTACTCTGCTGGCGGTAACAAGGGCACTTAGGGCAAGCAAAAAACAGTATGTCGAACTGAAAGAGATTCGTCTTTATGCCTCGGAGCTGGCTGAAGAATTCAAGCTGAAAAAATTCGATATCGAAGATCATCTTCATGACTTGGACATTAAGAATATTATCGAAATCAGGTCACTAAAAGAGATCGGAATGCACACAAGATCCCTAAAGGATCTAGAGCCGGTGTTACAAGCACGCATAAATCGCAGGGATGGTAAGAGTCGCGGTAAAGACGTTATCCGTGAAAATGCCGATTGAAGATACGGTGAGTTCCAAGGATATAGTAGAGGCAGGACTCGGCAGCATAGGCAAGATCAAGATAATAAAAGCCTTATCGGAAGATAACAAGATGGCAACTATTTACGCGCTTCACAAGAAAACAAATCTGAAAAGAGGGGATATCAAACGCAATCTAAACGATCTGATCAGGATAGGTTGGGTAAGAGAAACCAAATTAGGAAATGCCATGTATAGCGTAAACAGGGAAAACGAGTACGTGAATCATTTGACATCCTTTTTCACAGCAGTTGGTTACATTGGTGAAACAGAATGCTAAAAGACATGCAAGTAAAAGAGCCTGAACAATTATTAGAATAACAATGATCAGAATTCGCGAGTTTATGACAGACCTTGATAACTTTGTGGTTAGCAAATAACTGTCTTCGCCATTATGTCAGTAGCTAGTCTACAAATGGCATAGGGTGCCGATGAGATTCTAGAGAAACGAGCAGAGAGGTGTCTATCAAAACCAGCTATTTTCGACTATACGAATAAGGACGTCACCTATGGTCTTTCCCTTTAAAGCTCCCCTAGAATTACATCCAATCAAAGAGTGAGCATTAGAAGAGTGATCTAGTTCCCCTTAAAGAATAAAAAGGTGACTCCACAAAATTCAATGTGCAGTCGAAATGGACTAATCGAACTCTTGGCGATAACGTTGTTAGTTTCGTTCGGGGTAGAAGCCATCACGGCGATAAAGTAAGGCGGAAATTTATTTTTATCACCGGCGGCGTCATGTCGGGGCTCGGCAAAGGGATCATAACCTCATCAACTGCTAAACTTTTACAGCTAGCAGGAATGAAGGTTTCTTGCGTAAAGATTGATCCTTATGTTAACTTCGACGCAGGAACAATGAATCCAATCGCGCACGGTGAGGTGTTTGTTACGGATGATGGTGGTGAGTGCGATATGGATGTGGGCAATTACGAACGTTTTCTAGGTCTTTCTCTGACGAAAGAACACAGTCTTACTACAGGGAGAGTGTATTCCGGCGTGATTCACGCCGAAAGAGAAGGCAAATACCTTGGCCAATGCGTCCAGATTATCCCACATGTAACTGATGCTATTAAGAGCCAACTACGGAAAATTGCTGAAGACGAAGACTTAGATATTACTGTAGTCGAATGTGGAGGAACTGTAGGCGATATCGAAAGCCTTCCGTTTCTAGAAGCACTAAGACAAATGGAATTAGAGGATGGGAAGTCTAACACATTATTCATACACGTCACGCTAGCGCCGGTACTGGATGTGGTAGGAGAACAAAAGACTAAACCCACGCAACACAGCGTGCAGGAGTTGCGAAGAATTGGGATCCAACCCGACATATTGGCCATTAGATGCAAAACACCTCTTACTCCAGAGGCTAGACGCAAAATTTCGTTATTTGGAAGCATGGATCAAGATTCTGTCATCTCCTGTCATGATGCTCCGTCAATTTACAAAGTTCCTGAGGTTCTGGCGAGTCAAGGCATTCTTAAGGTTATCGCAAAAAAACTAATGTTACCAAGTCGTTCTCCTAGATGGGGAAACTGGAAATCGATTGCAAAATCATTTTACGAATCAAGAGGCTCAGTAAGGGTTGCAGTAGTTGGAAAATATGCATCACTCCCGGACAGCTATGTAAGTGTATACCATGCTCTATCCCATGCCGCGGCTAATGCAGGAAAAAGGATCGAAGTAGAGTGGATCGAGTCAGAAAAATTTGAAACCGATCAGAATAATTTTACCGTTTGTGAAGGGGGTGCTAAAGATCGCGGCTATGCCGAAAAAATTGTAGCCGGAAGCAATAAGATAGCCTACCTTGAACGTTTTAATGGAGTTTTGATCCCGGGAGGATTTGGCAAGAGAGGCAGCGAAGGTATAATATCGGCGGCAAATTATGCTCGTTTAAGGAATATTCCATACTTGGGGATTTGTTTTGGATTTCAACTTGCTATAGTAGCCTTTGCCAGGTACGCGTGTGGTTTAGAAAGCGCAAACTCTACTGAATTAGATCCAGCTACCAACGACCCACTTATTGAGTTCATGCCTGAACAGAAGACGATCACGACGTGGGGGGCTCAATGCGACTTGGTAGGCACAAAATAACAATTCTTCGGAACACCAGGGCTGCAAGGATCTACCGATCCAATACGATTTACAGAAGACACAGACATAGATACGAATTTAATCGTGATTATATCAATCTGCTCGAGAAGCAAGGAGCAGTTTTTTCTGGCCATTCAGATAACGGGTTGAGAACTGAAATTTTCGAGATCCCGGATCACAAGTTTTATTATGCGGTGCAATATCATTCGGAATTCCATAGCAGACCAGGCAACCCGGAGGGGGCTTTTGATGCATTCGTTAGGGCTGCCAGTATATAGTGGCTGCGAAGGATTCATGATCATATCCTAAGCTCGTAGGTCCTCTGTCGCGCGTCCCTAAGGGACGTCTTTCTTTTAACATAGCCGCGTCCCACTAAATGACTGAGAGAAAGTCTTATGGTCCTTTCAGGGAGCATGGTCCTTACAGACAAGTCCTTCTGACTCATTGCGCCTTCATATTCAAGAGTCTTTAGTATTAGTTTCGCACTCGGCGGCATGCTCAACATGTCCTCTGCCAATTTGACCTTCTTCGTAATTAATGATATTGCAGAAGAATCTCCCTTCAGTCTTGCGAATCTAGCAGCGCTAGGGTGTTTGCGGCACTCAAGTTCTTTTCGTATCGTGAATCTTGAACCTCCGTCAAGAACGACATCGCAATGGAATCTGCTCATGATGTTGGAAATCTTCAATACGGTATCGTTTGGCACAACAAGTGGGCGCCGAGTGTTATCTACAGAGTTTACAGATACTACCAAGAATACTGCCGATCTCTGAAGAACCATTGGACCACCTGCTGACATCGAGTAAGCCGTGGAACCTGTAGGAGTAGCAATTATTACTCCGTCGCTATTGTCGTGCCATACGTCTTTGTCGTCTATCTCAAGGACATGCTCCATAAGTATCGCACTTTTACTAGAAAATACTGCAACGTCATTTAGAACGGGTTGGACCTCTCTACCGTCGACTCTAACAGCTAGACGAAATACTTCGTCGACTTGGAAATCACCCTTTTTTAACCGCAGTATAGCTGATTCCAACTCTCTAATGTCTAGCTGCGCGAGGAATCCAGTTGAATCTGATTCATACACTCCGATTACTGGAGCAGAGTCAGTTACTACTTTGTGAAAGTAATCAAGAAGACCTTTATCCCCACCAGCTGCCAGTACTAAGTCTACCTCCCTTGCCAGGTTATGGTTGGAATCGCCAATGACCTGGGCATCAATATTCAACGATTCCATTATTTTCTTGATTTGGAGTAGTAAAGTTCTATCTCTGGAATCTGCCGCAGATATAGCGATTTTCAAATCGACGCCCTAGGTGTAATAGGCTGAGCCTAATTTAACTTAAATTTAAATTTAGACAGCCCAGACTGGGCTATTTTCCTTTATGCATTCCCAACAACATAGTGTAGGAGTCCAGTTCGCTTCTATAGCGAAGTACATTACGGAGTAGGCCTGAGTCAGAACAGACGGGGTTCCTTTATCCTCACTTCAAAGAGAACCTCAAGCGTACCCGGCATACGTCGATGGCCCGAGCCCAAAATGAGGCTTTAGCCTGTAAAATTAGATGGTATATGAGCGTTTCTCCAGACACATCGGTAATACGTGACCCAATCAAATTTGGAAAGAATTTATTATTAACTGGACGGAAGTGCTAATTGGAGCGGGAGAGATTGCCGGCAGGAGTAAATCATTTTCAGAAAAAGGGTGATGAATCCCTAAAAACAGTTACTAGTATTCCATATGAGCTTCTCGAATTTGTGCGTCGTGATACATATTCATTGCTGATCAAGGGCTGTGCGGGAACGGGGAAAACCACACTTTCACTTACTATTTTAAGGACTCTAAAGATAAGACACAACTTTTTTTACATATCTACAAGACTATCTCCAAGACAACTTTTTCTCCACTATCAATGGCTTGGACGGTATGTCGATGCCACTCCAGATCAAGAAGAGCCGTCATCATCGAGGCAGCCAACAAATTATGACATATCAAGCTTCGAGGATGCCAGACTCGATGAGCCAGAATCGCTTTTTGAAAGAATTACAAATCAGTTAATGGACGTTAAAGCTCCTGTGATAATTATTGATAGTTGGGATGCGATTGCATCTTTTATGGACAAAGAAGCCCGTTTAAACAACGAGAGGGTCCTACAAACCTGGCGTGAAAGAGCGGGTGCGAAGTTGATTTTTATTAGCGAAGATCCCGTAGACCCTACTCTTGATTTCTTGGTAGATGGAATCGTACAATTAACCAATAAATTATTTGGTGACGTGAAAGTGAGGGAAATTGCCTTAACCAAATTACGAGGTATCCGCATAAGGAAGTCTTCTTACGTCTTTACGTTGGACAATGCTCTCTTCCAAAGTTACGACCCTTATGACCCGGGAGAATTCATGGCGGCTGATTCTCGTAAGAATGACCAGAATACCGACAGCCCGGCCGATCGCAGAAGAAAATCAATGGTACCCGTGACCAAATCGTCAGCTAACATTGATTTCGTTCCCAGTGGTTATGCACAGCTTGACGCGTCGTTCGGGGGAGGATTCCCGAAGAAGTCTGTAGTACTGATAGAGACTGATTCGAACATTCATGCAGGCGTTACAATGACACTGCTGACAAATATGATCGCAAACGTAACAAAAATCGGAAATCCTGTGATAATCGAGCCATTCATGACGATCGACGCAAAGACAATAATGAAATACCTTAAGCCTTTTCTGCAAACTGGACTCAAAAAAGATCTCCTAAGGATTTTCTGCGCAGATCGGCCCCGGAATGTAGGAGCCCTGTCTTCAGATTATGAGTCGTCTCGGAGAGATATGGCATCTATTTCCAGAAAGAATGTGCAATACTTTCGTGAGTTTGTTCTCAAAACAAGGCAAAAGTATCCGCATAGGCTTTTGCTTACGATAATGAGCCCCGAAATGTTTCGCACAATGTATCAATTGCGCGAAGGAAATACGGTTGATCTGCTCTCGTTCCTAAATGCCAGCTCCGATTTGACCCTTATACCAGCAAGCTCCAGTCGCTGCGAAGAGCTAAATCTCTCAGAAATGGCCAATCTCCATCTCCGTCTGTCAACTATTAATGGAACTTTGATTCTTCGCTCTATAAGCCCCGAAACTTGTCCTTATGCAATAGTAACTCAAGGATATCCGAGACAGCCTTCCGTCAGACTGGATCCTCTAGTCTAGAGAGGATTGGGACTGATGCGATAATACCCTTCAGCTACGCTTTCTTCAATTCCAACTGGCAACAGCTCCTTCATCTGATCGTAATATGAAAGAAACAAGTTGCCCTTTTGTGTAATTCTATAGACTGTTTTATTACCTGCATATACTTCTTGAATTAACCCTCTTTCAAGAAGGGAATCAAGATATATTTTGCATTGATCATTGCTTAGCATTGCTTTGTACATTATCTTGGTACGTGTTTCCTCTTTAGCTGCTGACTTCAAAATCGCGGCAATTACTTCGTAACGACTTCGATTCTTCATTTTGACCGACCATAAAATAGTACCTACATTCCATTTAACAAGAGCGGAACTATTGGATAGAAACCTTCCTCAACGAATATGACATAGATATGAAATTTATATATGTTATTAATAACTTCATAACGGAATTACTCAAAATTATTTGAAGATATTATACTATAAACGCATAGAACACGATAAACAACTCTTCATTAGGGTTTATGTCTTTCGAACAAGGTCCTACAACTTAAACAAATGTTCGCGTTGCAATTATTTCATCGTGTTCACTATGGGATTGCAGCCTCGCATTATATTTTAAGAAAAGCAATTCATTCTGCTTGATAACAAGCTATTTAAATTGTTATGTACAGACACGTCACATCCTGACTTGCTTGAAGAGTTGGAAGAATCTTTGTTTGAAACCGGGACCTCGAGAATTTATCGAAGCAATAGAGGCTGCCACTGCTACTCTAGAAAGAGAACGAAATACCTGTTACATAAGGGGCGGCAAGCTCTACGGCCCAGTGGGAATTCTTGATGACCTTCCGGAAGATCTCGTGGTGATAGGAGACATTCATGGTGACCTGCAAACGCTGATAATGATTCTCAAGGACGTTGATTATGAGAGAACGTTGTCTAATCCACATAATAAGCTCATATTTCTAGGAGATTATGTGGACAGGGGAAGCAATTCAATTGGCGTTCTTTACACGGTCTGCTGTTTGAAATTGAAGTTCCCTAATTCAGTGTTATTAATGCGCGGTAATCACGAGGCTCCATTGGACTTT
>AF_2010_repII_A1DRAFT_10000346_pt1 | contig 10066 bp, 8 predicted proteins | sample AmaForreplicIIA1_FD_9195 | JGI IMG/M metagenome (IMG submission 9195)
TTTCCATCGCATCATCTGGATGCTATGCGTGGGCTACAGAACGTTTCATTTATACTGTTAGACGAGTCTGACTTCTTCCCACCAGGACAGCAGAAAGATGCTAGAGACGTTAGTGAACGGTATATCGGCAAATCAAATCCATACATAGTGTTTGTCTCGACACCTAACGCACCTGATGGACTATTTGAAAGGATAGAAAAAGAGCCTGAAGATGTATGTCTTTACAAGAGATTATTCCTGGATTATACCTATGGTTTAAACAGGATCTATACTCCAAGAGAGATTGAGAGGGCAAAAGAGTCCCCATCGTTTGAAAGAGAGTACAATTTAAAATATTTGGGTCGGATAGGTAATGTGTTCCATACCAAGGATATTGAAGCAGCAATCGAAAGGGGTAAGGATTACAATCCAGATCCACAACCAGGTACTCAGGAATACTTTAACGTCAACTTCTCTTCCTACATGATTCCAAGAGCAATGGGAATAGATCCAGCATGGGGCTCATCATCATTTGGTATAGTCATAACACAGTTGTCTGATGAAATGATCCAAGTTCTATACGCTGAAGAGTTCAAGAGACCTGATTATAATGAGATGTTGCGGATTGTGTTTGAATTAATCAGCAAATACAGCAATACTAGCAGAATACATATCGATGGTGCTAATCCTTCTTTTATTAGATCGTTGAAATTACAACTAAACGAAGACCCTGACTACGAGCGGGCCATCGCAAGATACAAGTCAGAAGGATGGGATTGGGAGAAAAGTGATTGCATGAGGGTAGTTCCTGTTAACTTTCATTCACGCCATAAGGAAATGTTAGCACATTCAAAGTTATTACTAGAGCGAGGAAATATTGCAATCAATCCCAAGTTTGATAAATTGATAACTGCTTTAAGAACTGCAGCAGACAATGAGGGAACACTGGATAAGGAGGGAACTTCTTACAATGATATATTTGATGCATATAGGTTAGTATTGCAAAGTTATGGTTATTCACGTGAATACTGATTGTCAATGGGTAATCTAAAAGAATTGAATTGTTGTACCATCTGTTGTTATCCGTTAAGTGGAAAATGACATGTACTCATTAAACCAAATTAAAAGTAGGTACATAAATTCCCATCCCAGTTTAGTAGATCTTCATACATATTATTGATGTTGTTATGTTCAGACTTCAAGTACTCTGCCATTATCTGAAGATTTGCCATCTGGTACTCCCTCATTTTTCTAAGAGGCAAACGGAGATTTCCATCATCTATATCAAATAATCCTATGCGCCATGCAGAGGCGAAGTAGTACGTTATTTCTCCTGAATAACGCCTTGTGACCCAATATTTTAAGAAATCCTCATTTGCCCACTGGACTTGATATTTCAATTCCTCTGCTATTTTTTTGAGTAATTCAACTTCATAGGACTTTGGAATCTCTGCAGATGCTCTTAGTCTCTCATGCTCCTTCGCAAAATCGCTGTAGAAGAGCAAGAAAGGAAATTCATGCGGGTAATCTGATAGGTTCTCTAATACTGTAGCGACCCGTTTGTTGTGAATCTTTTTTTCTTCAATTTCTCCTAACAGATATTGTATCAATCCCCTAATATTCAAATAAAATCTCCATTTGCTTCTGTCACTTGTTATTCGGATAATCTGCTCATCCATCTCTCCTTCTTCATTTGCTACCACTGGAACTATTGCTGGGCGCTTTACGCCCCTAAATAAGGACTCACGCAGCCGTTGGCGTTGTTTGCTGATCTCTGATATGATTTTGTTAGATTTGTCATCCAACTGATGATCTAAATAATGTGGTCTAGGCTTGTAATAATAATCCAGGTACTTCATAGGTGGGTTCACTTTGTGGCCAGGGTGTCTAATCAAAAATAGTTTTTTATCATATAAGTATGCGCCGTGAGAGAGAATTTTGTTATCGTTAGCAAACACGCTGATAGTAGCCTTGCCTTCGTATTGGACATCTTGTTCAACTTTTATCCTACTTTTTGAATATTCATTTTCTATTGTCATGGTTCTGTCCCTTTTTTTAATTCGTAAAGCATCTCTTTGTTCTTTATCGCGTGTTACCCAGCCTAAATTGTAAAGTTCATCCAAGCCTTTGATAAGTTTGTTTTCTTCTTTCACATCTCCTGGGACTTTATCCCATCTACAAAGAATCATTCTCAGTCCTTCATCTTTAGGGACCAGTTTTTCAAGCATCATGTAAACGTATGGACTGTTAGACTCTTGCATTCCGGATTTTATCATTGCTTTTTCGATTTCGCGCGAAGACAAAGGATGTTTACTTTTACCCACGATTCTAAGCAATCGTGTGTACGTCTCTCTACTAAGACTTTTTCTTGATTTTCTCATAGATTATGCGTAAATCTACTAAGACATTGCCCTCTTTAACAAGTTTGTTATTTCTGTAGATATGCAATCAAAAATTGCAGTAGGTATCTCTTTACCTAAAACTGTGATATCAAGAATAGATATTGAACGCGGGGATATTTCTAGAAGTCGCTATGTTTTGCGATTGATAGAAAAAACTCTGGGAGTGAATGACTCCAATGAATAATATGGGGTCACAGAAATCTTTGGCAGGTACCCAACGGTTACAGACTAATAGGAAAGTAATGAGAATCATCGTGACAACTTGTCCACCTGGCTGCGGAAATAACTGCAAGCGGGTGTTCGTGGACACGATAGGTTTAGGTTACAAGGTATACTGTGAGTGTCCTATATGTCATACCGATAACACAAAGCCAAAGAGAAAAAAGGTTCTTGTTGACAAAGATGATCCACAACCTAGCCAACAAGCGACCCATTCAGATCAGCCCATAGCCCTTGGTGGTAGGCTATAATGACTGACTCAGTTAATAATTACAAGAGCATAGGCCATAAACCTTTTCTTTCGGAATTTGACCTAGAAGTTAACTGGATCGATCGGATAGTAGAACAGATAAAATTTGTAAATGAAAATTTCACACTTTTTCAATTACGTCTCGAAATTGGAAGATTTTGTAATTGCTGGCCAAACTGCCAGGTGGACAGGTGCTAGTGAATAAATGATCTTAGAAGAGCAAAGTCATCATAGAATAGATTGGAAGAAAGTCGTTAGAGATGTAAACTATGCTCTAATATGGTTCCAACAGCGCCAAATCAGACCAACGTTAAGAACTATGTTTTACAGACTAGTCTCCCTAGAGACTATTCCTAACACCGAACAAGCATACAAACGTCTTAGCAGCGTTACAGTAGATGCGAGAAAATCAGGGGAACTTCCGTGGGATTCCTTCTCAGATCAAGGTAGACTAGTCCTGGGTGATTTTAAGGAAGAATATCATACCCCAGAACAGTATATTCAATTAGGAATTAATTTTCTTAGGAACGCTCCACGAACGTACACGGTACCAAGATGGTATACGCAACCACACTACGTTGAGGCCTGGATAGAAAAGCAGGCCCTTGCAAATACATTTTCCTCTTTTCTAGCAAACAAAGAGGTAAAAATAGTGGTAAATAAAGGCTATTCTGGTTGGTCATTTCTTTACGAAAACTGCATGCGACTCCTCAATATAATTGAGCGATCTAAAAGACAGCAGCATCAAGTTCACGTTCTGTACTTTGGGGACTTTGACCCGTCAGGTGATGATATGGATCGTCATCTAGAAGATGGATTTTCAGAATTCGGCCTCGATTATATAGATTTTCAAAGGATAGCCATTAGCGCAGATCAAATAGAAAAATTCGATCTTCCTCCTGTCCCCAACAATCAAGAGACAATTAACAAGGTAAATCATGATACAAGAATGAAGGGCTTCATTAAAAAATATGGTAGATTATATGTTGTTGAGCCAGATGCATTATTAGCGGTCGTACCTGATGAGTTCAGAACAATTGTCCAGGAATCAGTCGACGAATTCTTTGATGAAGATCTTTACGAAGCAGTTCTATCGAAACACTCTACTAAGACTGTAGACCGACTAGTACGCCAACGAGTCAGATTTCTTTCTGACCATAATGAAGAAGCAAAAGGAAGGAGTAGTGAGGTGTAAGCCGCAGAATGGCCGAAATAACATTTTCATCTATTCCCGACGACGCCAAAATCAAGTATTGTATAGATATCATTGAAAAAGAGGCAAGGCTAGAAAATCGACTCATCAAACAGATATTTTACACAATGCTAAGCATGTATACCAACGATCCTGGAAACCTTGCTATTAATGCTCCTACTGGTGAAGGCAAGAACTATATCATTCGTAAAGTAGTGGATCTATTTCCTAAAGAAGATGTGATTGTATTAAGTGGAATGACAGAGAAGGCATTATTTCATAGGAATGGCATACTCGTCATTAAAAACGAACTTGGTGAGTATGAATCTATTGAAGATAGATTTGAAGAGATTGATTCCACTATCGAGGATAAAGAAGCCGAGATCGCCAGGAGCCAGAATAAACTCATAAAACAGGCATTAAAAGCGCAAATTGGAGAACTTGAAAAAGAGAAAAAGAATCTATACAAAGATGCAAAAAAACTAGTTGACCTATCTCACAAGACATTAATCTTTCTCGACACACCACCAGAAGGATTGTTTAGTGCAATAATGTCCTTGCTCAGTCACGATAACTATGAAAGTGAATACAATTTCGTTGATACCAACAACGGAATAAAGACACATTCCAATGTTTTACGTGGTTGGCCAGTTGTAATATTTGCTCAAGCAGTAGATTATAGTTATTACAAAAGATACCCTGAGATACAACGAAGATTCGTAATAACAAACCCAAAGATGGATAGGGAAAAATACGCAGCCGCTATTGATCTGATGTGTGATAAGTATGGTCTGCCCGATTTTATGTATCAGGATGAAATAGTTAGCGATTTACAAAAAGAACAAGCAAGAGAAATAATTAGGGGAATTAAGGAAAAAATATTAGATGTTTCTACCTGTGTTAAGCCTGGTAGTAATAACACTTTCATTCCATTTAGAGATGCTATAAAATCATCCTTACCTAAAGAAAGGACCTCAGATATGACTATTGCCGGCAGAATTCTAGGCTATCTTACATTGCTTTCCAGTATTAATATTGAAAACAGGCCGGTGATAAGGTTAAGAAAGAAAGGTTCACCAATTACTCAGACCATACCGTTATCTACATTTGAAGACCTAAAGGAAGCAGTATACCTAGTTCGGTACGCGAATGGTGTAAGGCCGTATGTTTTAGACTGGTATTATGATGTATTCCTGAAAAGATATAACGAAGAGACCGAACCCAAGTCAAAACTTGTTTCCAAAGATCACGTCGTTCACGAAAATAGGAAAGCCGTCACAAGTGAAGAATTGTCCGACGCGACCTATAGGTTAACTAATAAGAAACTTTCTACGAAGAAAATTAAGGAAACCTACCTAGACCAACTCATCAATGAAGGATACGTCGACCAAGAAACAAGCGAACTAAGCAGGAACAGGAATATCTATTATCCTGTGGTAGAAACAACAACATCAAACTCGTCGACAACGTCCCTTTTAGGGCAATCGACAACATTTTTAGAACAAACCAAGATAATCGTTGAGAATACTTCAATATTTCCTTCGAAGGACTATATAATCTCTAAAATTCGGGCGATTTTAAACTCATCGATTGCCAAGGGGTTTGTACAAACAAATAATTTTGATATCGAAGAAATTGTCGATATCTACTATAACAATCCTGATGAATGCTTCGAAGTTAAGGAAGTAAAAAATAATGCTGTACAAAACCCCACCGGAATCGACGACTTTGAAAATGGTCAAAATCTAGAGAAATCTGATGGTAATAAAGCAGATAATATAGATATTTCAATATCTGAAACCGATGGTTGTAATAATGTTGTCGATACCCAGAAAAAGGACATTGTCGACGACTTTAATCCTATCACATGGGCTAGCGCTGCCTCATCAGATTCATCAGCTAGCGGGAGAATAGTGGGTAAACCACCACCCAGGTCGCAAATCCCCAATTCTAAGAAAAAGGACAATACAATGGAAGTCATCAAGAAAGACACTTGGCCTGAACAAAAAGAAAAGTTCTATCCTTCAGAACCGGTAATTCAGCTTGGAGAAATGGACTTCGAAACAATGTATCCATGGGGAAAACCCAAAGAAGAGACGAAAAAAGAAGTAGACGATGAGCGAGCAAAGTAAGCCCGGCGTCTTCGGTACGGTATTCTTATCTTTCTGGATACGATAATTTCACATTAAAAACCTTAATACTTCTATCTGGAATTATCACAAGTTGGTATCGCAATGACTCATTCCAGAACGACAAAAATTCTAACAGCAAGGAATGCAGCAGCGTATTTCGCAATAGGATCATTACTGTTATTTATGAGCATCGTCATCGGGTTATTTCTAAAATACCCACACCCTCCCCAGCCATATTCTGGAATCTACAATTTCTTGCAGCTGCCTTAATCTTGGTCGTCTCTCTTCCAGTAGTACTGATTCTAAGAAGACGGGCTAACAGACTTGATGAGCGAGCACTGGCCTGATGGCAAGCGAGCAGTCAATAAAAAAGACTCCTACAGTTGTTTTCGGAAATCTTATATGCATCATCAGATATGGTATGCTACTATGCTCAAAACAACAATGTTTGCATTAGCAGCAACGATACTTCTCACCGCAATAGTATCAGTAGCCCTATTTACTGTTAAAGCAGTAAACGCACAAGGTAATATGTCTGGCTCCGGTGGCACTAATATGACTAAGAGCAATATGACTAATGCCACTAGTGGCGCATTAAAGAATGCGACTGCGGCGGTACAGGCGCCAGCGGCAAAGCGTGAGCACTCAGGGCAGCAGTGACTGGATAATAAAGTAAACCCTGCTAAGCGTTCTTCCTAACTCATTTGAGGATTTCGAGTTCATGTATGTGGAATTCAGATTTCCGAACGAACTTCTTACAGATGAGGCATTTGTAGTTGCAGATAGCAATCCTAGTTGCAGATACTGCTGCTAAGATTATAACGAAGATTTGTTTAGCCATTTTAATCCCCCCGCTTCATATCTAACCCAAGTGGTACAGTTCCAAGTGGTACAGTTTATTCGCCTCCGTTAGATCTGTGGGTACAGCTCCTCAACTCCAATCGTATGATAGCCTGTAGCTTGTTGGTTTCCCGTTAAGTGAGTCCTTTGTCACAAAGATGTCATACGTACCTGTGTGTTGCGCATCTAAATTGGTCGGAGTAGTATAGCCAAAACCACTACCCACGAGCTGACCGGTAGCGTCATACAAGTGTGCTGTTATCTGGACAAACTGTAAAGTATCATTTCCAACATTCGTGACCTCTCCTGTTATTTCATAGTCGCCCAAGATATTCTTCTTCGCACCTAATGCGTGAACTTGAATAACACTTGGATCATTATTAGGATAATCTGTCTTGTTTGATGGAATTTGAATTAGTCCACTATGCTTCGAAGACGTCGTAGTCGAAGAAAAGCTGCCACCGTTATGATGATGCTTTTTGGGCCCTCCTCCGTCGCATAGAGTCATATTGTCAGGACATGGTGTTGGTCCAGGAGTAGGATTTGGTGTCGGTCCAGGAGTAGGAGTTGTGGTGTTCTCCTTTGCAAACGCAATATGAATAGTCGCCACCAATATGCTAGTCACTAAAATTATACTTATCAAAAACACCGGTAACAGCAAATTGCTTGTTTTTTCTTCATTGCTTTTAGTTTTTACCATACCTGCCCCCTCAGTTGGCTAGGGTTGGCTGGGGCCACGAGCAAAACTACAGCTTACAGCACCGGTGTTGCTATTATGGACATTAATCCCAGATCCACCACTGTGACCCGCCACGCTTGAACAGCTCGCTTTACCGGATCCTCCCGTCACAAAAGTCTCACCATTGCCTGTAAAACCTGCTGTCGAACAAGAGCTTGAACTTGAGACTTTACTGGAGTCTGAAGCAGGGAAACCGTTGGTATTGGAGAACACCGAGGTACTACAACTGCTCGCTTTCGCAAAGTGAGTGCTTGGTATTACAAATAATGCTGTTAGTGCTATTATTGCGCCAAGGACAAAAGTTGATTCATTCATATGTTTCAACTTTTAAACATTCCGATGAGCGAAACAAATTCTCCTACGCTTTTGAACATCGACGATGAAGTATAAAGGCATATTCTAAAAACATACTGAATAATGTAACTCTCCAAAGGAGCGTCACCTCCGATGGCGCTCCTATAAGTATAATTTTAGTGACTTATCCCACTCTCCCTTGACGATCAACATTTTATGTAGAAATACTTAACATCATCCTATCTCTTAGAAAATCATGCAATCTTCGGAAATACCTTCAGCAAGAGTGGTGTCTCCCGATCCTATTTTCCAGATGGCAATTGGGTTTTGGATATCAAAGACTCTAATGACTGCAGTAGAATTAGAATTGTTTACAAAGCTCTCAGGTGGTAAGTCCTTTACACTTGAGCAAATGAAAGATGACATACTACGGATGGAACAGCGCCCAGCTGAGGTTTTTGTTACTGCTCTTGTATCACTAGGGTTGCTAAAAGTATTAACAAAAGGTGCTACTAATGTTGGTGATGATGGTGAAAAACAATATTCTAATTCTGAAGTGGCAGAGATATTCCTTGACAAGAATAAACCCAGTTACATAGGAGACTTTATTGTAATGCTGGATAAACATTTGTACACTAGGTGGGATAAGCTAGAGCAGGCATTAACGTCAAACAAGCCTGTACAAGATACGGAAGGTAACATAAGTGGAGGAAGCCTTTATGATCAAGCTAAAACCAATCAAGCAGTTGAGCAAATGCAGATGTTCACCCGCTCTATGTATGGTATTAGTGTTGGACCAGCCATGGCGCTTGCCAGAGTTTTTGACTTTTCTAAGTATCAAAAAATATTGGATATCGGTGGAGGTTCCGGGGTATATCCGATAGAAGTGGTCAAAGCATATCCGAATATATCAGCAGATATCCTAGACTTGGAGCCAGTATGCGAAGTTGCAAATGAATACATAAAGAAATTTAATTTACAAGATAGAATACACACTAGGGTGCTGGATTTCTCCAAAGACCAACTTCCAAAAGATTACGATATAGCACTATTATCTCATATTATCCATTTTTTTGCAAAGGAGAAAGTATCATTATTGTTAAGAAAGATTTACGATAGTCTATCAAGCGAAAATGGTGTTGTTATAATTAGCGAATGGTTACTTAACGACGAAAGAACAGGCCCTATTCCTTCAGCATTGATGAGTTTAACCATGGTGGTGGACATGTCTGAAGGCAGGAATTATTCTTATAGTGAGGTATCTAAAATGCTTGTTGATGTCGGATTCAAGAACATAGAGAGAAGGCCTCTGGCTGGGCCAGCGGAAATTGTCATAGGATACAAGGGTAGTAAACATACTTAGGATTAGTAAATATGTACTTCGATAAGAGTAGCTAAGAAATATCCTGAATTGGTCTGCAGAAATTTCGCCTGATCTAGAGCATCTATTTTATTCCCTAATTCCGTAGCGCAACATGCTCATTGTCCTGTCTTACTTGTTAGATGGTGTATTTATTGACGGAAGTTGTATTTCTATTTCCTTCCATAGCGGAGGCGGCAGTAGTAGCAAGCCATGATCTGCTTCTTTTTTCTTATCCTTGTTAATCTGTGTTTGAATGACTTGAATTTATCTTAAGAACGCAAGAGTATTCAGATATTTATTTCCATTCCCAGAGCTTCTCATGTGTATCTTCCTCGTCTTCTTCTAACTCTGAGACTACTATTACCTTATTTAGGCGTCCAAGTCTTTGAGATGTTGTTTTAAATAGCATGGCTGCGCGAACAGTATGCCCTCCGCGTCCATTAGGCCACCCTACCCCGTGTCTTGTGTATGTGGCTATTTCGCCGTCCTTGGTCATTATGATTCCTTGACCTTCACCCTGAAGTCCTGTGATAGAGACCGACCGCGTATCAGTTACTTCTATTCCAAGAATCTTGCCGTGACCCTGGAATGATTCCTCTATAGCCGTGTTTTCATTGGAACGAAGGACCCGCATTCCCCAGGACTTGAGTAATAAT
>AF_2010_repII_A1DRAFT_10000347_pt1 | contig 10066 bp, 9 predicted proteins | sample AmaForreplicIIA1_FD_9195 | JGI IMG/M metagenome (IMG submission 9195)
CGAGTTGGGCGGCGCACCCTCCGACCCTAACGGGCGCGCGCCCGAATACAACATGAAATAACCGCCAAGCCCGAGGAGCACTAAAAGCAGCAGAACCAGCGCGACCCCAACGCTTTTTTTCATGCTTGCGCTGCCTTCAAGGTTTTGCGCTTCACGTCTTCCATTTCATCCCTGCTCCGACCCACGCTCGCTAGCCTTCCAAGAAAAAATAGCAGATCTCGCTGTTTCTTCGTGCATTTTTTGCGCACGTCTTTTCTTGGAATGATAATTTCCCACTGCGGGGAACTGGGGAAAGAAGGATGCTAACCTTTGTGCAGCAGAGCAACTGGCGCTAAACTCAACTTCCGAGTCCGACTTCCGTTACTTACCGAGCGCCTCAATCGGATACTCTTTCACGTTGACGGGCTTTGGTTGCGAGAAAACCTCATTGGGGATGGAGGCATTCAACTCCGGCTCTTGGTAGCGGATTTGCAGCCGCTTCTTTTGCTGCGGCGACTCCATGAGAATCTGAGACGGGAAAAGCCCGGCGGCAGTTTGGATGTAATCGGTAAAACTCGCGCTCAACTCGACGCGTCCGCTACTGTCCATGCGCTGCCATTTAGTCGGAACTGCTTCCTTCGATTCGAAGCTCACCACGTCTTTTCCTGTATTTGACGCAAAGGTGAGGGAATTTTCGTTTAGTTCTGACGGCGCTTTAGCATCCACCGGCGGCAGGCCCAGCAGCAGAGCCGTAATTTCGTCCAGTTCCAAGGGAATCTGCGTATACTTTTGTAAGTTTGCTCTGGACGCTTGGCCGCGCACGTAAACACCTTCGCGAGGGTGATAGCCGACGATTTCCTTATTATTGACCGTGACGACCAAGATTGCGCCGAGCATCGAGAGCGTTTCCAAGCGCAACCGGTCGGGTCGCTGAACCAGGATCGCCTCTTGGAAGCCGTTTTTTCCATCTGGCCCCGAGTAGTCCACATTGGCCAATGCTCTGAGGGATTGGAATTTCTCTCGCCGTTGAGCGATCGCATCGCGCAGTTGCGCGGCTTCCCAAGGACGAGTCGGAGCTTCTGTGGGGATGGTTTGGACGGTTGTGGTGGTGCAGCCGGCCAAAANTACTAAAATTGTCGCAAGAAGGATATTTGGACTTCGCGGACAGATAGGTGTCCTCCGCCGCCACCNGAGGTTCAAACCTTTTTCTCCAGCCGTTGGATCTTATCGCGGATGCGGTTGACCTGATCGCTCTCCGTCGCTTTTTTGAGCGCTTCGCGATAGCGCGCGATAGCACGGTCCGGTCTGCCGGCTTTCTCGTAAGCATCGCCCAGATGTTCCATAATGGTGGGATCGTCAACGGTGATTTCCACCGCCCGTTCCAAATGCTCGACCGCCCTGGAATAGTCGCCCTTTTGATAATAGACCCATCCCAAGCTATCAATATAGAACCCGTCATTGGGCTCGATTTTTAATGCGCGTTGGATCAAAGCCTCAGCCTCATCCAGCTGGACTCCCATCTCCGCCCACGTGTAGCCCAAATAATTCAATGCCGGAGCGTTTTGCGCATTGATCTCAATCGCCTTTTTCATATTGGCGATGGATTTATCCTTGTTCTTGTTCTCATCGTAGAGGGCACCCAGCTGAAAATAGGCTTGATCGTTCTTGGGATCGAGCGCGATGACTTGTTCCATCGCCTGGATCGCTTTTGGATACTCTTTCTGCTTGCGATAGAGGGATGACAAAAAAGCGAAGATCTCTTTGCGGTCTTGCTTCTTATGCAGTGCCGGTTGTAAGGCTTCGATGGCTTTTTCGGTTTGCCCGAGGCGGTCGTAGAGGTAGGCAACTTGCACCCGCGCATCGACGAATAAGTCACTCTTTTCTGGAATACGCTCGAATTCTTCCAGTGCCTTGTCGTCGGACTTCAATTCCGCGTAGGTTGCCCCGAGATAATAGCGTGCCCGATCGTTGTCGGGATCACCGCCGAGCACCAAATTGAACTCCGTCGCGGCCCTTTCAAAATCGCCTCTTTCAAAGGAGATAAGCCCGATCTTGATTCTGGTTTCCCGCGGATCAGCTTCCGCGCCCTCGAGCTTTTCGAATTGGCTCAGGGCTTCGTTCAATTTGTTTTGCCCGACATAGAGTTCGCCCAACCTCTTGCGCGCCCAAACGCTCTGGGCGTTGACCTGAAGGAGCCGTTGGTAGGTCTGAATCGCCTCTTCAGTTTTGCCCTCCAGCTCATAGACGAGGGCCAGATCCATCAACACAGCCTCGGATTTGGGATTTAGCTCAAGGGCCTTGCGATAGCTCTGCTCAGCGGCGAGATAGAGCTTGCTTTTGGCGCGCACGCGCCCCAGATAGTAGTGGCCCAGGATCGAGTTAGGATCGAGCTCCAGCAGCGCTTCCAGGCTGGCGGTCGCTTTCGGATAGTCTTCCATCTGAAGGTACAAGGCCCCCAAATAGAGCAGCGCCTCCTGGTTTTTGGGGTCGAGTTTGAGGACCTCGTTGTATTCGTTTAATCCTTTATCGTTCTCACCTAGCGATGAGTAGAGCCCGGCAAGCAGCAGATGGCTATCAACACTTTGGGGTGCGATGCGGACAGCCGTCTCGGCTTCTGCTAAGGCTTTTTTTAAATCCCCTTTTCTCAGGTAAAGGGTTCCCAAACGGAAATGCAGGAAGGCGTCATTGGGATTGTCCTGGGCTGCGACCTCGAATTCCTTGAGGGCTGCGTCAAAGTCCCCGTCACCCAGCAGTAATTGACCTTTCATGAAGTGGTAGATGCCCCTTGCTTCGGGCGGCACTTCGACTTTGCTCTCGCGCACAAAGGGGGCTTCGGGCTTCCAGACGAGCCCATCGGGAGGGGGCTTAAGATCGGAGACCGCCGAGGAGCAACCGCACAGAATCAAAAGCAGAACCGTCCTCCGAAGGAATCGTGTGTCCATTATCAAAAGGGTTAACATACTCGCTAGAGGGGGTCAATGTAACGTCGAACGAACTTCATTCACCGCGATAACTATGTTACTTTTTAATATCGGCCAAAAATCGGCATCCTGAAAGGGCGCCTTCATCAACGCTTATGACCAAGCCCAACCAAGATTCAATCGCTATAGAGCGGGAGATTTTTGATCTGCGCCAGCAGATTGAGCAGCACAATTATCGCTATCATGTGCTGGACAATCCGTTGATCAGCGATGCGGAGTACGATCAGCTTTTTCGCCGACTCGTTGAGCTGGAAAAGGATCATCCCGAGTTCGCTTCGCCGATTCGCCGACCCAAAAAGTTGGCGCTGCTCCGTTGCCGAGCTTCAAAACGGTTACCCATACTCTGCCCATGTTATCGCTCAGCAATGCTACCGACCAAGAAGAAATGGACGAGTTTCAAGAGCGGATTCAACGTTTTTTTAAACGGACTGACACCATCGAATATGTCGCGGAGCCGAAGATTGATGGAGTCGCTGTGGAACTGGTGTATGAAGGAGGCAGGCTTGTGCTCGGATCGACGCGAGGCGACGGAGTCAACGGTGAAGATATTACCCTGAACTTGAAAACCATACGGTCCATCCCCATCACGCTCCGCCATGATAAGCGTGCTTGGCCCCAGCGGCTCGAAGTCAGGGGGGAAGTTTTTCTTTCCCGGGAAGCGTTTCAAAAAATGAATCGCCAGCGCGAAGAAGAAGGGCAACCACTTTTCGCCAATCCGCGCAATGCCACCGCCGGTTCGCTGAAGCAATTAGACTCGACCATCACGGCGAGGCGTCCCTTGGATATATTCTGTCATGGGCGCGGCGTGGTGACCGGTGCAACTTTCCCCAGCCATATGGAATTTCTCGAGGCCATCAAAGATTGGGGCCTAAAGCCTGTGCCTTTCCCTCGCCTATGTCGGGGTCTCACGGAAGTCTTCCAATACCGCGACGAGATCGAAACCCAGCGGGATATTCTCCCCTACGAAATCGACGGTCTCGTAGTAAAAGTCAACGCCACAGAGCTCCAGCAGCGGCTCGGCGAGATTGCGCGTTCTCCGCGCTGGGCGATCGCTTACAAATTCAAGCCGCGTCAGGCAACGACGCGCATCCTCGACATCCAGCCGCAAGTCGGCCGCACGGGAACCTTGACTCCGGTCGCGAGCCTTAACGCCGTGCCCATCGGCGGAGTGATAGTGAAAAGCGCGTCGCTCCATAACATGGATGAGATCGAACGCAAAGATATTCGCATCGGCGATACCGTGGTCGTTGAGCGCGCCGGAGACGTGATTCCCTACGTAGTTCAAGTGCTCGAGAAAGAGCGGGACGGCCGCGAGAGAAAATTTACCATGCCCACGCACTGTCCAGTTTGCGGTTCCGCGGTCTTTCGTGAAGAAGGCGAGGCTGCCTACCGCTGCATCGGGATTTCCTGTCCCGCGAAACTCAAAGAGAGTCTCAAGTTCTTTGGTTCGCGGGGCGCCATGGACATCGAGGGTCTGGGCGAAAAACTCATCGACCAGTTAGTGGGCCGCGGCATGATCAATGACATCGCAGATCTTTACGACCTCAAGAAAGACGAGCTTGCGGGCCTGGACCGCATGGCCGACAAATCGGCGCAAAATCTTCTCGCCGCTTTGGAGCGCAGCAAAGAGGCCACTCTGTCTCGTTGCTTGACCGCTCTCGGTATGCGCCACGTTGGGGAAGGAACCGCCAAGCTTCTCGCCGAGCACTTCAGGGATCTATCTTCAATCATGGAAGCATCCGAAGAGCAATTAACGGAGGTACGGGAAATCGGCCCACAGGTCGCCAAAAGCATCGCGCAGTTTTTCGCCCAACAGCAAAATCGCGAAGTGATCGAGAAACTCTTGAAAGCGGGGGTACGCTTCAAAGCTGAGCCCCAGAAAAAAGGGAAACTCGCGGGGTCGACTTTCGTCCTCACCGGCGGATTGGAAGGCATGTCGCGAGTTGAAGCCCAAAGAAGAATTGAAGCGGTGGGAGGGAGGGTAACTTCCGGCGTGAGCCGGAACACGACTTACGTGGTTGCGGGCACCGATCCGGGCTCAAAGCTTAAGAAGGCTCAAGAGCTAGGAATCCGGATTTTGAACGAAAAAGAACTAGTGGGGTTGCTCGAACGTTAGTCAATAACGATCCCGCCGCGGTGGCCTTCCTCCTCCCCCGCCACCCGGCCGCGGCGCGCGAGGTTGTTGCGGGCGCGCCTCGCTCACTACCACATTTCGCCCCTCGAAATCAGTTCCGTTTAGCGCCGCGGTAGCGCGCTGCGCTTCCTCGTCGGAGCTCATCTCGACGAAGCCAAAACCTTTCGACCGACCGCTAAACTTATCGGTGATGATTCTGGCACTGACTACAGAACCGTATTGCGCGAAATGTTGCTGGAGCCTTTCTTCCGTTACGGAGTAGGGAAGGTTTCCAACATATAACTTCGCTCCCATCTTGGCCCTCCTTGTTGGATCACCGAATGCTCATTATTTCCGGATCGACTTATCCAAAAAGCAGGGCCTCAAACGGTCGCTAAAAACAGTAACCACGGTCTCGGCGTGCTCTTCGGCAGACTGACCCTGACAAACGGGCGTAAGCCTATCTAACGTATAGGGCAGTTGTCAAATCTTCCTGAGGCTCTACTTTATTTGTCCAAAACCGATTGCGGGGCCTTTTTTCCTGGGATAATTAGAAGCCGAATTCGGCATGAAGACGTCCCCAGATAAAGTCCGAGCTTACTTGAGAATTGAAGGCAGAGTCCAAGGTGTCTATTTTCGTGCGTCCACCGTCGCCCAAGCAAGAAAATTAAGTGTAACGGGGTGGGTTAAGAACTGCCCGGATGGGTCAGTGGAAGCCTTGGCTGAAGGTGAGCGGGCCCAAATTGAAGAATTAATCGCATGGTGCCGCCAAGGTCCTCCCGGCGCCCGTGTTACGTTAGTTGACGTTCGCTATGAAAGTTCGCGGGGCGAATTTAGCGGATTTTTTATCAAGAGATGATAGTTGAGAGTTCAAGGTTTAAAAGCTTGTCTTGAACGAAGTGAAGGATCTCCCTGCCCGGTCGAAAGATCCTTCGAGGCTCAGGACGGGCGAAGCGCCTGCCTGGAACTTTGAACGACCTATATTTTCGCTCCTCCAGCTCATGCTTCGGCGCATAAGTCATAACGTTAACTGCGCAATCCGAGGTAAAGTCACGGGCTAGTCGATCGCTTTGGTGTCAACGCGATGCGGTAGATCTCTTTCTTTGAATAGGCGTGCCGCTCGCCCAAGAGTTGGGCGATCTCTTTTACCCGCATGCCTTCCCCTTTAAGCAGGTCTATCTCATTTTTTAACTGTTCTTGGGAAATGGCTGGCGGCTCTTCCGAGCCTCTCACCAACAGGGTTATCTCTCCTTTTATCGCTCTCTCGGCAATCTGTTGTATGATGTTGCTTATAGGGCCGCGCAAAAACTCTTCATAAGTTTTGCTCACCTCCCGCGCCAGTACAACCTGTCGTTCCCCTAGGATCCCTTGCATGTCGTTCAGCGCCTCTCTCAAACGGTGCGGTGCTTCGTAGAATACCAGCGTCCGGGTCTCGTCGCGCAGGGCTTGAAGTCTTGCGCGCCGCTCTTTTTGTTTTGGCGGAAGAAAACCTTCAAAGATAAATCGATCAGTAGGCAAACCACCGGCGCTCAGAACCGCGGTAAGAGCAGTGACTCCTGGGACGGGAACGACGGCAACTTTTGCCGCGACGGCCTCAACGACCATTCGAAAGCCCGGATCAGAAATCGCNGGCGTGCCGGCGTCCGACACAAGGGCGATACTTTGTCCTTCTTGGACGCGTTCGATCAATTGTCGCGCTTTGGCCCTTTCGTTGTGCTCGTGATAACTTGTTAAAGGCGTGCGAATCCCGAAATGGCGCAACAGAATTTGCGTATGGCGCGTATCTTCCGCGGCGATGAGATCGACTTCTTTGAGGACGCGCAGCGCCCGCAGAGTGATGTCCTCGAGATTTCCTATGGGAGTGGCGACGATGTACAGAGTGCCGGGCATAAGCGGGGGTTAGAATCGGAGGTCAGATCAATATGACTATAGATTCGGAACCAAGCTAACATAGCGAATGGTTCCCTTGCAATTTCAGTTTCTTGTCCCTATCGTGGACAAGATAGTTTTGGGAACGAGGAGCGTATACCGTGAGCGCGAATCCCGTCTTGATTTTCGGCAAAGATCTTTGACCTTATACTTCGGGAGCCCGTGAGGATTTCTCCCACCGCAAGATACCCTTCGAATACATCAACGTGCTGGAAGACGAGGAAGGTCTCCGGCGCATGCTCCAATATTCCAATGGACGGCGTCAGGTGCCGGTGATTGTCGACGCAGAAAACGTTGCCATCGGCTTTGGCGGCAGCTGAGAAGTCTAACAAGCCGGCGGCGCCGGCGAATTTGGTCTCGCGCTTTGTATCACGGGTCTCGCGTTCGATCACTCGAAACTCTAGACTCGAAACACGAAACTTATGCTTTTCTAAGTGTGAGGTGTGCGATCTGCGGCGGACAGTTGAGGCGAATCGGTAGTCCGCTAACACCAACGCCGCGACTGACGAAAAGGTTTGCGTCTTTTTTCTCTGCCCCAGTTCCCCGCGGCAGACGGTAAAGACCTTCGGCGTAGGGGGTCAGGAAGCGAGCGATGGACAGGCGGTCTGAAAGCAGCTTCACTTGCCCTCCGTGATAATGACCCGAGAGAACCAGATCGATTCCTTGGCGCGCGGCGACAGGAAAAATTTCTGGACGATGGGAAAGCAAAACCTTCACCTCCCCGGGATGTTTCTCGGCGGTCCTTAACGCGCGCCGCAGATCGGGACGGCCGGTTCCAAGGTCTTCGATACCCAAAATCTCAATTCCTGTGCCGTGAATTTGAATCGTCGTCGCATCATTGCGCAGGGTAGAGATCCCGTTCTTTCCCAAGAGATATGCCAGCTCGTCGGCCACCCCGGCGAAACTGTCATGATTGCCCAGGCAGGCGAAAACACCGTAGCGTGCTTTGAGCTTGGCCAATGTCGCCACACAGGGCGACACTTCGTCGTCACCCCCCGTGACAAAGTCTCCCGTCAGAGCGATCAAATCCGGCCGCAGCCCGTTCACCGCGTCCACATACAGAGCGAGTTCCTCCGGCGGCATAAACGGACCGACGTGAATATCGGTTAGGTGAGCGATGGTCAACTGGGAAAGTGAAGACGATAACCCGCTAACCTTAATGGGAAAATGTTCGAGCTCATAGCGGCGCCGCTCAATTAGTGCGCCGTACCCAGAAATGACCAACGGCGCAGCCGCCGCGAGGCCAACGCCTTTGCATAAGAAATCGCGCCGTCCGAGATCGACATCTCCTGTCCGCGCCGGGTGTGTCGCAAATGGCACCAACCAGCGCAACAAGGCACAGCCAAGCAAAACCATGGCGCACCCAACTAAACCCATCCACCAGACGTGGGAAAGGAGAAAAGACTCACGCATAAGCCACGCGGGGAAGCGATCTCCTTGCCAGCCAAGGTACGCGCGCCACAGGAGCGGCAGAAGTGAGAGGATGAACAGGATGGCCGAATAGCGAATTAGTTTTTTCCCGACGCCAGCGTCGATGGCACGCTTTTGCAGGTACCTTTTCAACTCGCTGCACATAAAAATTTGCGCCAACAGCGAAACCAGCAAGAACAAAAAACCGGGAAGCGTATTCATAAGCTATTGTGTTATACTCGTTCGGTCAGAAACTAGCTCAGGGCGGAAACTCATTGGTGGCGGCTAAACTTGAAAATCTGATCGCTGAGAAGATTCGCGCTGCCTTCGGTCAGGGCACGGCACTTGCGTCTCTCCGGGGTCTGGCCGGCGATGCCTCCAGCCGGCGTTACTTTCGCGCCCTTCTAAGGGGCCCGAAAACACCGTCATCCGTCGTTGTTATGAACTTTCCTACCAACAACGTCTTGCCCCTTTCTTCGGAGGAACTGGCGGTTTTCAAACAACCGCCGAAAGAACTGCCCTTTCTGAACTTGCACCGCTTCTTACTTCATATCGGCGCCAGAGTGCCCAATCTTTACGGTAACTGGGAAAAAGAAGGAATTTTGTTATTGGAAGATTTGGGCGACGTCGCTCTATGGGACCGGGTTCAGGCACTGTCGGAAAGTGAAATCCTCTCGTGGTACCGCAAGGCCGTCGACGAACTCATGGTGCTGCAAATCCGTGGAACCCAGGAGCGTGACGATTCCTGCATCGCCTTTCAGCAGCGCTTCGATTTTCGTCTGTACATGTGGGAGTTCGAACATTTTTTGGAATACGGATTGGAGAAACGACCGGGCGTAGTAGTGGCTCCAGGCGCCATGGGAGAGCTGAGAAAGATTTTCGCGGACATCGCGGAGCGTTTGGACCAACAGCCTGCGTGCTTTAACCATCGCGATTATCATAGCTGGAATCTGATGATCCATGACGACCGTGTGGCGGTGATCGACTTTCAGGACGCCCTGCTCGCGCCGCCGCAATACGATCTCGCTTCGTTACTCAACGATCGTATTACCGATAGCGTCATCCAACCGCCTCTCGAAAAGCGCCTCATCGACTATTACATAGAGAAGCGTTCGGAAGCCGCAAAGCAACCCATTGACCGCGATGACTTTTCTGAGGTTTATTTGCTGTCCGTCGTCCAGCGCGACCTCAAGGTGGTCGGCCGTTTCTACTACCTTGACCTGGTAAAGGGAAAACCCGGCTACAAGAAGTTCATCGGACCGACGCTGTACCGGTTGAAACACAATCTCGCGCGACTCCCACAGTTAAAGAAAGTAATTCCTCTCCTTGCAGATCACTTCGAGGAACTGCGGTGAAGGCGATGGTTTTTGCCGCTGGCCAAGGGCTGCGGCTGGGTCCCTTGACGAATACCACTCCCAAAGCTCTGGTTCCCGTGGCCGGCAGGCCGATGATCGAGTATCCGCTGCGGCTACTCAGGCATTACGGAATCTTAGAAATTATTGTCAACCTTCATCACCTGGGAGAACAGATCGAAACCTACCTCGGCGANGGTTCCAAGCTCGGATTGCGCATTATCTATTCCAAAGAGACCGAGCTCCTCGACACCGGGGGAGGATTGCTCAAGGCTAGACCCTTTTTGCAAGATGGAACGTTT
>AF_2010_repII_A1DRAFT_10000348_pt1 | contig 10064 bp, 10 predicted proteins | sample AmaForreplicIIA1_FD_9195 | JGI IMG/M metagenome (IMG submission 9195)
AGACGAGCCATGAACAAGGATGGTTCGATTGACTGTGAATCTACCGGCGGATATAGCGGATCGGATGCGCGATGCGGTGTATTGGACGCCGGGATTGACGCTCGCGTGGTTTGTCGCCTCCGCAATTCGTATGTCACGTACCTAACTCGAGACAATTAATCGTGCTCCGTTCCCAAAGCGTGCGAGACAGCTCCGACCTAGCCACCCTCGATTGATGGGACAATCGTTGAAACTGCCTCCCCGTCCCTTAATAAGCGGGGCATGCCTCTCGCCGATAATTCATCTCCAATCACGAGTACCTCGCGATCGAAGCATGAATAGCATGGAAGGTCAGCATGACAACCCTGCAATCCTGGCCGTCGATAACGATCCGGATATTCTGGCAGCTCTGCTTGATCTCCTCGATCACGAAGGCTATCACGTCACGTGCGTTTCAACATGTGGGGACGCACTCGCGGAGGCCACGACATCTCCATACAATGGCGGTCCTGCTCGATGTGGGATTACCAGGTGGAGAGGGGTTCTCCGTATTGGACATTCTCAGACAGCTGAATCCCTCGCTCCCCGTCATCATTCTCACAGTATTTACTTCACCAGAATACCGGGCCGGATCACTGTCTCATGGGGCCTTCTCGTGGGTGAACAAACCGTTACGATCAGGAGGTGCTTCGGGGAGTTCTCCTCCGGGCTGTTCGAGCTCGTGCATCCACCGGATCGATAGCCTCCATCACGTCAACAACTCCCTCGCAACACTCTTGAGCTCGTTCAATCGCGCACTTTTCGCGGATGAAGCTCTGCTATCAACGTCCATTAACGACAGACTAACGGGTGGGTGAAAACCAGAGACTATCGGGAGGGCTTTGCTCCAGAAAATGCTCGCTTGAAGACAGTGCGAAGGCCGAAATAGGCGAAGGAGTCTTTTAGGTTGGAATAGAGCCGTTTGAAGGGTCCCATCTCTGGGTTGGTGACATACTCCATCGTCAATGCAATGCGCTCTTCGCCTTCAGCAAGCGGGGTCACTGCATGCCACAGTTTGTCTCCATTGAAAACAATCAAATCACCGGGCTCCGTGACGAGTTCGAGATGCCGTGCCTGTTTCGCAGGATCGTCTTTGAATAGTTCGCAGACGAGCTTGCAGTGGGTCGATTTATCCACCAGACCCATCAGGATCGTATAGCGAGCGCCTTTATAGTAGGAGGTATCGTAGTGAAACCCGATGTGATCACCTGGCTCCGTATAGTAGTAGAGGGCGCAGGAATGCGGGTCATTCTCCGGACACAGTTGGAGCTTGGCGTCGACCAATCGACTCAGAAACGCGAGGAACGCCTCCGATCGATAGAGGTCGAGGAATCGTGGAGCCTTGTCCATCACGGTATAGTAGCTGACGCTGCCACCTTTCTTATGGCCTGGTATATAGTTTCGATTGAGCTCCCCCTTGACGCCTTGCGCCTGTGGAACGAGGAGATCTTCGACCACCGATCTCGCAAGAAATTGCTTCACGAAGAGGAATTCGTTCTGTTCCCAGTATTGGCGATGAAGTCGGTCGATATTGAGCGACGCGATCGCCCGTTTCACCGCTTCCGAAACTGGACTCATTGTCATAGTACCCATCGGTTTGCCTTCGCTCCGTCCTCAATTTCAGGGTCCACTGAGGACTGGCGCCCTCACAACTTCCACATCGGACGGGGTTTTCAATTCAAAGACATCGTCATTCATCCCGACATTCGCTTGTGGCGCTGAAAATTCAAATGTCGAAACGTTGCCGCTTAGTTCGTAGAGTGACACCGTCTTGATGAAGTATGTCTTGGGGAACACCTCCACCACGATTCGTTGCAACGTCCTCCCGCTCTCACTGCCGTTTTGTTTCGGAATCAACGTCAGCAACCTGATTCCACCGATGCCTTTCCCGTTTCCGGGAGTCGGCTCGATTTCGAACGACGCGTCTAATCGTGCAGCCCCCTGGAGCAGTTCCAGTGGAGCCTTGGACGAGGCCATTTGTGTCAACTTGCCGATCATGACTTGTTTGTGTTCTGGTACGTACACTTTTACTTCATCCCGATTGACGTAGATATCTTCCACCGCGGGGTTCAGGTAACTCCACCGTAGTCGTCCCGGTTTCTTAAGGTAGACCTTTCCCGACGACATGACGGGTCGTTCGAAGCCCTCGATAAGCGTCTTCTGTGTGAAGTCGGCCTGAAGATCCTTGGTCTTCCCGTAGCGAGCCTGCAGACGCTTCACGACATCCTGAACTTCTTTCCGAGCTTGCTCGTCTGCCGGCTCATCCGCAGCCCTGGCAGGAATTCCCAACAGGACAATCCCCACAAGACACAGGAGGAATCGATGTCTCATGACTGCGTGTCACCGACAGGACCTCGGCGCGCCAATACTTCCCGTCTTCCATCCCGTCCCGCGGCCCCGACGATTCCCTCAGTTTCCATCTGTTCAATCATGCGGGCGGCACGCGGATAGCCGACACGCAGACGGCGCTGAATCAGCGATGCCGAAGCCTGGCCTGTCGAGAGCACGAGGTCTTTCGCCTGCTCATACACCTGGTCTTGGGCCTCTTCCTCTTTCGCTTCTTCCTGCTTCAATGTCTGCAGTTCTTGATTGTAGCTCGGCATCGCCTGCCCTTTGACAAACTCAACGACGCGCCGGACATCGTCGTCAGACACGAACGACCCGTGCAACCGAACAATTCGTCCAGTGCCGGATGCAAGATACAGCATGTCGCCGCGACCCAAGAGGGCTTCGGCCCCGTTTGAGTCGAGAATCGTGCGGGAATCTGTCTTGGATGAGACCTGAAATGCAATGCGGGCTGGAAAGTTGGCCTTGATCAACCCTGTGAGGACATCAACCGAAGGCCGTTGAGTGGCCAATACTAGATGGATCCCGGAGGCACGAGCCATCTGGGCGAGCCGCGCGATTTTGTCTTCGACTTCCTTTGGCGCCACCATCATCAAATCCGCCAACTCATCGATCATCACGACGATGTACGGCAAGGGTTCAGGAGGAGTCGGTGGCGGCGCGAACGAACCCGGACTCCCTTCCGCAAGCGCGCTTTCTCCGGCTGAGAGCCGCTCCTCTTCTGAAAGAAACTGGATGGGTAGTTCCGGTTGATCCGTCTTGGACTCGCTGCTGATCTCTCCGATCACGCCCTGTGCCCCGGCAATCTTGCGATTGTACGCGTCGATGTTCCGAACCCCGGCTTCAGCCAGTAGCTTATAGCGTCGCTCCATTTCTTGCACCACCCAGCCCAATCCTCGTGCTGCTGATTTTGGATCGGTAATCACAGGGCGCAGGAGATGGGGAATACCATCGTACGTCTGGAACTCAAGCATTTTAGGATCTATTAGAAGCAGTTTGACTTCGTCCGGCCTCGCTGAACAGAGAATGCTGATCAGCATCGTGTTCAGGCTTACACTTTTTCCGGCCCCGGTGGCTCCCGCCACCAGCAAGTGCGGCATCGCCTTCAAATCGGTGGTCACCGGGACGCCGAAAATGTCCTTGCCGAGGGCTAGCGTCAGTTTCGATCGTGCCCTCGTAAACACTTCGCTGGTCACCACATCCCTCAAGGAGACAGTTTCGCGATAGGGATTCGGCACCTCGATGCCGACGACTGACTTCCCCGGCAGCGGCGCGACAATCCGCAGGCTCGTTGCCTTCATCGCCAGAGCCAGATCATCGGCAAGACTGACGATCCTGGCAACTTTCGTCCCCGGTGCCGGCTCGAATTCGTACATTGTCACCACCGGCCCCGGCCGGACTTCCGTGACCTTTCCCTCGATGTCGAAGCTGAGGAGGGCGCGCGCGAGGATCTCCGATTGCACTTTCAGCTCTTCTTCCGTCATTCGGGCCAGCGGACCAGACGGCTCGCTGAGCAACTCGCCCGGATCAGGCAACGCATAATCACCCGCTTCTACCTGACCCGTCGATATCTGAAGGTCCGTTTCAATCTCGAGTGATTCAGGCGCTGCTTCACTGGGTTTTGGAAACGGCTGAACAACGATTGAGTCGATGACCGGCTGCGGCTCTGCCACCGGCAAAACCTCTTCAATGACCGATCGAATTGATTTGGATGATTTCGGCTTGCTCCTTTTAACTGACGCCTCGGGCTCTGCCAACGGACCCCGCTCGGGAATCAATGCAGAGACCCAGCTGGCGGCGCGGCTCCACCATTCAGGAAGACGGAGCGCCAGCCGCGCCAACGATACCGGTGTCGTATATAGTATCGATACCAAGAACCCGGCGATTATCAGAATATGTGCCCCAGTGCTGGCAAAGTAAGTCCGCAACCCTTCTGCCAACAGCTGTCCGCTGATTCCGCCAGCTAGCCCTCGATACACGAACCCGCTCGATAGAGTTGGTACGGCCGTCACTTCGAGATGGAGAAATCCGCTGAGGAAGAGCAGTGCGCCCAAAGAAGCCACGGCATTGCGGATGCGAATCGACAGGGTGCTCTGCGTGAAACATCGCACCCCCATCAGACCGAGTAGGAGAGGGAACAGATACGCCGCTCCCCCGATCAGAAAAAACAGACTGGAGGCAAACAGTGCCCCGACAGACCCGATGAGGTTTCGCGGCCGCGCCATTGACCCATACAAGACTTTCCCTTCACCAGGAACAAAGGAAACCAGGCTCAGGAGCGTCAAGAGGCTCAACGCGACCAATATAACTCCGATGACTTCGCGCTTGAGATGAGAGGGCGGAGAGGAGGCTCGCCGCGCATCGCCCCGCTTGGCGGAGGTGGAGGCACCCATGGGGCGGATGCTAGCATAGCGAACAGGTCATTTCAAACGAACGACCAGCTGAATTCCACTCCCACGGCGGTTTCTCGTCACGCGAGTTCACGGGTCAACTGAATAAATTGTTCAACGGAAAGAGTTTCGGCCCTGACGCTCGGTGAGAGTTTGAGCACATGGAGGGCGTCTACCACTCGACAAAAATTATATCCTTCGTCGCGCAGCGAATTGGGAAGCGTCTTCCGGCGATGGGCAAAGGCGGCCTTCACGATCCGACTGAAGTCGGCCTCCTGCTCGCCCGACACAAGCGCAGGGGCCCGACGGCGCAATGACACTACCGTCGAGGCGACCGCAGGCCTGGGGCGAAAACACTGGGCTGACACGCGAAATCCCTCGCGAATCTCCGCCGCTGATTGCGCCATGACGGACAGGAGGCCATACTCCCTTCGACCCGGCTTCGCTACCAGCCTGGCTGCGACTTCCGCTTGAAGCATGAGCACCATGCGGTTAAGACGCTGGCCCGCCTCCAACAGTCGAAACAGGAGTGGCGTCGAGATGTAATAAGGTAAATTCGCCACCACCACGGTTCCGTCCGGTAGGTCATTAATTGGATAGGTCAGCGCGTCCCCGCAGGCGAGCTTAAGATTCGGGAATGCCGACTGTCGTCTCGACAAGTGGGCATGCAACCGTGGATCGACTTCGACTGCAATGACTCGACTCGCGACTTGGCAGAGGGCTTCGGTCAGAATCCCCCGGCCCGGACCAACCTCAAACACGGTTTCCCCAGGCTGCACATCAGCCAACGCAATGATTTTGCGCACGATGTTCGGATCAATGAGAAAATGTTGACCGAGGGACTTTCGCGTAGGAAGTGCCGGGGCATCCATCTGAGTGGGTTAACTGGTTTTTGGCAAAGACGACCCGAGCTTCTTTGCCATCGTCTGGAGGACCGAGCGGTAATAGTCCACGACATCCGTGAATTCTTCGAACAGGTCGTTCGTATACGATGGACCTGGCTGCTGCCTCGCGAACGCCTTCCCATCATTTTCCCCAATGACCTGACTCAGCAGAGCGGCCGTCCGGGCTTTCCATTTCGTCACTCGCTCAGTTCCCGCGACGGTATTGAGATCCTGCATCGTCCTCTTGGCGATCTCGTCCAACTCTTTCATCTGTTGCTGAATGGTGGCGAGCCCGAGTTGCATCTTTTCGGTCATGTTGATCCTTCCAAAGACACAGTCCCACTCTGTCTGCGGCCCCGTGCCAACTTTGCCGCCAGCTTGACCGCTTCAAGCAAGCTGCCATGGTCGGCAATCCCCTGACCAGCGATGTCGTAGGCAGTCCCATGATCGACCGAAGATCTGATGATTGGGAGTCCTACCGTCAGATTGACGCAGGTGCCGAACGCCACGAGCTTCAGTGGGATCAACCCCTGATCGTGATACATCGCGACCACGCCATCATATTCACCACGCGCGGCTTTGCCAAACAGCGTGTCGGCCGGCAACGGGTCACTGGCCAGAATGCCCTGGGCCCGGGCCGCGCGTGCAGCAGGTAGTATGGCCACAGCCTCTTCATTACCAAACAGGCCGTGTTCCCCTGCATGAGGATTCAACGCGGCCACGCCGATTTTCGGCTTCGGAATATGAAACAATTCACTCAGTGCCCGGTGTGCGAGCCGAATCGCTTTCTCGATGCGCGCCTGCGTCAAGACTGCCGGCAACTCTTTGATCGGCACGTGAGTCGTCACAAACATAATTTTTAGCGGCCCACCGACGATCATCATGCCGCTTTCTGGGGAGTGGGTCAGGTCTGCCAGCAATTCTGTATGGCCTGGATAATGGCAACCAGCCAGGTTGATGGCTTCCTTGTTTATCGGGGCAGTGACAATGCCTTCGATGCACCCCAGCTCTGCCAACTCGACTGCTTTTTTTATGAAGGCCACTGAGGCGGCACCCGTCTCCGGTGCGGCAACTCCCACGGAAAATCGTCCGAGCGGAGGGTCGAGTGGATCGAGGACCGCCATCCGGCCGGGGCGAAATGTTGCGGCATCATGTCCGGCGACAGGGACCACTCGGAGCTTCAGCTTCAACGATTTTATCGTTTGCTCCATCACGGGAATCGACCCGATCACGAGCGGACGGCACAACCGTCGCAATGCCGTCCCTGCCAATGCTTTGGCAATCACCTCGGGGCCAATTCCGGCGGGATCCCCCATCGTGATCCCCAGAAATGGCGACCCGTGAGATTGTTTCGCCAGCGGTCTCTTCATGCTCACCAACTGTACAGATAAATGGCGTATCCTATGTAAAGGAGGGCGCTACCGCTGAGCAACCAGGGTCGCCAATGGCCGCCCCATGCCGCTTGGAGCAGGCATGAACTTGCGGCAAAGACTGCAAGCACCATAGTGATCAACACTGTGGGTCTCAATGCCCACTCCGTTCCTACCAGCCCAACGGATACCGGGAATGTCCCTTGAAAGACCATCGCACCGGTGACGTTGCCGACCGCCAACCGATCCTTCTTCCGGTACAACCACAAAAAACTATTAGACATCTCGGGCAATTCCGTTGCGAGCGGCGCCACTAACAGGGACAGGATCAATGGTGACAGCGCCAATTTCCCAGCAATCGTCTCCGCGGCCGTGATGAAGAGATGTGCGCCGAGAATGAGCCCCATCAATCCGATCACACCTTGTAGCCCAATCATCACGTAAGAAGGTGTCGACGATGTTTTCTCGAAGACGAGCGGAGCGATTCCACCCTCCCCAACCACTTCGTCGTCCTCGCCGAACTTCAGGTTCATATAGTAGAGATACAGCCCGATGAGTCCTGCAGCCGCTGCTACGTGAACGAGTCGAGATGGGACAAAGACACAAGCTATCGCAACGCTGTAGGCGACCGCAAAGAACCAGAGATCGACGATGACGTCTTTGTAATTCAGATGGAACGTGTAGCCTCGTTTTCCCAAACGACCAAAGACTACGAGCAGCACTGCCAAGATAGGAATCACCAGCGTGCTCAGCATAAAGGGCGCGCCGAGAATGGCTCCCAAGCCCACCTCTGTTTGCTCACGCCCAGTTCCAAAGAAGATTGCGATGACCGGAATCGATGTCTCCGGCAACGTCGTCCCGAGAGCAGCTAACACACTGCCAACCGCCCCTTCTGACAAGCTAAATCTCTTACCGAGCCACTCGATCGCATTGGTGAAAAGTGCACAACCCCCAAGGGTCACCATGACTGAGAGAAGGAAAAGACCGCTATAGAGCAGCACCGTCACAGCAAATCCTTGCTCCTGACGGCTTTGCGCTGAGCGAACGCCACAATCGCTTCTTCCATCACATCTCTCACCGGACGTCTCGTCCGTTCCGCAATCCGTTTGCAGTCAAGATACTCTGGCGCCGCCTTACCTTTCGTTGCGTCCGCCTTGGCGATCTTGATGCGAACCGTTCCTCCATGCACCTTCACCGAGGCAAAACGCCGCGGCAGAACTTGCCGGTTAACCTGTTGGATGCGAACTCCCAATGCCGTGGTTTCCCTGAACAACACCTCGAGAACCGGATCCAAATTCACAGGCGCCACAAGACAGGTCACGACGATTCCAGGCCGACCTCGCTTCATGATGACAGGAGTAAGCGTCGCATCAAGCGCACCTTGCGCAAACAACTGCTCCATCACGTGTTCATAGGTTTGGGGATTCACATCATCCAGATTCGTCTCAAGCTGGAGAATTGTGTCTAGCTCACGCCCCTCCCGAGCATTTGGTCGCGCCAGAAACAGGCGCAACACATTCGGCCAGTCACCAGGATCCGAGTCCGCTGCCCCGTACCCGATCGCGGTCGGCGTCATCGTCGGCATGGGACCGAATTCCGACGTCAGTGTCCTCAGTAGTGCCAACCCAGTCGGCGTCGCCAATTCTCGCCTCGGTCCCGCGCTATAGATGGGAATGCCGTTTGCCAAGGCTGCGACCGCTGGCCCCGGAACAGGAAGAATGCCATGCATTGATTGTAACGTTCCACTTCCCACGTTGACAGGAGAGGCTGTGATGCGGGTGACGCCCAAGAGATGACAGCCCAACACCCCGCCGACAACATCGACAAATGAGTCCAACACGCTCACCTCGTGAAAATGCACTTTGGCCTTATTGACTCGGTGAGCGTGTCCTTCGGCTTCCGCAAGGCGCTTGAAGACGGCCAGGCTTTGCTGTTTCACGGCGTCGGGTAGACGACTGGAAATCAGAATCCGCTGGATGCGGCCTAAAGACAACGGGGCGCGAAAGCCTCTCCGAATCACGACATCGACCTTTGTCGCGTGTACTGTACCTCGACGAACACGCCGCTTCTTCAGGGTAAATCCTGACAGGCGCAGACCCTTGAGTCCCTTCACTAATTGAGAGAACGGTACCCCTAGATCGACAAGGGCCCCAAGGACCATATCCCCGCTTACACCAGAGAAACAGTCGAAATGAAGATGTGCTCCCACCATCAATCCTCTCAACCATTCACCAGCAATGGTGCGGCGCCATCTTACCCAAGGTGCCAGGGAACGGCAATCGGTGCGGAACGAACATTGACAGCCTCGTGGCGCTGTGTTATCCCCTCTGCGGCCTGGGCTGTCGGAGATGTCTTTCTCATCCGTGTTATGAACACCTGGTGCAGGGCCCTCTTGTTCCACCGATCGTGCACTCGCTCTCGGGTATGGCGCGGACTTTGGCTCCTGTCTTGTTTCATAGGTGTGCTCTGGACGCCCCCTCAGGTGGACGCGAGATCCAAACCCCGAGCCCCTCGTCCCGAGCCGGAATTGAAAATCCTCGAACTCAAAGTCATGCCGAATCCTTATACAGTTGCCAGCGGGCCGTTGGAATTTTCGACCTTGGTCCAACTACCCAAAGAATTAAACGGTGCAACGATCCTGGAAGTCTCATCCCTTGTTACCTCTCCCTCGAAAACGTCGCTTCGGTTTCTCACCACTCGAAAATCGGTGGACCCCCATACTACGATGGAAGGAGCCGATCCCCCCAGCATCTCGCTCGTGCTGACATGGGACGGGCTCGATCACAAGAAACAAACGGCCGCAGTGGGCACCTATGCCTTTGAAGTCCGGGCGAAGTTGCTGGTGAACGGCGAGAAGGGACCTCGGACAATGATGGTCTCCTGGCCGAAACGAGGCACGTTAGAGGTGAAATAAGCGGTCCGAAGGCGAACGACTAAAGAAAATTATCTTCCCTCCTAGCATTTGGTGCCCAAGCTGTTAATCCGATGGGCGAGGCACCCAGCTCCGAAACCATTATCGATGTTCATCACACCGATACCGGCTGCACAGGAATTCA
>AF_2010_repII_A1DRAFT_10000350_pt1 | contig 10053 bp, 10 predicted proteins | sample AmaForreplicIIA1_FD_9195 | JGI IMG/M metagenome (IMG submission 9195)
CATGATGTTATGTTCAAGTAATGCTTTTAGTCCCGCTAGAACTATAGTAAAGCCTTCAGTGGAATTCTGCGCTTGTTGCACAATGTCGTCTCCTTCTCCCCCCGTTATTGGAAAAATAGCCGAAATGTGTATATACGAAAAGCAAACTTCCACTATAACATATTGCACTAAGCTAGAGTCATCAGAGTAAATCCCGAGTAGACCGAAAATGAAATTATTGATATGACGCAGGATAAAGTAATAGAATGGTTGGGAGGAAGGAAGGATATATTTTCTGAAGGAAAATTAAGTCTTAAGTCCTAGAATCAATCACTAGACCGAATTTTATACATAATGGTAACGCTTTTCAATACTCTTATTTTTGATGCTGATAGAGATTATTTATGGTATTAGGTGTCGAAATCTAAGATATTTTGAGCATAGCACAAACGGTAGGTATTATAGGCACTCTGCTCATAGCCCTTTTTCTCTCCAAGAGAGAAGTAAGAGACCTGTCGATAGACATAGAAACAAAAGTCCTTAGCGACTTGGATGAAAAAATGCATAGGCTAGAGGAACATTTGTTAGAACGTCCAGAGTTAGCAAGTGTAATCAATAATGTACGATCGCTTTCGCCTGAGGCTGTGTACGCATTTGATGTTCTCAATGTGTTCTCTCATGCCTATGACATGCGTGAAAGAAAAGTACTTAATGATAACGAGTGGTATGGCTGGGTGGAATGGATGCGCAACTGCTTTAGATTAGGAACAATAAAGGAGCATTGGAACCGAATGCAAGAAAACCACTGGTATGACCCCACTTTTGAGGATTTCATAAACGAACAAGTAATAGCAAATGTTGAAAGAAAAATTAGATAGAAGCGTGTAAACCGTTCAACACGTTCGAGATCACTATGATCCTGTCTGCCATGCTAGATCTCAGAACCGTAAATGAAATGCTCTTTTACTTTAGTAGTACTATTCGACAGAGGCAGGCAACACCACGAGATGATTTAATTACCTCTCTCGTAAGAGCCGAAGAAGATGGGAACCGTTTAACTGAGCAAGAGATAATTCGCTTTTGTATTCTTGTGCTCTCGGCTGGCCACGTAACAACCGTACACCTTACTGGAAACATGGTATTATCTTTACTAGAATATCCAACAGAGTATAAGAGATTGGAGAGTAGGTCGGGAGCTAATTGAAAACAAAGAACTCTGCTGAGTATGGATGTAAGGAAGTATCATCTTCATGAGACTGGTCTTACCCGTCCCCCATCCACCGTATATTCCAACTGTGAATCTAGGCCAAGAATTTCCGATTATATTGGATAGTGTATTACTATATTTATTCAAGTCAGGCGCAGAAATTAGAGGCTAGTCAGTAATAATACTAATTTTATTTGATCTTACTTTCGGTTCAGAACTTTTATCGTCTTTGTTGGGCACGAAAGATAACGCCATATAGAGATATTCATTACGAAACTTAATAAGGAATGTTACTGGTGCCGCCGGGATTGATTCCCCTTGTTGTTAGGGGCTGGAATTACCTGGTATACTTTCTTTCAAATTTTCTTCCAAAAGGTACACAATTGGCCAAGTGCCAATTCATCTTCAACTATTGGGACTACGAAGACCAAAAAGAACAACCTACATCTACAAACAAAGAGGAGTTAGCTTCATGTATTGTAGTTAATAATTCACTAACCCTCGTAGCATGACTTATCATACCTAACACTGTATCAGGAACCCTAATGGTAAAATCATGGCTTGAGCACATACAAATTAAGGTCGATACCAATAATTGGTACCGCTTTGAGTACCAGGCTTATGAATCTCGTCTTGAAAGCCACCACCGAACCATCCGATGGGCCCCCAATACGGATCGGGGTAATGGGCGAAATAAATTCCATTGGGAAATACTACGCCGGCCCATTCTTTACCTTCTTCAAAATCTCTACCCCTAAATATTTCGATAGATATCCAAACTATCAGAGTTTCCACTCCATCATGGATCTTATTGGGTGAACTGCTAGTAAAAAGTCCCTCAAATTTTTTACTGCTTGGATTCTTGTTCGCTTCCAAGCCGCTGGCGTTCTCGGTGATTGCAAACTTAAGGCTTTGGCCTGGAATACTATTATCAATTAGAGGACCTCCTGGCCCACCCGATCCCTTGAACTGCTCAATATCCCTCAAAACAGGATGGAGGGGAGCATACCAAGGTGCTGCCGAGAAACTCACTTTACCCCACCGCCAGTGAATATGTGCGCCGTGGGTTACGCCAGGTATTCTGGGCAAGGATTTAGTCTTTCCCCAGACATGTACATTGTCCCAATCCCCTTTTTCAGCGCGACCACTAATTGGGTTGTAATTCAATCCTTTGCCGATCATCTCGGTCTCTAAAGGCTTCTCCGCCCGATCGAATGCTTGTTCGATTGGCGGAGTTCCCGTGGCCGTAATAGGGCTCGTGATTGCTTTTACGTGTCCTTTAAAACCGCTAGCAAGGTCGTCAGGATCTAATACAACAGACGACTGCTGAAGGTCGGGTCCCGTATGTCTCTCCCCTATTTGAGGATCTAGCCTGAATTCGAATCTATAGTCTATTCGCAGGTAGTTCAATGGTTTTTTCTCGTCTTTTAGACCTTTATAGGAAAATTGTACTATTGGATACAGCCGCGCAGCCGTAAGCACACCGAGTGGCTCGTGATATGGTTTCAGACTTTCCTTAGTCAATATATATCTCTGCGTAAGTGTAAGTGGTTGACTATCGTTACCACTGCCTAAAACTGATCCTGGCGTCTGGAATACCGTGGACAGTTCATATGCACGCGGATAATCAGCAAATAATTGGACAGTTTGTGGTGGGTCGTGTACAATTCCTGTATATGCAGGTAGATCTTTTCCTCCTAGCATCATTCGCTTATCAGGAGAAAGTCCACTGCCGACCCAGATAGCGACTATTCGTATATCCCGTGCAAGAGAGAAATGGTCATGACGAACATTTGCTAGTGTTAAGCCACCGCTATCTTCAGGGTTTGACGATGAGGGGTCCGTAATAAGATTCGCATCACAACTCCACATTTCCGGATATATCGATTGAGTTAGAATATTCATAAAGCTCCAGCCGTAGCACTTTGGGGTGGTATTGCGCTGTAAACCATGCGTTCCGTTCTGACTATTACTCCTGTCATTTTATCTCTAGCATCCAAAATTACATTGTAAACACCTTGAGGAATGTCTAATGAAGTAGACGAACCCATTACTTTGATTCCAGTCGGATTATAGCTGTCGAGCCTCCATGCTCCCCACTTATATTCAATATTTCTATTTACTACGTTTCCGGATACAACAGCCTGTAGCTTTGTTCCTTGTGGAGTTTTAGAACTAACGACGTCTAATAAAAATGAATACTCAGTAGCAGGCCACATTAAATAGGATGAGTCAGGATCATTAATATTTCTCCAAACATGGTAGGGAGTCATAAATGTCTGGGGTTCTTCTTTTCCTTCTAATCTATAAATAATCTTAGTTTCGTGCTCATCGTGATCCACAGGCGGACATGAATATAATTTTGCTAGTTTGACGTTTGAATGATTCGGCCGCCATCCGGATGAAAGGGCGATGACTTCACCATCCTCATCAATGCGCAGATCGATTATTCCCCCATCGACAGGCACATTGTCTTCATTTGGTGCTGCAGGTGAAGGAGGTGCTGCAGGTGAAGGAGGTGCTGCAGGTGAAGGAGGTGCTGCAGGTGAAGGAGGTGCTGCAGGTGAAGGAGGTGCTGCAGGTGAAGGAGGCGAAACATACCCTTCCGAAGAGCTCAACTGTAAATCGTTACTCTCTTCCTCGCTTGGTAAGTCAATCGGGCCCAGTGGCAGTAACGCAATAAATCTTAGAAGACAATGATCAGGTTCTTCCGATTTGGGTGCAAAAACCGGTCCGCTTCCAATAAGTTTAAGGTTATCAGGAAAAATCTGAGGCAGTGGCTGATTGTTCTCGAACTTTAGTTCAGATATACGACGATTCGATTTTTCAAGAAATTCCCGTGCGATCTGCTCGACTTTATTTACATCGTTAATAAGGTTGGAAGAAGATCTATTTTGCCACAATCTATCAAAATCTGAATAATGTAAACACCCACTTATCGGAGAAACGTAAAATCTTTGATTTCCATTTTCGGTATTTTGTACATTAAAAAGCAAGTTTGCAAGTTCATCCTTAACAGATGTAAGTATTGACGGCGAGTCCAGTTGATAAACATAAACCGCCGATCTAATCCCTTTCATTTCAAAATTTCCCACCAGGTCAGCGGTCGGTTTGTTTGTATTCCAATGTCATTATTTAGTCCTTTGACGCAGCACCTTATCCATTCATAAAAATAGTTAGTTATAGACAGCCATAGCCTTAACCCAGCCATTTAACTAATTCAGATTCGAAATAGCCCTTTGTTCTCGGATTAAATTCTTCTCTTTCCTCGGGAGCACCTAGGGCGTTGCGTCCAGATCCAGACTGCCTCTGACTAAGGGTCTGTATAGTTATAATTCCATTATTATCATCAAAGTCGAAATAACTGGCTTGCATTCTAAAACTTTTCTGTATGTATGTCATGTATTCACCTATTCTTGCGGAATCTTATACTCAACTGCAACTAATTGATCTGTTGGTAATATTTCTATCCATTGATCAAATGGTTTTGTTTCAAATGGAATACCTGATGCTCGAAACCCTCCCTCGAGAGGATCAAATCCTGTTTCAAAAACTGTTTCGGTCGCAAGTGTTTTTTTAATATCTGTATTCATGGCAGATATTATTTCGGCCAGTTTATCCAGGGCATCTTCAATAGTGTTGTGATTGGGATCCAATTCTAGGTCGTTACCTCCATATGTTGCAGGTAGGCCATCAATTCCTTCAATATCTGCGAGTTTCAGCCAATTAATAGCAGCCTTCTCTCTTCCTGGCCTGACTGGAATTACTGCTCTGACCCACGGGGCGTTCAAAAAAACATTCCTGTGAGCATCTCCGTCCAATTGCAATAACCAACCTAGTGAAGAACCCATTCGTGCAGGTTCTGAATCTTCTGTTATGTAGTAGTTTGGTCTTTCGTAATTAAGTTTCATTCCTCCAACATAGGACTTCTCTCCTCCCCATGTAACACTGTCTTCAGCTGTTAACCGGTATTGTTTAATCTTGACGTCCTGTGGAGTCCACTGCCTGGCCCGAGGATGCCACCATTCTGGCGCAACGAAATAAAGCATATTATCTACATCGAAGATCGATCGAATTAGCTCAGTCATCAAATGATATTGTGTAGAGGATAGAGATTCAACACTAGTCAACATTTTTATCAGTTTTCTATAGATAATTGTCCTTTCTTCTTCTCTCAGATCTTTGGTTGGTCTTATCGAAATATTGCTAGCAAGTTTGATCCTCTCTTTTATAATTTTTATTGCAGCGGTATGTTGAATCTTTTCCTGCTCCTCGGTAACCTTTGATTTATCCGTCGATGGAGTAGTAGCAGGAGGATCCCATACTAGTTCCAATTGGAAAGCAATTCCACTATTATCATCGAAGTTAACAGTGTTAAGAGCAAGACCGAATTTTCCTTCTTTAACTATATCACGTATTTCCGGTGTACAATACCACTCGTCATCTCCATCGCCGGTAGCATTATACCCAAGAATATTAACTGCCTCAAGAGTGTACCCATCGCCAGGAATTTCAGAACGACCATCAATGGACATATACGCAGTAATTAATGCCGTGTCTTCGTGTATGTCGACGGCATGGATCCCATCTTGTGTAATAGCGTAGTCCTCATCTGCACCGTCATCTTCCGCGGTTGTACCAGGCACGGGGTTAAACCCAAATGTAACAAAATATGGTTTCTTTTCTACATGTAATGGAGGGATCATATCAGTCGGAGGAGGATCTGGATTCAAATCCTCGGGTTGTGCCACATGCACGAGCTGGCCTATTCCAAGCGTAGTTCCTGGATCATCAACAAATACTTGCCAGCATAACTGCTTTCCTATATGTTGAACTTGCACTGCTACTTGTCGCATTTTGCGTTTAAGCTCAAAATTAACTGTCTTATCTGTACTATTTTGGATAACATATCTTCTGCTAGACGTGTCCTCTGTCTCTACACTAGTGCGAAATGTTGTTTTATAGCTTTTACGAATCTCGTTTGCTAATCTTTCACTCTGCGACCTAGAATGCTTGTGGGCTTCCTCTTGAGATTTTTTTGTATTGAAGTCGATTCCGAAGTTGGCTTCTGCACGTATTTGAATAGTAGCTACGTTGCTATTCCCAAAGTTTGCTCCTCCGCTAGCGGATATACCGAACTTTATATTGCGAGAATTTTCTTGACTGACAGCAGTTGACAACTCATCATCATCAGTCGTTTCAGTCTCGCTTTTGGTAGTAGTTTCAATTGCTGTTTCTATCTGCTTTTCTTGAACTGTTCTTCTGGTGTGGATTTCAAAAAGTTCTAAACTAGAGCCAAGACTAACCCAAACATGACCTACAGGAGGCCCGAGAAAACTACCTAACTCAAAGAAATATTCTCTGTAAAGATCGATAATGCCTATCGGAGAAAGTACGGCCAGTTGACTTGTAGGATCAAAATTCGCGAGAGGATCAAAATTTAAAGGTGCCATCAAGGCATATAACTTAGATGTGTTGAAATGGACACTATTTATCCCTTCTTTCTTATTACTACTTATTGATGCGGTCCTAAATAATACATTATTTAGCGCACTAGGATGATTGTCAACAAGGTACATAAGCATGCCATCAATCTTGGCCTCTTTTTTCAGGGCTTTACTATCTTGCATTTGGACTCTGGGCGGTTGGTTAGTTACCTTAGCTACATCACCAACGATTTTTTTTAGATCAACCTGTTTGGTTATATCCTTCCAATCCTGTTCCTGTGGTAGACGTCCATTGATTTCCAAAAATTTAAGGGCCGACTTCTGAAGCTGAGCAACTCCTTCCGATCTAAGCGAACGTGGAACGATCTGGGATAACGCTATAGCTTCCGGATCTATAGGGCCAGGATCGTCTTTGAGTGTTTGTAACACCGGTCCCTTAATATCCATCTTGGATACCGCTTTTTGGACAGATTCAATTGAATTAATTGAAAAGCGCTTCGACTTTAACCTGGATTTCCAACCCAATAGTGGTTGAAACGTCCCAAAAAGTTCAGACGAATACGGCATCACACCTTTGAAATTTAGAAGATCTCCTGGCAAAGGATAACATTCACCTACCCTAGTACTTCTTTTACTGACTTCAGAGTTAGTTGAGATCTAAAATCAAAATTGTGAGTAATTTTTGATATAGGCCGTTCCTTCTCCGCAAAGCTATAACGGTCACACATTGTACTAATGAGGTACCAGTCATCATTTTGTTCCACACATCCCACTTTTATGCCTTGTAGGTCTGCCACAAAGATTCGAGAATCCTTGTTAATAATAAAGATTGTGAAAAAGATGTTCAACAATTTTTAACAATGTTCAACAAAGTGACTCCTGCTTAACAATGTTCTACAGATGTAAGACATCATTAAATGGGGACGAGTCCGATGTTTTAAACAGTCGCACGAACAGGATATTGCTTGTGGATGATGAAATTGATATCATATTAACGTTCACGAAAGGACTAAAAAGATATGGATTTGAGGTTGATTCATCCGACGATCCAGGAGTTGCAATATTAAACTCCAAGTCTGATTTGTATGGTTTGTTACTCCTTGATATAAGAATGCCAAAAATGAATGGTTTCGAATTATACAAGAAGATGAGAGAAAAAGTTACTGATGTTAGAGTCTGTTTCATCACTTCATATAAATCATATTATGACGCCCTGAAGAAAGATTACCCTACGCTGGATATAGGATGCTTTATTCAAAAGCCAATTTCGATACCGGTTTTGGTAGAACGTATTTGCAAAGAACTGCAAATACCACTTCGTTCTGAGTACATCGAATAGGTATTATTTCTATTTGTTCATTTGTGATAGTGAAATCACAAACCCTTTACTATTCTCCTAACTGACTATCATACTCTAAGTCGAATGAAAATACGATCCCATTTGATGTAGGATCTCCAAATATTACTATTGTCTTTATAATTGGCTCTATTAGTCCGACAAGCATTACTTTTAACGCGACCGAGAAATTGAGGTTTATATCATGATCAACAGAAAATGTATGACGAACAATATTATGACTGACATGTTCCTCGATTCTGTGCCGAAAAGATTGAAATCTTCCAAGCCACGTTTCTAAAAATAGAATTAAAGTTGAGCTATCAAGTTGCGGGAAAAAACTAGTCACATATTCGTGGCTTAGGCTGAATCCAAGGCTTTTACCAACTTCTTCAGCCTCCCCCACTTGTATTACGTTGAATACCTTCCTTAGAAAGTCCTTTCTAACGGGAATGAATCCTAGTTCTCCTAAATTCTGGAAGTTGTGTGTAACGTGATTTCTTAATATCATATTAACCAAGTTGCTAAGCGAAATCTGTCTTTTGGAGGCCTCATTCGCTAGTAGTTTTACTACGTCTTCTTCAATTCTAAAACCTTGATGAATAAGATTCGTTTTTGAATTCCTTGCGGTATTTCTCCCACTTATTCTTCTAATCTTCTTCTCTATTTCTTCCTTAAGTATAGCGAAAACTCCTCCTGAACTTAGAACGGCCATCAAATGTTCCTCCTCGTACTTGATAGGTATTGAAAAAATATTCATCATTGGTATTGTTTCAAAAAGTGTTATTGCAAAAGCTATTGTTATGGCTGACATAATTAAAGTCAGCACTGTGCTACTGCCTCACAACTTCTAAATTTCAAATCACTCCTTATATTTCAGGCATCCTCCAAACCCCTAACCCAAACAACGATAGCAACCTTTTTCCAATTATGAGGAATAGTCACGTTTTGTTTCCTATTTAAGTAATTCTACAAATATTTCCGAAAGTTTGTTGCTCCCCAAAAGGGAGCAATAATAACGTTCCACAACGAGCTCTCATACTTGTCAAAATTAAAAGAGTATAACAAAAGTTGGCGTACTGGCGTCCACTTCCTCATAGACAACGATAGCATCCGTGTCTATGTAGTCTATTGTTTCATGAAAGTCCCAGTTATCATCAGAGTCATCGTCATACTCACAATTTTTGAATTTGACAAAGACGGAATTCACTTCCTCATTATTCCACGATATTTTTAGTGTTTGTTGTAATGTCATTTCTCCATCTCCTTTGGAATACCACCATCATAGTGTAAAAAGAGATACTTTCTATTAGGTCACATTGTTTTTATCAGTCCATAAATATCATCCAGTGACTTTATAGACGAGTTAAGGACTGAACTAGGTCTTGTCCATTCCATCAGACTAGGCATATCGCCCTTCAAGTAATATTATTGCTAATAATATGTCCTGTATCTTTTCGACGTCTTGCATATAACGAACAGGATAACCTTGATCTCGAAATCTGTTTATTGTTTCATATTCCATTTCTGTTTTAATACGTATTAACAGGAGGGTGATTGTGCAGTTTATTGCAGCAAGACATCTATCGCATAGATAACGTCAACTCGATAAGCCAACTATACCTTGGAGTATATCACCTGATTCCTTCGTGAAAATCATGAAGTTTTTTTAATTAGCCGACCTCCCTACGTTCCTCTCAAAATCTTTATCCCTGAACTAGTTAATTGAATTTATCTATCCCATCCAAAGGCTCAGGACGCGTTGTTTTTTAACCCGAACCGTCCAGTTCACTTGCTTGTGTCTTCTAGACAAACTAACAAACCCGGTTTACATTACCATTCATTTTACCAAGCTATAAGATTATCGAATCTATTAGGCCAAGTGTCGTATCGAAATCATAAATAAACTGCGAATACAGTTAGCAATCATGCCTGTAATACAAATTACTATAAGCCAAGGAAGATCTGTTGATCAGAAGAGAGAACTAGTTACGGTGTTGACACGAGAGACAGCAAGGATCATGAAAACCGAACAGGAAAAAGTGAGAATCTTAATCTATGAGGTTTCGAAAGAGAATTGGGGA
>AF_2010_repII_A1DRAFT_10000351_pt1 | contig 10048 bp, 12 predicted proteins | sample AmaForreplicIIA1_FD_9195 | JGI IMG/M metagenome (IMG submission 9195)
TCGCGCGCCGCCGGTCCTTTCCAGCTGATGAGACTGGGGGTTGCTCCCCACAAACCGGCTTCCGCATAAGCGACGCGGTTGACCATCTCGTTTTCGAGCACCGGGAACCCGGCCTCGATCAATTCCGCCCTGACCTGCTTGGCAATGACCGAATCTCGCGTGGTTTGTGTGAGGATGCAGCGGAAGGTCGGCCGCTCGCCGCCGGCGCCGTCGATCAGGGAATTGAGCGTGTCCAGCATGCGGTCGACATCGAGCGGCGATGCCTTGACCGGAACAAGAAGAAAATCGGCTGCCGCGATACAGGCCAGCGTCGCCTGCGAGCGAAATCCCGGGGTGTCGATGATAATCGGACGGCCCGAGGCCGCGAGGTTCTGCGCGGTCTTCCATGCCTCCGCGGTTGCGTCTTCCACCACCGGGACACCGCCAAGCGCCCGCTCCCGAAGGGCGAGCCGAGTAATGGACCGCTGGGGATCGGCGTCGATGATTGTCGGAGCCCGGCCTGTTAGATGCCAATGCACCGCAAGGCAACTTGCCAGCGTACTCTTGCCGCTCCCGCCTTTCATTGTTGCTACAGTGATTATCTGTCTCATGGCCGACCTGCCTCTTCCGCTCACGCGTTATGGGCGAATCACTCGCAGCCAATGCTACCGGATTCTCGGCCGTCATTCTCCAGATGACGCCGATCAGACGGGGATATATGCGGTTTTTAGGCCTACCCAGCAAGGTCGAACGGTGCGTTCTCACCGTTATTGTCGGATCGGCGGATTATTGGGCCTGCGTGCAAGATGCGTTGAGAACCGCCTTGAACATATCGAAAGATTGGACGCGGACCTGGCAGTTCGTCTTCGGGTCGAGCGTCAGATTGACAACATCGCCCGAGGCAACGGTCTGCTGTTTTCCATTGACGTTGATGGTGATGTTTTCGTTCGTCGGCGCGCCGACCAGCCCAACGGTCAGACGCCCAGCGGCAACGATCATCGATTGGTTCGGCTTGATGTTGTAGGTGTTTTTCGACGGAATAATCTCGTCTAACGCCGCCTCGAAAATCGATAGCCTGTTTTGCAAGGCGACCTGCGTCGCGTTCAGATCAGCAATCTGGGTTTTGAGCTTCTGGTTCTCGGTCCGTAATTGCTGGACCAGCTGCCTCGCGCCGGCAAGATCGAGGTACCCGACATTGAGGCCGATTATGTACGCAATGACTCCGACCAGAATCGTGAGCAGGAATAGCCATCGTCCGGTGAACATCCGGTGTAGGAAAGACCTGGGCCGTATCGTTTGCTGTGCGTCAGTCATTCCGCTCACCTGCGATTCCTTCCCTTCCTACTGCTTGGGCGGCGTCGCTGCACCGGAACCCGGGCCCGTTGCCGCCGACTTGAGCCAATCGGGAAGCCGTTGCAGGTAGTCCTTGATCTGCGACAGGTCGAACGGCGAATGCCCGCTCGGCACTGCCGTCGTCGGCGTCTGAGTGACGTCAGGCGGCGTCGAATTGGCGGCGGCCGCATTGTTCTTCGCGGGCGACGACGATCCGGTCGTCTTTGGCAGCGTGTTGATCTGGCCGGACGAGATTCCAGGTACCTTTTCACTCGGCGTCACATCATCCTCGGCCGCGGTGGCTTTCGAGGCGGATCCCGCCACTCCGTCAACGTTGCCGAGAATAACCGGCAGCCCATCCTTACCACCCCCGATGATGATGATTTTCGAATTGCGGGATTGAGCAAGTGCAAGCGTCGCTTCGATGCCACGCCAGCGCAGATACGAATCCGAGATCCCCTCGCTCACCGTCCGCTGGAAGGCCGCGATGCCGTTCGCTTCGATCTGCTTGCGCGTCGATTCCTGCGCCTCGCGTTCGACACGATACTTGTATTCCTGAATCTCATAGTACTGCTGGGTTTGCCGGTTAATGGCCGCGACGATTTCCGGCGGCAGTTCGATGCTGAGAACCAGGGCATCCAGCAGCTGGATCGAGTTCTGCAGGAAGTCGTTGTAGTGCTTCGGGTCCGGCTGCTCCATCGCTTCTGGCTGCACCAGGCTGTTGAGATGCGTGCTCAAACTCTTTTGCGCATCCGCGCGGATTTTTGACTGGATCGATTCGCGCGACGTATAGACTTCTTGCGCCGTGTATTGAGCGATGATCTCCCGCGCCCGACTGCCGAGCTCCGGCTCCACAACAGAAGCGAGATACTGAGGGCCGATGAACTTGTGCAGCACGGCAACGTAGTTGTGCAGCAACTGGAACCGCACATTGATCTGCGCGCTCACATTTACGCCGTCCTTGGTAATTGCATTGTATGTCTGGGTCGAAGACTGGAGCCGGAGCGTGTAGATGTACAGCTTGTCCCAGGGCCAAATGACGTGAAGACCTTCGTCTCTCAGCTCGCGCGGATCCAGAATCGTGCCGCGGCCGACAAAGCACCAGCAATAAAGGTCGTAGCCATTGAAGCGTTTCCAGAGAACGCCGACGCTGCCGCTCGGGACCGTGATCACGACATAGGGAAACAGGAGGGTTGCCAAGAGCAACGCCGCCAACAAAGTGACTGACAGACTCGGCAGGTGTCGCCCAATAAAACGCCTCCAGGTGCGCGGCCTGGTTGGCATTCCATCAAGAGACTCCGGATACTTCGCCATCAGTCCTTCTCCCGCTACCGACGTCTCGTTTTTGTACTTTTTATCGTACGCTGCTCGACAATCTTTCCCTCGTCCATCCGGATCCTGCGAGCCGGCAAGTCGAGCTCGTCGAGATAACGATCATCGTGCGTGATCACCACGACGGTCGCCCCGGCTTTCATAAGATCCGGCAATAGTTCGTCGTAGAACTTGCGCCGGAATTCCGGATCCTGTTCGGCCGTCCATTCGTCCAACAGGAGGATCGGACGCTTTTCGAGGAGGCTGACGATAAGCGCGAGGCGCCTGCGCTGACCCCCAGACAATTCGAGCGTGCGAAACTCACCCTCAACCAATCCGGTCTTTTCGGATAGCCGGAACAACCCGAGCAGACGATTGACCTCGCCCGGGTCGGGATCGGGCACCCCGTAAAGTCGCCGGAACAAATGATAGTCGAAGAAAATCGCCGACATCAACGCGCGGTATTCGTCGCGCGTTGAATTATCGATGTGCCTTCCGTCGAGGATGATTTCGCCGGAATCAGCGGGATAGAGGCCAGAAAGAACCCTCAGGAAGGTCGATTTGCCCGAGCCATTGCCCCCGGTGATGAAAACCAGCTCCCCGGGCTGCAGGGTAAAATCGATCGGGCCAATCTTGAAGGCAGCCTCGGAAAACTTGTCGACGTAGCGAAAACTGATGTTGCGCATCTCGATCTTGTCGAAGTGCTTTACCGTGGGAATCTCACGCGGCTGTGCGGCCGTCGCCCGCAGCGTGTTTTCCAGCTGCACCAGCCGGTCTGCTGACGCGTTTGCATTGAGAAGGATCGGGATCGACTGCACGAGGCCGAAACATGCTCCCACGATGAACATCAGGGCTGTCGTGGTTTTTGTCAGCGCCGCCCCGCCGAGCGTGTCGCTGAATTGAGGGGCCACAAAAACGACCGCGCCGAGCAGCACGTACATCGAAATCTGCGACGTCACGATCATCCTGAACGTTTCGGCCTGGGTGTTGATTTTGATGTTGGCGGCCGTTCGCGACACGTCGACCGCATCAGCGAAGAGGTCGGCGCTGCGTGCGCTGTTAAGCCGCACTTCCTTGAACCCATCCAGGAAGTCTGTGAGCCGATCGAACAGCTGGCGCTCCCACGCAGCCGCCCTCTGCTTCTCGCTGACCAAACGCCGATTCTTCTGGTGAAAAATCACTGCAGCTATCGAAACGACCACGATGGTCGTGAGAATGGCCGCAATCGACAGGAAGGCCACATAGATCGCCACGAAAACGATCAGGACTGCGCCCTGTACGGTAAAGGCGAGCATGTTACTCGCTTGCGTGAGCACGGCCGTATCGCTCGTGATTGCGGCAACGATCCGCGCTCGGCCGACATCTTCGATCGACAACAGCTCCGAATGCCTGATCTGGTCCATAAGTCGAATGCGAATCTTATGGATGATTGCTTCGATCTCGGCGGTCGTCGTGATGGTTACGTAGGATTGGGTTTTGATGAAGAGAAAGAGCGCGACGATAAACAGAGTCGCGGCCCATAGGGTCGAACCGTTTTGCAGGCCCGAATTGATGGCCCCCAGGATCGCCGCGGTGCTGATGCCTCCGAGTCCGGACATGAACAGCAGCTTCGGCAGCGAGCCGTGCATTTCCCGGCGGACGAGTTGGAGGAAGGACATAACGTCTTCTGTCTACACGTTCACAATGTGTCGCCGCCGGCCCAGCAAGATACGCCCCCCGCCGAAACAAAAAATCACTTCTGCTAATTCCGGCGAGGCCATTCGGCACGACGGGATTGGCCGGTCAGAAGCAGGACAGGCAACACTACAAACGGAGTGGTGACGAGGGCCAGAAAAAAAGTGCCGAAAAAGCCCATTCGGCGGTCAACACCGCATACGCCCGTGAGGGCGCAGAACACTATGTAGACGAAGGCTTCGAGCATGGGGCTCGGTCTCGCCGATCGACAGCGCTACGGCTGCGGTGGATGCATCTATCCAGTCGCCCAACCCGCGCCGGCGCGGCTATGGACCCGTTGCGGCTCCTGGTTCTGGAGACTTGGCGGCGCGGTTCTTTCGCGAATCCCACATGTCCCTTTGGGCTTTGATGAACTGCCGATAATCCGGAGGATTGAAGTCGAGCAGCGTGCCGCCCGTGGCAAAGTGCTGGATGAAAGCCTTGCCGATGGCGTAGGTGGCGCCGGCTGACAATCGCGGGCATGACAAATCCGCCAGCGATTGTGCCGATGACCGGAACCGCCTTGAGCACGCTCGCGGCTCCGAGGCCGCTGGTCGCAGGGATCATCGATCCCGCGAGGCTCGCGATCAGAGCCTTGCCCCGGTTCTCCGAAAAGTCGACGTCATAAATTTGCGAAATGCGGCGAACCATCTGGATCTGGAGGCCACCGACCGCAGCGACGTCGAGAACTGGAATGGGAACCAGTCCGGCCACGCCAGACCACAATGCAAACCGATCAACGAGCTTCGAAGCCATCTGCTCGCGAGTCTCGGGCGTATCTGCCGCGGCTTCGCCTGTTTCCGATGTCGCTGACGATTTTTCTGCCATGGCGGATCCCTTTCTACATGCTTGAGCGTGACCAGCACTTTGGTCGTTAAGTGTTTGTTTTTCGGCCCAAAACCCCTCGTAGCGCAAAAAGCGTATCATGCGGAATCTTGGATGCCAAGCGGCTGCGACCTCACGTCAGAGCGCGCAATGCAGCATTTTTTCTTCGTTAACAAGCGCGGATGAAACGTTTGCGTCGCACCTTTGTCGCCCGTCCGATAAACGCGTGTGGCCTCCAATGCGGCTTTGGCGCCGTCTTGCCACACCGGATGTGATCTCATAGAACGCTTGCGTGGTTAATTTTGCGGAGGCGGCCATGACAGTGAGCAAAACTGGCCACACCAGTAACGAGCAGCGCACGCCATGGGAGCCGCCGACCATCAGAAAGGTCGCGATCGGCGCCGAAACCAAATCGGCTGAAGCCGAGGATAACAATGCTGCGCTCACCGAGCCGCAGCCGCCATCTTCTCCGTCAACGAAGTTTGGGTTCTCGTTCGAGATGGCCATTCCGATGTCGGCCCGCTTCGACAACAAGAACTAGCACTGACTGAAGCGAACATGGGGTAGAGTTGGCGAGGCCACGCAGCAGTGGAGCCCGACAGTTTTGAGCATCACAGTCGACAGCGTTCTGGTCCGGGAAAAGGAATTGGCTGTGGCCGATGTCGATGGCCGCGCCGTTGTCCTGAATCTCACCGCCGGCTCGTATTTCGACTTTAACCGGGTCGCAACTGAGATATGGGACATACTGGCCGAGCCATGCCGAGTAGGCGAAATTTTCAGCCGCCTTTCAGTCCGGCATGACGTGGACGCAGCAACGCTCGCCCACGACGTAACACCATTCCTGCAAACGTTGGTGAAAGAACGGCTGGTACAGGTGTTGGCCGCGGAAGAACAGCGATGAAGCCGGCAGCGATCCGCCGCGCCTATCTGCGGGAAGCTTTCGTTGCGATCGTTCTGGCACGGGTAGCCGTGCGCGTTATCCCTGCCACGCGAGTCTTCGCCTGGGCGAACCGCGCGCCTCGCCGCATCAATCGGTTTGCCGCCAATGAGGCAAACTGGATCTCCTGGGCTGTGGAGCAAATGGCCACCAAGCCCTGGATCAACGCCCTGTGTCTGCCTCGCGCGCTCGCAACGCACGCCATGCTGCGTCGGCGCGGCATAGCAAGCCGCCTCTGCCTTGGCGTTGCGCGGCAAGATCAGGCACTCGTCGCCCACGCGTGGGTCGAGATCGGCGAAGACGGCGCTGCAATGGATCGTGACGCCGGACGTTTCACGCCTCTGGCCCAGTTTGGCGGAACACGCTGATGAGCGGAATTGCCGGACTGATACGTTTCGACGGCCGCAACGTGACCCGGCGCGATCTTGAACGCGCCGCCAACGCACTCAATCAATACGGACCGGACCGCGTCGAGATCATCGCAAGGGACAACTACGGTCTCGCACACGCCCTGATGCGGATGACTCCTGCAGACCGCTTCGATCGTCAGCCTTACCAAGATGGAAGTGGATCGATTATCACCGCAGATCTCCGGCTGGACAATCGCGACAACCTGCTCGCCCAAATCGGAATGTCCCCAGCGGAAGCAGCGGAGTGGCCAGACTCGCGTTTGCTTCTGAGCTCGTGGCAAAAACTGGGAGATGATATCTGGCCAACGCTTCGGGGTCCCTTTGCAGTGGCGATCTGGGATCCGCGCAGCCGCTGCACGACGCTGGCGCGCGATCATCTCGGATTGAATGTTGTCACGTGGCACAGAGGCCGGGGATTCCTTGTCTTTGCGAGCATGCCGAACGCGCTTTTTGCATTCGACGATGTGCCGCGAGAGCTCTGCGAAAAAAAGCTCGCCGATTTCCTGGTGCTCAATCACGCCGATCATGCAACGACGATGTATCGAAATGTGTTTCGGGTCCCGCCGGCGTACGTTCTTCACGTGAAACCCGACGGGTCGATAGCACAACGCCGCTACTGGTCTCCCGCGGATATCAAGGATATCAGACTCCGATCCGACTCCGCCTACGCGGAAGGACTGCGTGATTGTCTCGATCGTGCCGTGCGCCGGCAGATGCGCAGCATCCATCCAATCGGATGTCTTCTGAGTGGTGGGCTCGACTCGTCTTCGGTGTCCGTTCTTGCCGCGCATGCTTTGGGAGAAAAGAACCAACGGCTCGCTGCATTCACTGGAGTTCCCGGGCGCGATTTCAACGGACCGGTGCCGGACGGGTGCTATGCCGACGAGACGCCTTATGTGGAGGCGATCCGGAAGAAGGCCGGCAATATCGACATCGATTATGTCCACACCGACGCGTGTGATGACTTCGCACAACTTGAGCGGTTCTTTATCGCACTCGATGGACCGGTGCGTAACCCGACCAATTTCGGCTGGGCGATGGCGACCCTTCACCGAGCGCGTGCGCAGGGACGCCGCGTGCTGCTCGGCGGTCTGCATGGCAATTGCACCATCAGCTGGGACGGCTGGTCGCAGGCCTCAGGCCACCTGGCGCGTGGTCGATTACTGCTGGCCTATCGACAGTGGCGTCAGTTTTATCGCAATACCCCCTACTCGAGCTGGACGGCGTTGCGAAAGCTTCTCATCGAGCCCTTGATCCCCGGACGACTGGGCGATTGGACGCGCCGCCATCGATCCGCAACCTGGCGGGAGCATGCGCCAATCCGTGCCGAGTTTGCAGCGGAGATGGCGGTCGAAAGTCGCGCGCGAACGGTCGGGCACGACTTTCTCTACCGCATGCGACGCGATGAGCGCGTCAAAGGTCTTGCGCAGGTCGACTACCTTGGCGATTGGCAGGCCGCCGAGAAGGCTTTCACTGGAGTCGAGGTGCGCGATCCGACCGCCGACATCGACGTCGTTTCCTACTGCTTCGGTATTCCGACGGAACAATATCTTGCTGAGGGCATCGATCGTTCGCTAATCCGTCGCGCCATGTGGGGTCTACTTCCTGAACCCGTGTTGACCAATCGTCTCAGCGGTCTGCAGGGCGCTGACTGGCATCGAAAACTTGAGGCGCGTCGAGGCGAACTTGCGCAGGAACTCAATGAGCTTTCCAAATCGGCCCTCGTCCGCCGCGCCATCGACCTGGGCCGCCTCGAACGTGCGGTTAAAGACTGGCCGCGCGGCGGCTGGCACAAAGCCGAGGTCTTCCACGAGTACAATCTCGCACTAACGCGTGGGCTGGCCGGCGGCCGCTTTATTCGTTGGATCGAATCGGCAAATTGACGGCGCTCACAGGCCGTGATCGGGGATGACCTCAGCGGCCACCAGGCGATTCCACACAAACAAAATGACCAGCGCGCCAATGGTTGCGCCGATCAGGCCTGCGCCCTGACCGGGGCGATACAACCCGGCAAAATCGCCGACGACCGAAGCAAGCACTGCTCCTGCCACACCAATGATGGTGGTGACGACGAAACCCTTCGGCGTATTCGGACCCGGCATCAGAAGCCGCGCAATGACGCCAGCAACGAATCCAATGATAATGATCCAGAGAAGAACGCCCATTTAGGCCCCCTGCCAAATCAGCCGCTTGAGCGCCAAGAATAGGCTTCTCTTCTGAGGAAACAACCAGAGACCCGTGACCCTGCTCAACGCTCTGGTCCGGATAAGCTCAGATCGCGCTCGGCACGGAAGACGTTGCTGTAGAGATTCGCAATCCATTGCCGGCCGCTCGAGGTGACATTGAGATATCGAATAGCGGTCTGCACGTGTGGGGAAACTGTTTTCCAGTAAAACTGCGGATACAGTTCCGTCAGATCGGCCGGTGATCCGTAGCCAAGCTGTCTGTTGAGACCGACCTCCTCGAATTCATAATAAAGCGCATTGGCTTTCCGCAAATACTGCGGATCGCCGAGCTGCCCGATAAGGTCGGCGGCCCGCACCAGCGAACCCTCTTCGTTTTCTTCGTCATCATCCGCCACAACCGTGGATGCCGGGAATCGCGTGAATTCGATCGCGCGCGCGATCCTCTCCGCGTCGAGATAGTTGTGGTCGGAAAGGCGATCTATGACGAAAAGTTTCGAGCGGTCGACATGATGCGGCAAAAGCGCCGCGTCGGAGGAGCCGCGCGGAAGGGCAGCTTTTTTCCCGCGCGCATCGATGACGTATCCGTCAACACCGTCGCCCTTGAGAACACCCCGCACATAGCCGATGTCGTGCAGCAGGCACGCGACGAGAAGATGCGAATAGTCTCTCGGTGTCGTGTGCGTGAGCAACGCACGCCCCTTCATGATGTCGTGACCAACCAGCGTCACGAGCATCGTGTGCTCGACATTATGATAAAGCGCGTCGCTGTTTCCGATGCACTCGAGTGACAGTCGGGCGACCGACGGAATGAGCTCGGTCAGATGCGCCTCTGTCGAGTGAAACCGACGGCCCAAATGTGTAGCGAGATAAGAACCCAACGCCTCCGATGCCAACTCGGGCACGGTAATCATGTCTGCTCCCTATTTCGGTGCGAAATTTTTGACGTAAAAGTGAGGTACCTCACAAAAAAAATTTGCGACGTCGGGTTATCTGGCGGTGCGTAAAGATTCCGAAAGGACGCCGAGTGGTCACCATAGCAACATCAAAAAGCGGCGTCATCGAAAGGATGAGGGTCACTGCCGTGACCGCGATCGCACCCTGTGTCGGAGGGCTCCTGATCTGGTACCCCGACCATAACGACGAAGGCTTCCAGACGCCCGAACAGCAGGGTGACAGCGAGACCGGACCGAGCGCCGCCGAAAGCCCCGACAATAGGCTCGGCTTGCCTTTCCGCCGGACGGGCCTGTTCCGGCACTCGTAGCCTCCTGTATTCTTCTATTCTTGGTCCTGGACTGGCCAGCGTCTTAGGTCGGGCGTCGCGGCGCTGAACTCGGCCGATATTGATGCAAATCAAT
>AF_2010_repII_A1DRAFT_10000352_pt1 | contig 10045 bp, 14 predicted proteins | sample AmaForreplicIIA1_FD_9195 | JGI IMG/M metagenome (IMG submission 9195)
ACAATTTCCGTATAGTGATGTAGATAAATTCAAGAAAAGAGCACATAGATTTATACTATTTGGGCTTATTCCTACGGCGTTAACGCTATATCTTGGATTAGTAATTGCTTTCTCGCCATTAATAGATAATTTGGCATTTCTCATCGCTGGACTGCCATTTATTCTCGTTTACATTCTTTATAGAATGAGAAAATAACACACGGGCTTATGGATCTTAGCACTGTAACTTGGAAACGAACCAGCGGAAGCGCAATGACTTTACCCCTTGCGTCTTAGAAAGGCGATGTAACTGTGTAGCTTCTAAGCAAGTGTCACAGTAAATTTTACCGAGTCTGGTGCACCTTTAGACGCAGGAGTAGATAATGGCGTCATGGGATTTCCACCGGCCATGGTCTTACTAACCTTGATGTTGTTTATCAAGATCGTAATATAGTGAATCTAGGTTAAATTGGCAGACAAGCTTTGTACAAAAAACGGTTCTCCTACTACAAAAATGTGTTTAAGCTCTGTACGATACCTTTGCAATCTTTCTCTGAAAACCCTGTGGTTTCTAAACACTTTGAATTGCCATGTCTAAGTCTTGCAATACCACTGGTGTTACGTTGATTTTTCGCCATAAATAGCAGAACTTTAGAAGCTAAAAAATTACAACATTCTAATCTTCTTCTATTTCACTTTCAAGAAAATAATTGGAATGAAGCAAAGAAAGCCCTCCGTCTGCATATATGAGAGTTCCAGTAATGTAGCTTGCATCGTCTGAAGCCAAAAAGATGGCAATCTTGGCTATTTCTTCAGGTTGTCCACTCCTATGGAAAGGAATTTGCCTTTCTTTTTGTCTTCTACTTTCCATTTTTCCAAGAGAGTGTTTATTTGTTATATCTGTGTCAATTAATCCAGGTGCGATAGCGTTGACTCTTATTCCTTTGTCAGCCAATTGTAGTGCAACAGTTTTGGTTAGAGTTTCTATCCCTGCCCTAGATGAAGTAAAAGGATCTACTCCAGACATTGAGAAAGTATATGCTTCTGCATCTCGCTTTGACATTGACTCATAAGGGGCTGATATATTAATAATTGAATATGTATTACTACTCTTACTTGTTCTTATAGCCTTTTCACCTCTCCCGTTTTCGTATTCACTTTTATTTTCCAGATCGGTCATTCGCTTCACTGCCTCCCTTATACAAAAATATGCGCCCTTTAGACCAATATCTGCAACCTCAAATTCTTCTAGTGTAAAATAGGGAGAGGCTTGTGATTGGTAGGAGGAAGCAGCTGTTGGGGGCATTGTATTCGATTCCTTTTGCGACAATCTTTTTTCGGCTATAGCTGCATTATTGATCAATACGTCAATTCTACCAAATCTTTTCATCGTCTCCTCTATTAAAGATACACTTGTTGATTCTTGTGAAACGTCTCCTATAACGTAAGAAATTTTGTTATTAATACCACCAGTAACTTTCGAGATCTCCTCTACTGTGTTTTTTAATTGTTCTTCTTGTTCAAGGTCATTCATCATTACATGATAGCCCATTTTTGCAAATTCCATCGCGGTCGCTTTACCGATACCCCTCCCCGAACCTGTTACCACCGCGACTCTAGTTTTAGAGTTAGGATTAAGATGTTCAAATGGCACATTAAAGATAGGTCTATAAAGTACATAAATCCTCGCCTGCTGCTCTTCTTTTCCATATGTCAATGAATATTAGTGTGAACACAATGCGATCCTTTTCAATATGGATTTGTTCGCACTATGTTCACTAGATATATGTGCGGTTTATTCCGTGTAAACCATCTGCAGGTCATGATCATCTAAAAACTATGAAATGTTAAAAAATATGCTTCCTAAGGACACAGATCGAGCTCTCTCTAGTTGTGCAAGCTGGGTTGAGGCGAGCCTCTGGTTTCTCGATACCCCATTCAGGCAAAGCAACGTCTTTTTATAACGGTCCACGGAATGATCTCAAATCAAACGAGAGTTTTACTCTTTAATCCAAATATGTTCTACCCTATGTGCAGGAATTAATTCTCTTTGTGAAATTGTATTGGAAGCCTCTTCTTTATAGAAGGTAATCGCGACATAATCTGCTATTACCTGAATATTTATAGTTTCAAATTGTCCTTTGGTCTTGAGAGCATCAAATTCTTCGAGCGGTACAGCTCTGGGTTTATTGTATGAGCCTTTTGTGTAGTGTATAATTACATTATACACTTTTGTGCCATGGAACTTGACGATTTTGCTTTTACCGGACTTCCCACTCTTTATTCTATTCAATTTTGTTTTATTCGTAATATCAGATAAAAGTGTTGGCTTGTCTGTTATTGAAGAACCTGACTTGATTACTTTAGACATATTCTTGGAATTTGCTGGATCTATGTTCATGGGCGAGTTCACAGCTACATTTTGTTCTCTCCTCTTTGTTGATCCATTTTGAGCTAGTGTTTCTCTGATATTTTCTAAATTGTCACGGGAGGACGTTGCTGTGAACCAGACAGCAACGTCAGGGTTTTCTCTTATATCAGCCACGCCGTTAGAGGCTTTGCTTGCTTTTGTTATGTCGAGGGTAGTAGTATTGGGAACACTAGTCGAAAATTTATTCTGGTCGTCCTTTTTATTGCGCTTTTCCTTTCCCCTTTTGATTTTACTTATATCTCAGAGTATCAGTAATATCCATATATTTGTACTAATGGCCAAAAAATAATCTGAATGTAATATATCATAATTACGTAGCTATAGGCATCAGTGATCGTCTTCATCATCGGCCGAAGCAGCATCAACTTTGTATTTGATTGGTTCCACATGGTACGGTTTATCGAGTATCGCATATAATTCGGTCCTTGCATGCTGATTCTTCTTTAAATTAGCTGCTATCTCAGCAAGTATATTGTTTTTGCTGCTCAACTGTCTAATCTGTTCGTAGAGCAATAAAGTATAAGAGTGTATATTCAAGTAAAATTATTGAATTCGACAATCCAAAAAGATTAAGTTTCCATTATGAACAAAAAAAGTTTGGGAGTGAATTTCAAGCCCGCGATATCTACAAAAAATAAACGTTATTTTTTCATTGTGGATTTCTTTCAGGCTTTAGTTTAGTACTTAGGACCTGTCGCGGGTGATGGTGCGGGTGATGGTGTGGGTGTAGTTGTTGCACTCTTAGGGACTGCAGAGGATGAGGATGCATTACCAGCTGTCGCATTGCCGGCAGTAGCGTTACCGCCGCCAGCTGTTTTATTTCCTGAGGTGGCGTTCTGCGCGAATGAGGGTGTTGTGCTGGAATTTAGCGCTGTTGCTATTACAGCCAGAGTCAGCATCACAGCTGCTACAATAAAGCCTTCGATTTTTCGTGTTTTTTGCATGTCGAAGATCCATGATCTTAAAAATATATAAAGACTCTATATGAATTATCATCCGTGTCTTTTCTAGACAGAATATTCACTTTTGCACTCTTGATTCCGCGCCTATCGACTTTATCTGGGTATTAATATACCTGCGTATCATCATTGCCAGAACAGCGAATGAAACAGGCTTTTGGATAAATTCATCTATCTTGACGGATGGCAGGATACTCTAAAATTCTAGATCATTATCTAGAGACCAAGTTATTGGTTTTTGCATCACGATATTGATGTTATTTTCGGTTAGTTGTCCTAAGCATTATATTATTTCTCATATTTCAATTATTCCTGATGTGTATTCTTTATTTCAGGCCCTAAGGGTGATTTTGAACATCATTAGATTAGTAGACACTAAGTCTGCATTGAAAATGATACTTATGCAGCCTTAATTTTTTCTCTGACCTGCTATGTTAAGTAGCATGGACTAAAGGTCCAAAATACGTGAATAATATAGGGCAACTACCCATATGCAAGTTTGAATCTGGATTTAATAGTCACGATTAGGTTAAATATTGAGCAGTTTAATTCATTATCAAATATACTTTAGCGAATGGTAAAACCTCATTGCCTAATTCCTATTATTAGTAGGAGAAGTATGATATAATAATTGTAAACAAGTGAGGCGTAGGATCGCAAGTAGGCTTACCCAGCACAGGATTAACAAGATGAGTGCATTATCAAATCGGCCGCAAATGTTCATTAAAGCGATTTCCATTCATGATATATCACAGTTACAAGACCTCAAGGGAAATCTCGATGGCAGACCTTCTTCAATTCTAATTATCAAAATAGTGTTACCTGCGTCAGGACATCCCGAGGCGGCGAGAAAACTGGTGAATGAGTTATACTCCAAACATATAAAAAATAACTATTCGGTTTTTCGCCTAGAAGAAGATAGATTTATGACTATCCCGAATAATATCCGGGTAGAGAACTTGTGTAAGTAACAACGACCGTATCTCGTCTGATTATAGAATTTCTAGAGGATAAACAATCTAACTGGGAATGGATCTATTCCTTCGTATTACCTGAACGGCCTCGCTCAAGATTGAAGCTATAACTCCCCTTCGATTGCTATGTTTTTTCCAGATATATCGAGTAACTCTGCGTTGTCCTTGTGATTATTTCTGCTCTGATTAATTGTATGTTCCTCCAATGCTACTCCCAACTTAGGTCACAATCTTTGTCTGTAATTTGTTGAGATAAATAAATTGGCTTTGGCGATGTGGAACCTAATTATTTGATGTACAATAAGAGGAAGAAACTACGCCATTGTCGGGGCCAAGCAGCACCCTCAGAATTTGCCTATCCAGAATGGAGGGCAAATTCACCTCTTAGAAGAAGTATCCTGTACGATGAGCTTCTCTTGCTGGTCAAAGAAGGCGGATATAACTGATGAGCTATTGTCTCCCATTATTTCAACTATTTCAGACCACTGCAGGGCAGTTACGAATGGTATGGACTTGATACTCTCTAGCAGACTATGTAATTCTGCAGTATCTTTGTATAAAAGCTGCGCGGAAATATTATGTTCTGTGTTAATTCTTGTAGAGACATTCATAATGTTATTTTTATACTTCTTGAGGACATCTAGGGCTACTTCTCTAGATTTGCCTTTCTCAACATTAATAATTACATCTCCCATTTTACCTCCTAATGCCTTTAAATTTACATGGTATGCCTTATTTAGTAGAAATTTCTCAAGTCTTGCTCGTCTTCTTTGTAAAGAAGAGAGCGGTATGTGGAGTTTATTTGCTAGAGCAAGGCTGCTAGTATTAGGGCTTTTTACAAGCTCGGAAATTATTCTGATGTTGATATTATCAATCAATTTCGTCATTTCTTTAAAATGATGATTGTTTAGACTGCTCTGTTCTGAGATGAAGGCCACTGACTGTGATTTTCGTTGTTTCTTGAGGCTACCTCTTGACACTTCTTCCCACTATTTACTGTTATAGTGGGATATAAATATATTATTTTTGCTTATTATGAGGTAACATATCATTCAGAACCAGGTATAGTCATCCCGATAAATTTTCGTCGGTAACAGATAACGCGTTGCAAATATCATGCTGTTGTTTTTGACTGCTTGTCAGTCCGATATTTTCTAATCTCAATTTAAATCAAAAGCGACCCCTCTCCAGAATTTACGGGCAAAGATCACTCCGTCATATATCTCTAAAAGGTCATTCATCCATTTGCCATAAGATCCCTTGGAATCTAAAATTGTAGACATGATATTACTAATTGGATAAGTGCAGATCAATGCTCCACTCAAACTTTTTAGGTCTTTAGAACGGAAAGCATTTTCCCATCTCAGATTTGATTTTATTTGTTCTTCTGTTTTAATTTTGTAAATACACCTTAACACTAGCCTGTCCGGCTGATCCACATCGGCCTTATTGGATAATATTATCTGTGTCAGTCTTTGTATATCTATTTCGCTACCCGGTGAATAGTCTTTGAGGCCAGGAACCTGGTGAATATATAATAGTCCATTCTTCATAAATTTGTTGGTATCTATTCCACTGTCTGCCATTTCTCTTTTTATTGCCTCGGTATTTTCTTCTGAAATGTAAATGCACTGTTCCCTCTGACCAAGCCCACTTTTTATGAATTCGAATAAAATCATCCGGGCATATTCTAGCTCCTCATAAAATAGCACAATGTGTTCACCGTGATTAACCTTCCTTACAAAATTAATTGGTTGGTCAAATATGTTAGATTTCATATTTCCTCTGGTATCGGAATTGCCTTGCGACTAAATGATATCTCTTTCATGATTTCTTCAAAGATAGAAGCGATGACAGAATTGGCATAGTAGTCATCGTTACCTAAAAGTCGTTTTAAAATACCTTCAAAAACAACAGGCTTAGTTATGGCAACTTCATGATTAAACCCATAAATTGACTTCATCGTTCGAAATAGAAGTGTAGCAGAGCCATCGCCCAATAGTTTATCTATGCCCCTGCTTATGAGGCTAATAATTTTAGCCCGTGTCCACTCTGTACGTTTCCAGTCGTTATGAATAGTATACTTGTGATCAACTAGAGTTCGTATTAATAATGCTAAAGATAGGTTGATCAGCCATTTTTCTTTGTACCAACAAAGCATACTAACATTTGGGGAAAATGTTTTTCCCATCTCCTCCTCGAACATCATAAAAATATCATGTTGGTTGTGTGTGAAATACACGTCTGGAGCGCTGAACATCATGATTCCTTTACTCTTTTTTTGCAGTTTTTCTTGTAGCCTTGTAACTTGCAGCCACCAATATTTTACCATAGATTTGTAATTACCATCATTTTCTTCGTGAATAGAATCTGCGTCAATCACTACCAACTGCCCTTTGGAAATATTGTTTTGTACTTCTTCCGTATTATTGACATTTTGTATGTTATTCACTAATCTATCTTTGGCTGACTCGTTTGGGACAAACTCAGCACCATACAATACGGAGTATCCATTTGATAAAAATCTATTCGACATTTCATAGAGTGGTCCGTAAATATCGTAGTTGCGGTTCGTACGAGGTTTGAGTTTTCTTTGTACACCCTGCCTGTCTGTTTTTTCTTGATCCTCTGTACTAATAGGAAAACCGATCATATGGCTATGCATACAGAAATTCACAGACATGTTAAAGACGTAATACTATTTGTACGCCCAATGTAATATACATTTTTACTGTTTAATATGAAATTTGGGCAATAGTTGCTACACCACTGATAAAATATACCACCGATCTGCCCTATATCGCTCATATTATTCGGGTCTATAGTAGAAAGTGGTCAATTGACTAAAATGAGATCAAAACTCTAAGGCTGTAGGTGCGAAGGCTTAAGTATAACGGATGCATATGTGTATTTGAATATCACTAATGAATAACAATAAGGCATCTAATGCCAATTTTACCAATAATAATGATATTAGAAATCACTCCTCCCCCCTTGTAATGGATGAGCTTGATCAGAAATTATTAGTGATGCTTTTAAAGGGTCAGAAAAACAAAAAGATAGCTATCGAGGCAAATGCTCCCCTAAGCACAATCCAACGGAGAATCAGAAAGATTTTTGAAAATCAGTATATTTATAGAAGAAATGAGTTGAATTACAAAAGCCTAGGTCTTAGAAAGGCGTTTCTTCAGATCTCGCTCAAAGGTAATTACTCTAATTTGGTGGTGCAAAAGATATCAGGAATTACGGGGATTACATACATCTCTCAAGTTACGGGTAGTTTTGATATTTTGTGTTTTTGTCTATTCACCGATATAGCCGACTTATTTAGCATTATAGAGAATATAAAGTCTATTGAAAGAGTAGATTCAGTTTTATGGTCGGAGGAGGTTCGTAGCATACCGATTGAAGAAGTCGTAGGACCTGGTCTCCGCTCTTTCATGCAAGGTAGCACAACTACTCGTTATTAAGCGCACAGGCAGTTTCAGATACTAATTTAAGAAAAATTTCATATGATATTGCACAGAAATCTGGATAATTAACCTCCCCCTGCCCCTTTCCACCGCCCGTCGATTCTACCTCCTGTTCTTGCAGCTCCTTGTCCTCTTTTGACTTAACTTTGGTTTGAGTGTCTCCTTTACTATATCCTTGATCTCCTCATTTCCAGTCTTTTCGCCATTTGGAAGTCTTTGCTGGCTAGGAGTTATTACAACAGGCTCTTTTTGCTCTAAATATACACCAAGGGATATTTCATCTAATCTTAAGAGACTTTCGAACGAAGCTAACCATGAAAAATAAAGATTACATTTCAATCATTTATCCTGGCTGCAATAACATTAATGAGCTATCTTTGACAAGCCAATGGCCCATATGCTCGGTTATAAACAAGCATGGCACATAGTGATACATAGATAAACTATAATGACTACGTCATAGTTAATGTCAGTTGCAAAGATAGTGGAAATTATAGGCTCTTCCAACAAGGGTTGGGAGGATGCTGCACAAAATGCAATCAATGAAGCCATGAAGACACTTCGTGAAATACGCGGCATCGAGGTTGAGGATATGACGGCAAGAATAGACCCTACCACAGGAAAAATTAGTCAATACCGCACAGCAGTTAAGCTTTCATTCGGGGTTCAGCATAGTAAATAAAATTCTAACATAAGGTGTAATTTCCCAATGCCGATAAAAATAGGAAAGAAGAAATATGAGAAATTCGCAGCTGCATCTGCAGCAATTCAGAAAAAGAAGGGCATATCAAAAGAGAGAGCAAACGCCTACGTTGCAACGGTAGAACGTCGGCAAGGAATAGAACCAAGAACAGGAAAAAGGACTAATGCAAAGAAGAGAACTACACGAAGGACTAAGAAGTAATTCTACGATTCTAAATTTGTTCTTTGTGTACTAATGCATGTATACAAGTCAACACCTTATAGTAGACACTAAATAATTTGATTATAAGTTATCGATATTCTGTGTCTAATTCTCCCTTAGTTATTACATCTAATGTATGACCAGTACCATCTCTATGATCTATTGCAGTTTGTTTGTCTGGGAAGTCTACGTTACATTGATTACAATGATATATTTGATCCATCTGGATAGTTTTATATGCACACCAAAAAATAAATTAGTTTCGGTGATGGCGGGTCCCTAGTGACATAGGCTCTCCCTTTACTCAGGCTAATAGCATTCCTTGTAACCACTAAATAGTTTTTTGAACAACTATTAAACAATGACTGTAACGGCCGACCGCGCAAAAAAAGTTGGATAGATCTGATCAATGAGTCAGTTCATACGAGTGATGACACAGATATTGGGGATATTAATGCAGTAAGTAGAAACTTTGTGGTTGTAAAGAGAGGCTATGTGAATACACACTATTATTACATTCCGATATTCAAAGTTAGAGGATGGGATGGCAATGTATTATGGATCAATGGAACAGAAGGCGAAATCAAAGCAAATTATGAAATAGATAGAGTACCTGATCCAACACTGTATTATCTCAAAGATTACCCGTATTACAATCCGGCTTACTTGCCCGATATATCTATGATTCCGGCAAGGTATAGACCGACCTTATATCCAACTCAAGCCCTCCTGGACCTGATGAGCCCCGTGTATACAAATGTGATCTGTGTGATAGTTCATTTGAGGATGATGATGAACTAAGCAAACACGTTGAATCAAAACATGTCGATAACTAATTCCAATAAAGTGTATGGGTGCAAGATATATGTTCTACAGCTTTGTCTAATGGAAGTATTGGCATTGAATATCTATGTATGACAAGATTTTAGAAAATATGGTTTAAGAGACTATCATGGCATTCTTCCTGAATTCTGCAGAATATTACGAGAGCTCCACCCATCCTCGATTATTTGTCATGCCAAACAGGCTAGTTTGTGAAATATAATTCTTGGGTAAGTTATACCAATATTATGTGGAATAGTCATCTTTTGTATGTAAAATATCATTATATTATAATGGCCAATTTATAACATACGAAACATTTTTTATGTTTACTAACTCATCAACTCATTACCTAAACATTGTCATCGATACCTCGTGATAAAATAACTCAAGGTAACGTGGTTATTGAAGACAATGACATTAAAAATGAAAGCTTTGAAGAATATCTGAATCGATCTAATCCGCTACTTGAGTCTTTACCGTGGTGGCACGAATTTTACAAG
>AF_2010_repII_A1DRAFT_10000353_pt1 | contig 10042 bp, 10 predicted proteins | sample AmaForreplicIIA1_FD_9195 | JGI IMG/M metagenome (IMG submission 9195)
CGGTTATTCAAAAAATATTTGCTTCGCACTAACACGCCTGGCGACGCGTGATGAACGTGAGAAATTTCTTGGCCGAACCGAAGTGGCGCAATATTTTGGACAGTCACGCTAATGAGCTGGCTCGAGGAACAAAACAAAGGCCGCCAGATCAGCTGGGAATAATGGTGGATCGCGTTGGCCTCAACGGGATGTCCTGCTTCGCGCAGCGAAGCTGATTTGTTTCGCAACGCGTTCGGAGAACGCGTTCCACCTTTGTTGGTTTCAGTGCGGCGAACTACGGACGCGGCACAGGCATGGGGCGAGTTCTCGGTGTCGGTGCAAACCTTGGCATGGGAGATGGCAGCCTCGAGTTGCCACAGCTTCTACTGCGAGAAGATCACGGCTGTAACTGTTCCTGTACCTCCGTGACCGGGCTTTGGCCCGTAGCGTGGATCCGTTTGGATGATGACCATCTTAGGGCTGTTTCATTGATGACTGGACCAGACTGGGTGATCGAGCTTGCGGCAATAACATTTATAAAGGCGGGAACGCTGCCCGGCGGATAGCAGCTATTACCAGGGTCGCTCTGCCAGGTGCCTCCGCACATTGGCGGGTTTGGGTTCATTACGTTAGCAAAGCCTTTGAAACTTGCGGGTGCGACTGATTCGGCAGTTACTAATTCGCGAACTCAGTTTTTCATCTTTGAGGCGGCTTTCATGATCTCCGCCTGCGCCACCGGCATGATGTCTGCCATGTAAGCACCAAATTTTTGCATCGCCGATTTCCCGACGGGCGAGCCGTAAAAGTCAGCCAACGCCTTCAGCTCTTCAGTTGTGAAATTTTTTACCATCGCGTCTACCATCGCTTTGGATAACGCGGAAATATCCACCTCGGTAGTCATCAATTTTTTAAACTGATCACGTTGATCGGCCGGCATGTTTGCAGCCATTTTGTCAGCCATGTCCTCAAACAACGCCTTTGGCGGGCTGACCTGGAGATAACGTTCCGCCTCTTTGCGTCGCGTTTCGGGTGTGTCAGCAGGGGCGCTAAAAACCGGAGACCAAGCGCAAACCGTAAGGACAAGCAAAACGACAAGTTTTTGATTCATAGTGGGCGACTGATAACGCAGCACAGCCGGCAAGGCCATCTTTTTTAGCACGGGTTGACTTACATCGGTTTAGACCATTACGGCAGCCAGCCCAAGAAAAACGAGCAGGCAACCTACGTCGGTGAAAGTGGTGACGACGATGCTGGATGCCATAGCGGGATCTGCTCCCAGCTTTTTCATGACCAACGGAACCATTGCGCCGGCTACGCCGCTAAAACAACAGCTGATGGTGATGGCAAGGAACACTACAACGCTGAGCATGAGTGCCTGGGGGCTCTTCACCATCTTCGCAAAGATGAACATAGCGACGCCTCCGGTGACTCCGGTCAGCGCGCCATTAAATGTCCCTAACAAAGCTTCTTTAACCAGAAGCAGACGTTCTTTCCCGGACCTGAGGTCACCCAAAGTAATGCCGCGCAAGCACACCGCGAGCGCCTGCACCCCGGTGTTCGCTGCCTGACCAATGAGCACAGGCAGAAATACCGCCAGCGCAATGATCCGATCGATTGTGTGCTCAAATAATCCGACGACGACAGCGGCAAGCAGGCCACAGAACAAATTTACCTGTAGCCATGGATGCCGGAATCTTAAGCTGCGTGACCACGGCGTCGTAAGTCGTTCCTCGGTTTCGACACCGACCATTTCGCCCGGCTGCGCACTTAACTCGACCGCCTGCGCTTCAAAAAGCATCTGACCGCGCACCAGGCCGATGAGTAGCCCGGATTTTTCGCAGACAGGATAGACGGGATAATGTCGAACGAGCACCGCTCTCATCGCATCGGTCAAAGACATATCGGGTGTTAGATAGAACGGATCCTTCAGCATGATTTCGTCGAGACGCTGCGTTTGTTGTGCCAGCAGCATGTCGCGCATCACCACCACCCCGAGAAGCTTGTCCTCTTCGTCCGTCACGAACGCGTAGGTGATAATCGCTTTTTGGGCGAGCCGCCGAATTTGCTCTGTAGCGTCGGCCACGGTCGTCGCGGGTCTAAAGACTGCCAGCGGCGGCTGCATGAGCCGTCCAACAGTCCGTTCCGGAAATGTTTGATTACGCATCCACTGCTGCGTCGTTTCAGAAGAAGCGGTGGCCAGAATCGTCTCGCGCCGGGATAACTTGAACCGTTGCAGGATCTTCATCGCTGCCGCGGGATTAAGCAGCTCCAGCATCTTAACAACGAAATGATCCGGATACGCCTCAAGCATTTTTACTGCTTCGCGCGGATCGCGCTCGACAACCTTGCTGAAAAGATCTCGAAGTTCCGGTTCAATGTCGCGCACAGCGCCCGTTGCAATCTCTGTTGTGCTTTTGCTCATCGGGCGAATCTGACAAGTCGAACGTGAACTGGCAACACTAACTCTCTCATCGAAGACGTCCGCGGTAGTGTATTCAGTTGTCAGTTTGCGGGATGGGGTCGCCTCGCCTTTTCAAGGGAGAGGGGGAGGGTGAGGGTTGCGGTTCGAATAACTGACGTCTGAGACCAACCCCTCACCTCAATCCTCTCCCCTTAGAGAAGGGGAGAGGCGACAGAAGACTTGGCCTGCTGACGTCCGCGCAGGATGATTTTGAAATCGCCGCTTCTTCTCAATGTTTAAGTTGTGCGCGTCCTAATTCTGACCGGCTCAGGTGTTTCGGCTGAAAGCGGCATCCCGACTTTCCGGGGGAAGGATGGCTATTGGCGGAACCTTGATCCGATAAAACTGACGACTCCGGAAGCGTTCGCGCGCGATCCGCAACTAGTTTGGGAGTGGTATCGCGAGCGGCGGCGACGCATACGCAATGCGCGGCCGAATGCCGCGCACCAAGCAATCGCGCGACTCGCCCAGTGCACGAACGATTTCCTGCTCGTTACGCAGAACGTCGACGACCTGCATGCGCGCGGTGGAATACCGGCGCAGAAGATGGTGCAAATTCACGGCGACATTTTTGTCACGCGCTGTTCGCGCTGCGAATTCGAAAGATACGATTACAAGCACGATCACGAGCAAGAGCAGGAGGAGAGTATTCCGAAATGTTCGCAATGTACGGCGCTGATGCGGCCGGGAGTCGTTTGGTTCGATGAACACCTGCCTTGGAACGAAGTGGTACGAGTTGAAACTTTTCTTGATAGCGGACCTTGCGATGTCGTGATCGTCGCCGGAACGACTGCCACGTTTAGTTACATCATCGATTGGGCGCTCCGCGGCAGGCGGGATGGCGGCCACCTGATTGAAGTGAATCCCGAGGAAACGCCGCTCTCACGATTCGCAACGCGATTGGTGCGCGAGCCTGCCGCGATCGCCTTGCCGCCTATTGTTGATGAGCTGATCGCTTCTGGATGAAGTATTTGTAGGGCGACCGCACCGGTTGCCAAATCAATGTCGGCAAGCGGAGCGCTTGCCCTACAATTTGGAATTCAATGCGATTCTAACGACTGATCCAGCGGAGATATCGTTCCGCGGACTGCTTAACCGCTTCTTTTGCATCTGAATGAACATTCGCGTGCCACCAGCCACCATAAATCTGCTCGAATGAGAAAGGTTCGATTCTTTCGACAATGCGGCGGATTGCCGACGCTCCGAGCGGAATGAGATTTGGATAGCTTCGCAGAAAGCTCACGTAACGGCGATCCTGCACGACGGTAATGATGTCGCCTGTGAGCAAGGCTCCTTTGCCACTAGCGCCTTTCGGCCAATGCAGCACGGTGCCGCCTTCGAAATGGCCTCCGAGATTAATCAATGTAAGCCCATCCCAAAGCGACAGGGTTACACCTTCCCAGAATTGAATCCGTGAACTCTTGCGCATCACCCACTCACGATCGGCAGCATGCAAAAAAATCTGTGCGTCGAAACGCTCGGCCCATTCAACCATCGCCGAATAAAAATGTGGATGCGAGATTGCGATGGCGCGGATACCGCCGCGCGTATTGATTTCGGCAGCGGTCTCGTCATCAACGAGAGAAATGCAATCCCATAGCAGATTTCCTCCTGGGGACTGCAGAAGCAAAGCGCGCTGACCTATCGCGAGTTCGGGTTCTGTGCCGATTCCAAGAAGCTGCGGCGCTTCCTCTTCGAGGCGATTGTGATGACCAGGTTGTAATTCCTTGAGAGTCGTCCATTCCTGGCCGGTATGACGGACAAATTGCCGTTCATCTTCGCAAATTGGACAGCGCGCCGGCTGTTCCGCAGTCGCATCAAACTGCGTCCCGCATTGCACGCAAATAGAGTTTTCCATAAGAAAAAGTTATCGCTCTTGCCGAGGTTACAATGCTAAAGGAGCATCACGATGAAGAATCGTGCGTTAACACTCGCCTTTCTGATTTTAGGTGTACTCTGCTGCCTCTGCGATTGCAGCGATCAGAAAACCGAGAAAGAAACGGAGCGCTACATCCTCGAAAGCGAACGGCAGTGGGCGGAATCAGTCGGGACAGGTGACACGTCGGCGATTGAACGCATCCTTGCTGACGATTTTATCGGTGTCGATCCCAAAGGCCCACTGTACACCAAGCAACAAATGATCGATGAAACGCGTGACGCCCCGAAGTATTTCGTTTCGAATCGGCTTAACGATGTGAAAGTGCGGTTCTACGGTAACACTGCGATTGCGCAGGGAAGCGAGACATGGGAGAAACGTTCCGGAGAGCGCGGGTGTTTCGTCTGGACCGACACCTGGCTGCAGCGCAACGGCCGCTGGCAAATCGTCGCCGCGGAAGATCTGATTGCGCCAGAAAAATCTGATTAGTTCTACTGGTGACGAGCAAGAATCTGTGCGAAGCGCCAGACTTCGTGAAATGTGTTGTAGAGCGGCATCGGCGCGACGCGAATCACGTTGGGCTCGCGAAAATCGCACTTCACACCACCGGCGATAAGTTCATCGTGTAACTGCTTTGGATGTTCGTGCGCCTGGATCGATAATTGCGCGCCGCGCTCACTCGGGTCTGACGGAGTGATGAGCGAAAATTTCTTTGAACCGATTTGTTCGATCAAAAATTCGAGATAGCCGGTAAGTTTCATTGATTTTTCGCGGAGCGGTTCCATCCCGCCGGCCGCGTGGAAAATTGAGAGCGACGCGCGCAGCGGTGCCATCGAGAGAATTGGCGGATTACTAATCTGCCAACCGTCAGCGGACGCAACGGGGACGAATTCCGGTTCGAGATGCAATCTGAATCGTGTGTTCGGATCATTCCCAAACCAACCGGCGAACCGCGGTAATCTTGTGTTTGTCGCGTGGCGTTCATGCACAAACGCGCCCGCAACCGCGCCGGGGCCGGCGTTCAAATATTTGTATGAACACCACACCGCGAAATCGACATTCCATTCGTGCAGCGAGAGCGGCACATTGCCGGCCGCGTGCGCGAGATCGAACCCAACGAAGATTCCGTGTTTCTGGGCTGCAGGCGTGATCTTTGCGATGTCGACTAGTTGCCCGGTGAAAAAATTCACCGCGCCGATCATCACCACTGCAAGCTGACCGCCGTGCTCCTCGATCAGGTTGAGAATGTCTTCCGTTCGAACAGTGAATTCGCCTTTGCGCGGCCGCGCCAGAACGAGGGCGTCCTTCGGATCCAGTCCGTGGTGAATGAGCTGCGTCTTAATCGCATAGGTGTCCGAAGGAAACGCCGGCTCTTCCATCAGGACTTTGAAGCGCGATTTGGTTGGGCGATAAAAAGTCGCCATCATCAGATGAATGTTCACCGTGAGGCTGTTCATGCAGATCACTTCGAGTGGCTTCGCGCCAACGAGGCGCGCCGACGGTTCACGCAGAGCTTCGTGGTACGGATACCATGGTGTTTCGGTGGCGTGGTGAGCGTCGACGCCAAGCCTGGCCCAGTTATCCAGCTCATCATCGACGATCTGCTTCGCCGATTTTGGCATCAGGCCTAACGAGTTACCGGCGAAATAGATGACCGGAGTGCCGTCTTTGCCGAGCGGCACAGAAAATTTTTCGCGGAAATCGCGAAGCGGATCCTCTCGATCGAGTTGCAGAGCAAAGTTTTCGTCGGTGGAGAAAGTCATCGTTATGAATCAACACCAAACGTCCAACGTCCAACGCCCAACGTCCAACGCTCAATTCAGAGGCAGGGTCATTGCGCTGCGATGACTGAACGGCGTAGCCTGCCGTCGCATCATCATGTAGCGGGAATTTGCATCAACTCGATCGTTGTCCCGTCAGGGTCGCGCACGTAGACAACGCGCTTGCCGGCATTCGGGCCTTTTGTGAGTATTTGCGGTTGCCCCGCCGTTTTCCAGCCTGAGACAGCAATCCTGTCGAGGACGGAGTTGAGATCCTTAACAAGCAACGCGACATGCACGGAACCAACGTCGCACGGTCGAAGATTTGCGTGTTTGCGATCCGCGGGTGCGAGATACTCCAGTAGTTCAATTTTGTGACCGCCCGGCGTTTTTAAGACCGCAAGCTTTAGCTCAGCGCCTTGAACGCCGGTGATCTCCTCTGCGAATTCACCTTTTTGATGCGCTGTATGCGAAAACTCGAAACCCAGGACATCGCGCCAGAAGGCGAGCGAACGTTCGAGATTTGAAACGGTGATCCCCGTGTGATCGGCGGAAATAATTTGGAAGTTTGCGCTCATGCTCGCTTGTCACGCCGTAGCTTCATGCGAAGGCGGATGCTTGTTCGTCCGAAAGAAACGTCCAACGCCCAACCGGCCTTCGCAAGCTACGGCGCGGCACGCGCTCAACGTCCAACGCTCAACTAAAAAGCAAGCAGCATCGGCGCAGGTCACAGTTGAAAAGATTTTCGCGAAAGAATGAGCCGTTTTTCAACTCCTTGTTGCGTTAAGGAGTATGAAATCATTCTATTTCGCAAAAAGAAAACTGCAGCTTGTGCCAGCGGCAATCACTCTGATCGCGCTGGCGATATCCACCTCAATCTGTGCGCAAACCATTACTACAATTAACGCGCCGGGGGCGGGCACCGGGCCATTTCAGGGTACCTATGCCCTGGGCATCAACGCATCTGGCACAATCATGGGATTCATTCGTGACGCGGGCAATATCCGGCACGGTTTCGTCCGGGCTCCGGACGGCAGCTTCAGCATCTTCGACGCGCCGGGTGCGGGCACAGGACCCGGCCAGGGCACGCGGGCCTACTCCATCAATCCGAGTGGGGCGATTACGGGATATTTCACTGATTCAGCCAATACGGCCCACGGCTATGTTCGCTCCAGTGAAGGCGTGTTTGCCGTGTTCGATGCGCCGGGCGCAGGCACCGGGCCACTTAAGGGTACCTTTCCTTATAACAGCACCCAACTCATCAACGCGAACGGGGCGATCACTGGATACTACGTTGACTCGGTAGGCGCGCTTCACGGTTTCGTGCGCGATGAGAATGGCGTTCTCACCACGTTCGATGCGCCGGGTGCAGGCACAGGAGCCGACCAAGGCACGCAAAGCTTCGCAATCAGCCCGAGTGGGGAGATCACAGGTTTCTACTTTGATCCAACCAGTGCGGTCCACGGCTTCCTGCGGGATAAGAAGGGCGTCATCACCACATTCGATCTTCCGGGCGGCGGGACGGGCCCAGAGGAGGGTACGTATGGTGGAGGCTTTACTCCGAACGGAACGATTCTGGGAGTCCTCATCGACGCGGACTTTGTGAATCACGGTTTCCTGCTGGATAAGCATGGCGCAGTCACCACGTTCGATGCTCCGGACGGCGGTACCGGGTTCAACCAAGGTACCCTCCCTTGGGCAATCAATGCGACTGGCGAAATTGCAGGATGGTATGTGGACGATGCAGACGTGAATCACGGCTTTGTGCGCGATAGAGGCGGCACTATTGTTGAGTTCGACGTTCCGGGTGGGTTCATGTTCCCTTGGGCAAGCATTGCTCCCAACGGTGCCGTGGTCGGACCATACTTCGACGCGACCGGTGCGGTTCACGGCTTCCTACGACAATAGCTGCTGACCGAGCGATGCCGCTTCTGTAACGCATATTGTTACTGAAGTATTGCAACAAACTATTGAGCCGCCGGTCAACCCGGCGGTTCAATGCGTACGACTCACAACACCGATTTTGTTGTTGATCCGGCTGTGCTTCGAAGCGCTGTAAAGGTACGGGAACAAGCCATCGACGCGTGGGACGATGAGCTGTGGCTGGACGCCGCGCCACGATATGCGTTAGATTGCACCGTTATGATAACGGTTCACGCCGATGGGCCCACGGCGTCGACCGCGGAGCTGTTGACTCCGCCCGTTGAAGCGAATCATTCCGAACGCAACGAGGCCGCCGCGATTAGCGAGATGATGCCGGAGGTTTACGAAGATCTGCGTCGTCTGGCCGGAACCTTTCTGCGCGGCGAACGGACCGCCCATACTCTTCAGCGAACGGCGCTGGTACACGAGGCTTTCCTTCGCCTGATTGGCGAGAAGAATCTTGTCTGGCAAAATCGTAGTCACTTCATCGGAATCTTCGCGCGCGTAATGCGCCAGACGCTGACTAACTACGCGGTCGCGCGGCACCGTTTGAAGCGCGGCGGTTCGGATCCTCTGAGACTTACTCTCGAATTTTACGACAACTGTAAAATTGATGTGACCGCACTCGACCAGGCGCTGCAGGCACTGGAAGCCTTGGACAAGCGACAGGCGCGGATCGTCGAATTACGATTTTTCGGAGGATTGACAGTCGAGGAAACCGCCGAGTTACTGGAAATTTCGCCAGCCACGGTAAAGCGAGAGTGGACTGTGGCCAAGATTTGGCTCCGGCGAGAACTATCTGCGAATTAGCGGTTCAAATTCTCCGTGACCATAAGAACAAGCCGCTTCAGACAGCATAACATCGATCCGGAACGCTGGGATCGCTTGAAAGCGATTTTGAGCGAAGCGTTGGAACAAGATTGTTCAGCGGCCCGAATTGCCTTGGTGGAAAGACGCTGCGGTGAAGACACTGATTTGCTCGAAGAGGCCGAGTCGCTCCTTGTCGAGGCGGAGGCGCTTCTTAGGGAGCGTACCGACAGTTTCGAAGATTGTGCGCGAAACGCAGCCTCTACCTTCTGGCACGAAGAACCGCAGCGCGGCGGACAGCATATCGGCGCGTATGTCGTCGTCCGTGAACTTGGGCACGGCGGAATGGGAACAGTTTTCCTCGCAGAGCGCGCTGATGGTCAGTTTGAAAAACAAGTCGCGATCAAAATCTTGAACCGAGCCGCCGACACGGCTGAGATTCTGCGCCGTTTCCGAGCGGAACGCCAGATCCTGGCGGGGCTCGACCACCCAAATATCGCGCGGCTGCTCGACGCGGGCACGACCGACGATGGTCTGCCCTACTTCATAATGGACTACATTGTCGGCGCACCAGTGACTCGATTTGCAATTGCGCAAAAGCTGTCTACGCGTCAACGACTGGAGTTGTTTTTAAAGATCTGCACCTCGGTGGAGTTTGCGCATCGGAATCTGGTTGTTCATCGCGACATAAAGCCGAGCAACATTCTGGCGAACGCAGAAGGGGAACCGAAACTGCTCGATTTCGGGATCGCCAAGCTTTTAGCGAAAGACGAAGACGCGGCGCGATTGACTTCCGAGGCACAACAGCCTTTGACGCCTATCTGCCCGTCGCCCGAACAGGCGAAGGGAGATCCGATAACAGTCGCCACTGACATTTACTCGTTAGGCGCACTCCTGTACGAGCTGCTGAGCGATCAAAAGCCGCACCGCTTTTCCACCACTCGCCCTACTCGTGAGGAATTGGCGTTAGTGGTAGGTAAGCAGATTCCACCGCCGCCCAGCGCCGTCGCTTCTGATCGTCAAACCGCACGGCTGTTGCGCGGTGATCTCGATGCAATCGTCCTGTTCGCGATGCATAAAGAGCCCGCGAAGCGCTATGCCACCGTAGCGGATCTTGCGGATGATATTCGGCGCCATCTCGCGGGAAATCCCGTTCTCGCGCGTCACCCCACACTTGGGTATCGCGCGAAGTGTCTGGTCAAGCGAAACGGATCACGTCTCCTGGCGGGCGCGGTT
>AF_2010_repII_A1DRAFT_10000354_pt1 | contig 10038 bp, 8 predicted proteins | sample AmaForreplicIIA1_FD_9195 | JGI IMG/M metagenome (IMG submission 9195)
TTTCATCAATATAGAATACGACGATCTATGTACTTTTCATGCACGAATTTTATGTTAAGCCCAGGACATAATGTCCAAAACTGTTTTAACCGATTCTCTTCTACCACGAATTCCATTAGTTACAGAATCACAATCCAGCAAAAGCTGGAACCAGTGCAGCTTAACTAATCTCTGTAATCCTATCGTTGAAAAGTGTACGAATATCCGTGTGAGGCCCAACACAACTGCAATAGAATTTTATCAGCATTCCTGTGGCCAAAGTTAAATGTGTTTGGACTAAGTAATCCGTCAACCCCTCGGCCGAACCAGCAACAAGGGATATTGTAGAACCTATTACGAGTAATTTGAAAGCTGTGGNAAACGATTNACTGCGAACCTCGTTACTCNTAGGCAATAAATTTTCACAATTGCAGCAGTTATAACTAATAAACCGACGCCGGTATAAAGTACAGTGTGTGACGGGGTGAAGAATGTCTCCGGGCGCGTTGCAGCAGGTGGGATGTAACATCCCAGATTGTTCCTCCTATTTGGAGCAAGACTCCTATTGTAGCTACAATCAGTACAGTCAACGTGAAATTAGAGAGATGACATTAATTATTATGACTACTGACCGGCCAGTCATATACTAGGGTTCCATGTCTATTGCTTTGTTATCGTGCGACTACTTACGAATAGATACATTTAAGGATCTGAAAATCGTGATCCGGTTATTATGAGAAAGTCAGCGATAATAATATAATATCAAATGGATAATTTCCACTGACCAAGTATTTGTCTTCGAATGAGGAAATAGAAAGAGATATTTCAAAAATAGATGGCGGATGGGAACTAAAAGAGGGTAAAATCGTAAAATCTTTTCGCTTTCCAAGCTTCATGAAAGCTATAGAGTTTGTAAATGAAGTTGCAAAAATCTCTGAGAAGATGAATCATCACCCAATTATTACAATTAATTGGACAACCGTAAAATTGTCATTGAAATCATTTGATGTTAATGCCATCACCCAACGGGACATTAGTCTTGCAAAAGTAATAGAAAAGACATTAGCAAATATTAGTAATACTAACTAAGGTTCAAATAAATCCTGTAACCTCGAGCCGAATCATTTTTCGGAGTCGGTGTACCAGATTACAGGTCTGAAATGAGGTGGGAAATACCTGGTTTTCAGCGCTGGATGCTCAATTGAACGACACTTGTGAGGGCATGTTTGCACAGGTGAGCCTTCACTCTCTAAAAGAAATTGTGGCCGACTGCAGCCGGGAAGCAATAATGCTATCGATATGTATGTATGTTTTTCCGCTCAAAAAAGTTAAGTACTTTAATTCGTTCATATTTGCCGTACGAGACCGTATTCAAACAAATATTCAGAAAATCTCCTCCAAATGAGCGTTTAAAGCTAAAACTTTTAGCATAAAGACCAAATATTCTGTAGCTCTTGACTTGACTATCCAGACTTCTCCCAACGTAAAAGTAGGAGCTTTGGGTTGTATAGTGTGTGACACATCTATGCTAGTACTCGAAAACGACTTAAAATTGGCTTTGTTCAATCAAAGACAATGACAATTATAGTCCTAACTGGGGCTCCTGGAGTTGGGAAGACCACGGCAATAATATTCGTTGTGCGAGCATTAAAAGAAAGAGGAGTGAAGGTAGGAGGCATAGTTTCCAAAGAATTAAGAACCAACAATAACATAAGGATAGGATTTGAATTCATCGATCTCATGACGAATGATAGAAGTACTTTGGCATCTATCATTGAAAGCGGCCCTAAAGTTGGAAAATATTTCATTAACTTTGCAGGATGCAACTTTGCAGCCAATCGACTGATTAACGCTATAAGGAGCTCTGACGTCATTATTTGTGACGAGATTGGCCCTATGGAGCTCAAATCAAGAGAGTTTATTCATTCCGTAAAGAATTTGCTTTATATTGACAAGAAAGTAATCGTTGTTGTACACCAAAAGTTACAACATCCTGTAATTGATAGGTTCAAAAATAAATCTAGTCTTATACTCAACCTCGAATTGAAAAATCGAGAAAAAGTTAGAGAAATGCTGCTCAATACAATATTGCTCAAATCATAACTTTTGGTTTTTTATAAAGTTGCATAATACTCCAGAAGTAGTTGTAAAAAACAGTGACATATCTTCTGATCCTAACAGACTCTGGCTATGGGCTTGTAATATTTAATTTAGTGGGCTGCGCAGTATTATAAGAGCTAGCTATNCATTTCTAAGAGTTCATTCCAATCGACAGTTCATGGTATCATTGATTGTTTCTTCGTTATTTTAATACGGTCTAAGCATATACATTAAATAAATTGCTCAGCTGGGTACAGTCTCAATATTGAAAAAAGATGCTCTATACTGGATTAACAAGTTCAACCTCAAGAAACATCCGGAAGGTGGATATTTTGTTGAAACCTACAAGTCTAAAAAACTTGTGGATGTTCCAGAATATGACGGACCTCGTCATGCTTGTACTGCTATATATTATCTATTAACAGGAGAACAATTCGGTTCTTTTCACAAAATGAAATCAGATGAATTGTGGCATTTTTATGCCGGAAGCAGTTTGACTTTGCATATAATAGAATCGGGAACTGGAAGATTAAGACAAGTAATGTTGGGAACGAATATTGAAAACGGGGAATCATTTCAAGTAGTTGTGAACTCGGGCTCTTGGTTTGCAGCATCAGTTGATAGCCATGATTCTTATTCTTTGGTTGGTTGCACCGTTTCACCAGGATTTGACTATCATGATTGGGAGTTAGCAGATATGAAAACACTAGTCGAAATGTATCCTAAGCATAAATTGATAATAGAAAAATACTCTAGAGTGTAGTATACAATATTGCTTCAGGGATCAAACCGAGTTAGCAGTCATAAAGTAACGGAAGAAATTGATCTATAAACTATAATCGTGCGCTCTCTTATTAATAATTCTATACTTTTACGACTCCCCGTCACATAAATCCTCTATGCAGGGTAACGCCTAGAGAATTTATCAAACAATGACCTGACATAGAAAAATGCATTGAAATCGGCCGAAAAAAAGCAGTATGATTTTCTGGTTTTGATAGGACAGTTATACAGGCCCTCCAAAGAAAAATAGGAGATTGTGGTCAAAATTGTGAACTGTTGAACCCAAGACATAGAAAACGAGAGATCATAAGAATGGTATTTTGTACTTGTGCAAATAATCTTGTTGGAAATTCTTAAGTGATTTTGGTTTAAACTCTTTTTAAGTATGTTTTTCAGCACAAGTATATAGGACATGAGAATCGCTTATCATTGTCTTTCATGCGATAAGGATTTCAATAATATGGAATGTGCAAACATTCATGTCAAGTCTACTAGACACGAAATCATGGAAAAGAAACCTGGATATTGGGTTTAGGAAAAGAAGAAGAGAGGAAATTACTTTGCTGTTGCCTTTTTCGCGGCGTCGATAATAATTTTGGCAACATATTTTTCTATTCCCAGCTCATGGGCTACAGTTGCCGCGTCCGACTGAAGGAGAAAATTCAAATCGCAATTCTTTTCATATAACAACTGCTTGAGTCCATCCGCTAAATCCAAGCGGAAAACTTCAGGTGTGGCGAAAATATGCTGCATTGCTACTGATACGTTGTCAGTCGAGAACCTGTCTGCATCAGAGATTTCAGAAGAAGCAGTAGACGCCAATATTTTCACGCCCTACGGTGATTTGTTCTCAAATTTTCTATATAACAGTTTGCCAAAAGATTCATCCGGATCTGTATTGTATTTCCTTTGAATTTCATGGGACAAAGAAAAGATTTGATTAACCTGACTTGACACTCGGGTACGCAATTTGCTCAGTTCGTATCTCGGACGCCTTCAATCTTATTTCCTTGATTCTCGTACACATATCACAATGCTCTGGACACCCTCTGTGTATACATACAGATTGCATACTGTTACAACCAAAACACCAAATTTCCTTAGAAGAAGACTGATACAATTGTCTCATATTAAACAAGGATAAATATTAACAAGATGAGTTTTGAATTCTGAGTTATGTGTCATGCTATTTTTACATGTGAGGGAATTTTCACAGAAGGTAATGTTATCAATAGAATCAGACTATGCTGCAGTTAATAGAATCCTTACTTACTAGCTCGGAATATAATATTTAAAAGATTTCGGAAGATAGTAAAATAAAGTCCCAGGATACAACTAATATTTGGCACTAAAGTTGTATAATTAACCGAATATTAACTAAAATAACTGTAAATAATGTAAACGAATTTGCTGGAGCAGATTGGAATACCGCGTAGGTTGCTCTTGATGGAGGTTCACATCTTCGCATGGAATTGCTCATAGAATACACATGGACCGTAATAACTACAATTCTCGGAACAAAAAATATCATAATCATGATAATTGTATATCAAGATCCTACTTTCTATATGCAGTTACTCAGAAACATAAGCGAGACATGCTAATATTCCACCTGACCGACCTGACTTATGAACCCCGCTGCTTGGGATTCATAAGTAAGTAGCTTAACGGGAGACTAGCTACTTCAACCTATGAGCCAATCATTCTGCTTCCGGGAGGTTGAATTTCATAAAATGATTCCAAACTGAATTGCTTTACACTTTGTTTGATTGTCAAGTGCTCTGCTGAAGAAGTAACNTTCAAAGGAATACGAGAACGCTACGTTGTAGAATTATGTAGGTCGATGCTGTGCTAGAATTATAAATCGTGGGAGTCCATTTTACCGTTCTACAAACCCACAACGTGATTTATTATTCTATGTTTGATGTCTTGGTCNNACCCTTAAAATGAATCCGCAGCATGGGCACGCTGATCCTTGCCACTCAAGGAATATCTCGCACACAGAACATCTTTTGTAACCCTTTAGATAATAACTGGTCCTACGACCCTTTGCAACCTTGTATTGACTACAGAGACCTTNGNGCAAGGCATTTTGCTAGGGCGATTTGTGATTTATCAGGGTGTCAAAAATGGTTCCATTAATAACTCGGTTGGCTCTACCGAAATATAACAGTCTGCCGCATGTTTTGATCGTAGATAATCCCAGATGTATTGTTTCCTCTCCTCCTCAGTAACTGTTAATTCTATCTTCAATCTTGTGTTCCCATCTTTATCCACGTAACCCACATATTCACAGCACCCTGATGCATCTAGAAGTATGTCATTAAGGTCATTATGTAGCAGGGATGTGTTCTCAGCTGATGATAATATCTCTATTCTTAGAGGAGNTCTTCTTTTTAGTGAGGGCAATTCCTTTAACATTAGGNAATAGTGCTGTTGTGTTGTTATTCTAGTTTCATAAGCAGTTCTTATGATTTATCATAAACACGATTTAGTAGNGTAAAATAGCAACCGCTAGTGCTGCAAATTCTATGTTTGAANACCTGGGCTATCCAATAANTGGGTTTGTCGCTACATATGTAGTACTTGAAGTAGCTTGGCGTTTCACATCCTGTAANATATCCGATAAAACGATAAAGCCTAGCATGTTAAAGCAGGTAAGGATGATAGTCGTACCAAGTAGCTTCGGGAGATAACAAAGATGATACTGGCAAGAGCCTCGGCAGTTACTACACCACCACAGTCTAAAATCATGGAAGGCTTTTCATTGTATGAAAATGCTATACACAGGGTTACCATTCAATATCCCACAACTTGGAGGAAACAAGAAATACTATTAAACAATGATCATACAGACCTTCACGTAATGTTTGTTGTACCAATTGGAACGCTCTTTTCAGACACAGAAGATCTAGAAACGACTTATGATAAGATAAGCTATGCTATATACAATCAATTCTTCCCAGAAGTTGTTTTGAGTCTTAAGAGGCTACCTGTTCATGAAAACTATACGCTACAAGATATTTCCAATGATCATATACACTCATTGGGAATATGTTTCGACAATGTCAACATTGTAGATACCTTGTATGATTATAGCCTAAGGAAAATTCCTAGCTCGGAGCTACTTTATACATATACAGACCCCTTACAGAATCACTTACACAAAAAAGGAATGAAGATTATTGGGCTCAAAGAGCACAAAGAAATTTCTATAACCTATAGTTCACANACCGAAGATTTTGATAGGTTCTTGCAGACCGTACGCAGAATGATTGATACGTTGAGTGTCTGGGATAGCCTTGATTTCTATTCCTAGTAATCAAGCATAATATCTTATTAATTGCTAAGTCGATTCGAGTAAGTCGATCTCATCGGACGAAATGTGTGTTGTTGGCTTTTCTTAGAGAGTTTGACAAGCTGTTTATAGTGATGAAATATAATGGACATGAAAATCGGGTGTATGCGGATCGGTTTGCAAGCATAAGAAGAAGCTGAATTATACAAATGAGCTATCGAAAGCATTTGATCAAATATCTCTCTGTCTGACTTATCCAAAGAATTACGAAACGATTTCCATTCTCTTTCTTCCATTGTGCTTGCTATTCGGAAGGATGGTATTGTTCTGCCCATGCCCATGTAACTAAATATACCTGCTGTTAGTCATTAGAGTTAGAGTAATTAATTCAAAGAAAGAAGGAAACTACAATCTCCACACAGGTAACAGAGTTGATCGAAATCTGAGCATAGTGTCATTATATCATGACAGCGAGGACATTCAATATCTTGTTCGATTGCTAGATTATTGTTATTGTTATTGTTCTCCCTTTCAATCTCTTTAGTGTGTTGGATAGGTTCCTTTTGTACCTCTGTCAATAACCTCTTCCTCATTTTGGACATGCTAATGGCTATGTACAATTCATGGCTTGTAATAAAGAATGAAATACCTGTGGGGGAGGGAGGGCTTACTAATGATCCTAGTAAAAAGACGAATAAATGTTGGTAGGATCCCAATATCCGTCTGAGTTACGCAATAGGTATTTTAGGCGTTATTTGTCTTTTCTGGCCCTAGTGCAAGTGAATGAATCAACGCTTGAGCAATCATGATTCTTAGCACGGCTGCGTTTATCGCGGCTCCGGTAATGGTCTAACCAGACGTATGGAAAAAAAGTCTGCTCTTCAAAGAACGCCGCTTACAGCGACAGTAATAGAGAATAATTAGTNATTAAAATCAAGAAATATCTGCTTGTTGGAACAGAAATTACTTTGCCAATGACTACTCCTCCTAGACGCGTGGGAACCTAACCCCTTGAAAGCGACAAAACATTCTANGAAGTCTAACATNTCTTATGCTTATGCCCAGATCGCTACAACATCTAATCCTCTCTGTTAATTGGTAAGCTAAACGAAAATGTAGCTCCTTGATCGTCATTATTTCTTCCCCATATTTGTCCGCCATGAGCCTCAACAATCCTCTTGCAGATATACAGTCCCAATCCAGTTCCTTTATCTGATCTTGTAGCAAATTTTGTAAATAATCTGGGGAGGATTCTAGGATCTATGCCGGCACCAGTATCTTTCACTGAGACTATAACAGAACTAACCTTTCCTTTTCTTCTTTTCCTTGGTAATTGAAATGGTACCAGTCTTGGTAAAATTGAAAGCATTGCTTATTAGATTAGAAATAACCTGTCTTATCCTCCCTCTGTCTGCTCGCACAAGGATGACTTCACCGCGGTCATCACCATGTTTTCTGCTTGAATCAAATAATAGCTGTACTGCCCGGTCGGGATCAACCTGATTTTTAATAATATCGTCAGCTGCTTCTTGTATTACACTATCTATATCTACTACTTCCTTATTCAAGGTCATCGTTTTGCTCTCAATTCTAGTAATGTCCAAAATGTTGTCGGTAAGCTCATTCAATCTTCTTGCATTTCTAATTATGACGGATAGATATTCGTCGTAGACATTAGTGTTTGTGATGTTTTCTTTTTTAGAACGAAGAATCTCTGCTAAGCCAAGTATTGGCTGAATGGGAGTACGTAACTCATGAGCCGCTATATTGATAAACTCTTCTTGCATTTTGTCGTGAACCTTTAGCTGGTCGTATAAACTGTTTACTTGTTCGTACAGTTCGGTCTGTTTCCAAAGACTTTCAAATATAGAGACATAAGACAAAACGGATGCTTTTCTATTTGTATAGATGCCCAATCCCATTGCTTCATAAGAAGATTCCTTGGTATCGTCTTTCAACTCAATAATGAGCGACGATTTTCTATCTACCACTACAATTGTCACTTGCGTTTCTAAACCTGGCTCAATACGACGTACATCAATTCTTGGCTCTTGTTGCCTTAGCTTATCTATTGATCCTTCTGTCAATTCGGACCTTGGGGTTAAGATTCTTGTCTTTATTCCATGTTCTTCCACGACTTCCCTTAATGACCGAATGGCTCCAAGTTTCTCAAATCTATGAAACGCATTAGCTGTTGAAAAAAGTAACAGGATTTCATCTTTAGCAGTTTTTCCAATTTCAAAGCCAATCTTTAGTATTTCAGCAGGGTCTAGGATGGCCTGGATAATATCTCGCTTATCTGTTCGTGTTTCTTTGTCAATTTCTCTTATTTCCTGTTCAGTTGGAATTACCTTATTCCAGAAAGCGTCGGAAATAAATTGTTGTTGTTCTTGCTGCCCTTGTTGCCCAATAAATTGTTTGAAATCGTTACCGTACACACTTCTGAATCTTTTAAACATATTAATACAATCCCTTGCATCAAACTTGTAAGATGTTCCGTCAATTACTTCCTCAATTATGTAGCGTTTTTCGCCTTCCTGTTGTTCTCCGAATGTCCTTCCACATAACGCACATTTAGCTTGTGATTCACTACTGCTATTGCTTACCAAACCATATTCTTACTCCATGGACAAGGTATCACTGGTTACCATTTGTATCATCCTTCCCTTCAGCAAGTCCAAGCGCGCACGCTCTTTATGGATTTTGCTGTGACTACTATTGCTTATAGTACCTATCGCCCATAAGTTTCTGGGTCTCTCCACATAACCGTTCCGATACTTTACCTACATTGGTTATGGACTAGTATTAATATTAGCCTGGCAGTCACGTTTTTAGTATCGTTAAAGGATAGCTCAGTTACATTAAGACAGACTGAATTATTAAAACGANAGAAGAGGAAATACTCGTTCATCATTCATTNATNGATATCTCTAAACCAATGTTTCAAGCACTTGTACAAATTCATTTGGAGCTATAATCATTGNGTCATGTCCTGTTTTTAACTCATGATAATCCCAGCCTAGTTGTAACTTTGCTCTCTGAGCCATAAAATGAAAATCCTTGTATTCAGTACAGGAGATATAGCTTTTTGGTATTTTTCTGGCTTCTGGATTATTAATTCGTATTGGTTGGTCGTGAGTATGCCATGGCATGGGGGATAGATGTCTATTCATCCATGCTATATCTTCTGTATTAGTAACTCCCCAGACTGTAGGATCATAAGGTTGTACAAGCCACTCTTTGCCTTGTTCACTCAAGGACCTTGTCTTGTATACATCTTCTAAGCCTGGTACTAGATCAAAAGCAGTTTTACCATCCTTTGGTATATAACCATCCAGATATACAAGACCCTTAATCCTGTTAGGTATCTTCTCTGCTGCACCACCAATAACCATACCTCCATAGCTATGACCAACAAGAATAACATCATCAAGATCTTCGTACTCAAATACTTGTATGATATCAAGTATATGAGTACTCAAATCAATATCCTCTCTAACTAAATGGCTCCTTTCTCCTAAACCTGTTAGGGTTGGTGTATTGACTCTATGACTGTGACTTGTGAGAAGTGGGATTACTTTTTTCCAGCACCATCCTCCATGACATGAGCCATGAACTAACACAAAAGTTGCCATTTCTTCCATGAACAACAATTCTAATAGAAATTTAAATATTCGTTCATAATTGGTACCACCAATGCTTCATATTTTTCCTTTCTCCAAGACCGCGCTATAAAAGCCGAAGTTACCCAATACTGTTTCGGCCTATTCCAAAAGCATCTCTCGATATTTTTCTTTGTAATAAAGCCAGTTGAAACAGTCAGGTAATATGCCTTCTGTAGCATCCCGGATCTTTCTTTCAAACAAAACATCACTATC
>AF_2010_repII_A1DRAFT_10000356_pt1 | contig 10015 bp, 9 predicted proteins | sample AmaForreplicIIA1_FD_9195 | JGI IMG/M metagenome (IMG submission 9195)
CAACTTCGTGCCGTCGCAAGCCGAACCATTCCCTTACTTCAAACCGCTCGACATGGCGGCCGCGCTTGTAAAAGCGCACCTCGCGGAAATCGTCGTGCTCTGCCTTGACTTCGACCGGTACTGTGCGTTTGCGGTGGGCCTCTGTGACTTCCTCGTGGGGCAACTCCTCAAAATTTGCGTCTTTGAGAACTTTATCCAGCGATCGGATGAGATCGTCATAGGCGAAATCGCTCTTTGCGTGATCCGCCGCAGTGTGCCCCGCGACCTCAGGATTGAAATAGTAATAGTCATCGCGCAGCCGATCGAGGGTCTCGGAATATTCGTAGTGACAGATCGTGCGCAGCGTGCGCGCAAAACGCCAAAAAAGTTCGCGCTCTAGGGGGTCGGCGAGGTCGCCTTGCTTGATCAGAGTGCTGAAAAGATCTTCCTTGCGAACAGGGATAAATTGATCCCGTCTCTCGCCCTCGGCCAGTTTTGAGGTCCCCGTTGCGGCATCCATTTGGGCGCACCTGTGCTCCCTCGCATATAAGTCTCGAGCATCTGCGCTGAAAGAGCGAGCCAACTGATCCAGCAGCTGCAATATCGAAATAGACTATTTGCTACGATGCAGAGTTCAGGATGACCGTTCACGAACCGCCGGGTGAATGTCCGCTTTCGGGGGTAAAGCGGACATCTTTACCGCACTGAAGCAACGGCTGATCAGCGATTGCAACATGATCATCCCTCAGAACCACGGTATCGAAGTCATTCTACGGTGCTTATGATCCCAACCAATCGTCGAACGAGAAGCCGGGCTCGCTCAGTATGTGGAGTGGCAAGGCCGGATCACGCGCATTGGCGATGGCGTCAGCGATATGCTCGCGGGCTTGTCGCCGCGCGTCCGCCTTGGTCGCATAGTGGCCTGGCAGGCGCCGCATGGTAATCGTGTTGTCATCGGTATAGGTGGCGACGACGGGCTGATAACCGGGCCCATCGTGGGCGGCCATGGGTTCTAAGGTTGTCATGATTTGAAAACTCCCCATCCGTTGGCATTGACAATAGGAGTATATGCTCGTATATAGGAGTATATGCACGCTTATCAAGGACAGGATTCGGATGATGTCAGCCAGCTCTCAATTTAAGCCGGAAGATTGCAATTGTTTTGTGGTGCGCTCCGCGGCCCGTCACGTGACCCAGCTTTACGATCAGTTTCTGGCGCCTGTCGGATTGCACGTGACGCAGTTTTCGGTTCTGGCAAAGCTGAAAAGGCTCGGCCCAACGACGATCAACGCCTTGGCAAAGGAAATGGTCATGGACCGGACCACCCTTGGCCGCAACGTTCAACCTCTTGAGCGCGATGGATTGCTCAAGATTGAAGCATCCGCCACGGATGGCCGCGCCAAGGTACTTCTGTTGACCAAAATCGGTGAAAAGCGGCTGCAAGCCGCCCGCGATGCCTGGGAGCAGGCGCAACGGCGCTTTGACACTCGCTTCGGCACCAAGCGCGCCACGGACTTTCGCGCCATGCTCCGCGCCGTGATCGCGAACGATTTCGCCGCCGATCTGAATAATTAGCCGCCGCTCCGACGCGAAGCGCGGTCGATGTGTTGGTAAAAAGGTGCATATACGCCTAACTGATGGAGTGCATCATGGACGCGCTGACAAAATGGAGCGAAACGGCTGTTGCCAAAGCAAAACCGCCGTTGTCCTTGAAACGACTCGCTTTGATTGGGCTTGGCTGCGCGTTGACCTTGGTGGCATCGGGGTATGGCACCTACTGGTGGGCCGTCGACCGTTTCTTTCAGAGCACCGACGATTCTTATGTCGGCGGCGATGTCACGCCGATCTCCCCGCACATCGCCGGCTTCGTGGCCGAGATCCTTGTAAGCGACAACGAACGTGTTCATGCCGGACAGTTGCTGGTGCGATTGGATGACCGCGATGTGCGCGCAACGGCCGATCACGCCCAAGCGGTCCTCGAGCAGCGCAGCGCGACGCTCGCCAGTTTGCGGGCCAAATATGAGCTGCAGCAATCGACTATCCGGCAGGCAAGTGCCGATCTCGATGCCAAGTCCGCGCAGGCTGATTTCGCCAAAGTCGACGCGGACCGCTATCACACCCTCGCCCTTTCCAATTATGGCTCGCGGCAGGATGCCGAGCGGACCTCTGCGCTCGATGCGCAGGGCAAGGCAGCCGTCGTCGCGGCGCAGGCCGCCCTTGCCGCGGCAAAACAGCAGCTCACCGTCTTGAATGCCGACATCGCCCAAGCATCAGGCGCCGTGGCACAGGCGCGGGCCGACCTCGACACTGCGCGGCTCAATGTCAGCTACGCGGAAATCCGTGCTCCGGTTGACGGCTATGTCGGCAATCGCGCGGCGCGGGTCGGAGCCTACGTCTCGCAAGGCGCTTATCTGCTGACGATCGTGCCGTCGCAGGGTTTGTGGGTCGATGCCAATTTCAAGGAGGATCAGCTCGCACGAATGAAGGCTGGGCAGCCGGCGACAATCGCCGCCGACACTCTCCCCGGCCATATCTTTCATGGTCACCTCTTGAGCCTGGCCCCGGCAACCGGCGCCGTCTTCAGCGTAATTCCGCCGGAGAACGCCACCGGCAATTTCACCAAGATCGTGCAGCGGGTCGCGGTGCGGATCGCGCTCGATGATAACGATCCGAATCTGGGCATGATCCGGCCGGGACTCTCGACGATTGCGACGGTGGATACGCGCTCGCGCTCCGGAGGCGAGAAATGACCGACGCTTCGGAGAACTGGCTCAAAAGCATCGTCCCGTTCATCGTGATGTGCTTCGGCGGCTTCATGGCGCTGTTGGACATTCAGATCGTGGCGTCCTCGCTGCAAAATATCGGCGGCGGGCTGTCGGCGGCGCAGGACGAGATCAGCTGGGTGCAGACCGCCTATCTGATCGCCGAGATAATTGTGATTCCGCTATCGGGCTGGCTGACGCAAGTGTTCTCGACGCGATGGCTGTTCACCGCCTCAGCCGCAGGTTTCACCGCCACCAGCATCTTGTGCGGTGTCGCTTGGGACATTCACAGCATGATCCTGTTTCGCGCGCTGCAAGGCGCGCTGGGCGCCTCAATGATTCCGATCGTATTCACGTCCTCATTGTATTATTTCCAGGGACCACGGCGCGTCTATTCCGCGGCTGTGGTTGGCTCCATTGCCTCTGTCGCTCCGACACTCGGCCCGATCATCGGCGGCTGGATTACCGACGCGTGGAATTGGCACTGGCTGTTTTATGTCAATCTCGCGCCGGGCATAGCAATTACGCTGTTGGTCCCGTTCCTGGTCGATATCGACAAACCTGATCTGCGCCTGCTCAGGGACGCCGATTATCCAGGTATCGTCCTGATGGCGATCTGCCTGGGCACGCTCGAATATGTGCTTGAAGAGGGAACACGCTGGAATTGGTTCGACGATAACACCATCCGCACTTGCGCTTACATCGCCGGCATCAGCGGTGTCCTGTTCATCGCCCGAAGCCTGACCTTCCCGCGTCCGGTCGTCGATTTGCGCGCGCTGACCAACAGAAACTTTGCGCTTGGGTGTTTTTTATCCTTCATCACCGGCGTCGGCATCTTTTCCACGATCTATCTCACCCCACTGTTTCTTGGCTATGTGCGCGGTTTTTCCGCCTGGCAGACCGGACTTGCGATCTTCTCGACCGGCGCGGCTTCGTTGATCGGCGTTCCAATTTATATCGTCCTCGCCAAGAAATTCGACATCCGCTGGCTGATGATGCTGGGACTTGCCTCCTTCGGCCTGGCGATGTGGAGTTACACTTTCATCACCCACGACTGGGGTGCCGATCAGCTCTTGATCCCGCAAATCCTTCGCGGTCTGCCGCAGGTTTTTGCGGTCGCGCCGGCGGTCAATCTCGGGCTCGCCAGCTTGCCGCCGGATCGGCTGAAATACGCAAGCGGGCTTTTCAACATGATGCGCAATCTCGGCGGCGCCGTTGGCATCGCGCTGTGCGGCGCCATCGTCAATGCCAAAACCAATTTCCATTTTGTCGCAATCGCGTCCAATCTCACGCCGGCCAACGGCGCAATGACGCGATTCCTTGGTGAGATGGAACAACGCTATGGGTCGATTCCCGGAAATCTGCAGGCCGGCCACACGGCAGCACTCAAGCAGCTCTGGGAGCTTGCCTACCGCGAAGCCTCGACTTTGGCCTACGCCGACGCATTCCGGGCGATTATGATCGCTTTTGTCGTTGCCACGCTTCTGGTGCCGCTGTTGCGCAACGTTGCGCCAACACCCGCGCCTGCGCAATCACACTGAGACACGGACATGTTTAATCCAAAGGAGTGACGACAATGGGTAGGCTAGCGGACAAGAATATCCTTATCACTGGTGGCAATAGCGGGATCGGGCTGGCCGCAGCGCAGGAATTCTACCGAGAGGGCGCGCGCGTCGCCATCTACGGCTTGAATGAGGGGTCGCTGCAGACATTGCGGCCAAGCTGCTCACGCGCGATAAGGTTCGCAGCATTTCATAAAAACCGCGATCAGATATGAGCTACGCTGAAGCGTTACTCCTGACCTTATTCACTGCAATTGTGTCGGTGATAGCCACAAGCCTCGTTCGTCGCGCGTTAGGCGTGGATACCCGCCGAGAGCATCATGAAGTTGGCAATCCCGTTTACCTACAAATCGGCGTTGTGTTCGCTGTCCTGCTTGCGTTCGTGTTCAATGAAGTCTTTGGCGAATATAATGCAGCGGCCCAAGCCATAAATGGAGAATGCGGCGCACTGCATGGAGCCGCACTGCTAGCGCATCAACTTCCGGACAGACACGGACGAGGTGTTGAGGAAGCCATCCTGAACTATTCAAAGGTTGTGATAAGTGACGAATGGCCGGCCCTACAGCACCGAGAAGCGAGCTCAAACGCGGTATTGGCGTTTCAGGCAATTGTCGAAGCTGCGGGAAATTTGAACATTGGGCAGCCGAATGATGCGGCCATCCAAAGTCAAATTCTGTCGTTGTTAACTCAGGCCCATGCATTTAGGGAAACGCGCATTTTCCACGCAAACCAAGGGCTGCCGATTATTATTTGGATAGTTCTGTCGTTCTATGGCCTTGTCTTAGTCGTGTTTGTCCTGTTTGCGGGCGTCCAGTCGCGAATAGGACATCTGTTCTTTACAGCAGTTTTTTCGGCGTCAGTAGTTTTAGTCTTTGTCCTCGTCAGAATGCTTGACTACCCCTTTGAAGGAGCACTGACCTTAAGCAATGAGGACTTCGTCAGAACGATTGGGCACGTAAGCAGCTTGATTGGCGCCTAAGGTGCCACGCAATGTCCGCTTTTGGCACCTAGCGGACATGGCAACCACCCTCAGCGATGTCCGCTTTTGGGGGGTAAAGCGGACATAGTCCGCAGGCAAGATAATATCTTCGAAAGTTCGGAGCGAATTTGCGAGGATGGTTCGGCCGCGCGCCGAGACTCAATTTTGCCCCACCCCCAACTAATATTTTATGGCGTGGGTGGAATAACTGTCGGGCCCGTCCAATCTTTTGGAAGAAGCTCTACAAACAATATGCGAAGCGGGAGGTCCGTCTTATTGTCAGCAGTATGTGCGAGGTTCCCCGTTTCAAAAAAGTAATCCCCAGCACGATAGATCGTCACCTTCCCTCCTTCAGTGAATGTGAGCTCGCCAGAAATTACATATCGAACTCCAGGGCCAACATGGTGATGCACGCCGAGGTGAGCCCCCGGGGCAAACGTTGCTTCAGTGGCTCGCATTTTGAATTTACCGTTGAGCTCTTCCATGTGGCTATACACAACCTCATCTAGTTTAATACCCGCTGTAATGCCCCGTGCTTCCACGGCTTCTTGAGCTGCCAAATGATCTGTCCCGCCAAGCAGCGCCATGACGAGCAATAGTGCGGAGCGCATCATCATATCCTCAACTGTGTTGACCCATTAACGGTAAGCTTAGCACTCGTTTGCGCAATGTCCGCTTTTGGCACAAAGCGGACATGCCAATCGCACTCCGCAATGTCCGTTTCGGGGGTAAAGCGGACATTGCTCGGAGGTGCCCCAATATCCGCTTTTGACCCAAAGCGGACATCGGCGACTTTACCTGGTACGATGCTGCGTCGCGAGCCGGGGAACCACTCTTTAGATGCTCCATTCTTACGTTTTTCGCGATCAGATGACGATCCGGCGGCTCCGCCTCGCAGCCGGTCTGGTCATGCTCTCTTATCTCGCGCTGCACCTCACTATGCACGCGCTAGGCAATATTTCTTTCCAGGCAATGCAATGGGGCACTCGTATCCATGATTTCGTCTGGCATAGTGCGCCGGGAACCATTGCTCTCTACTGTGCGCTCGCCATCCATTTTACGCTCGCGTTGTACGCCCTCTATGCCCGCCGGAGCTTCCGAATGGGTGCCGGCGAATTGGTGCGGCTTGTTCTCGGATTCTCCATTCTACCTCTCTTATTCCATCACTTTTTTGCGGGGCGATACGTATATTCCGCGTTCGGCGTGGATCGCCGCTATGACGTAGTGCTCACTGCTTATTTTTGGTTTGTTCCGTTCTGGGGTTGGCGGCAGGTCACCGTGCTTTTGGTCGCGTGGACACATGGTTGCCTAGGTGTGCATTACTGGCTCCGTGCACGATCCAATTATCATAGGTTTGCGCCCATATTGCTGACCGTCGCCACACTCCTGCCAGTACTCGCTCTGCTTGGACTTTGGCAAGGTACGCAGCAAATATTCCAGCAATGGCAACTGCACCCCGACTTGCTTCAGATGACCGTGCGCGACGGTCATATGCGCGATCCAGCTATAGGCGGGNNGAGCTGGAATCTCGAAGTGCAGCTCTATTGGATTTATATTGTGCTACTCGCGCTCGTCTTTGTCGGATGGGCGGTGCGCTGGCTGGTTGAACGCCGCCGCGGGCTGATCAAAATCGCTTATCCTGGCGGCCGCGTCCTTCGAGTCCCGGTTGGCTACACCGTACTCGATGCCAGCCGCCGCGCTAGCATTCCACACGCTGCCATTTGCGGTGGACGAGGTCGCTGTACGACTTGCCGCGTCCGCGTGCTGCGCGGGGTTGACAAGTTGCCGCCGCCTAGCGCTTCCGAGCAGGCTTTGTTAAGTCGATTGCACGCTGGTCCGAGCGTGCGTCTGGCTTGTCAATTGCGCCCCCGCAGTGACACCGCCGTGCTGCCGTTGCTGCCGCCAGACATCGGTGCGGGCGAGACACGCCGGCGAGACACTTCTGAGGCTTCGGACCTTGAGCGTTTCGTTGCAATCATGTTTGTGGACATCCGTAGGTCAACAGCTCTGGTCGAGAAACGCCACCCTTATGATGTGGTGTTCCTACTGAATCATTTCTTCGATGCCGTGGCAGGCGCTGTGGTCGACACCGGTGGCATGCCTAGCCAATTCGTCGGCGACGGCATGATGGCGACCTTCGGCGTACACACCGGGGAACGTGAGGCTTGCTCACAGGCATTGGGTGCTGCGCAACTTATTCACAGCCGCCTTGCCGATATGAATCGAACAATGGCTGACGAGTTGCCGGAGCCAATTGCAATCGGCGTCGGGCTCCATGCAGGCAGTGTCATCCTGGGGGAACTTGGCTACAAGGATCGCTTCGTGCTTACAGCAATCGGCGATTCAGTGCATGTAGCTGCACGTCTCCAAGAATTGACTAAAGATTACGGCTGTCAGCTCATCGTGTCCGAAATCGTCGCCACAACTGCTGGGGTCGAAATGAGTGGCTTTCCTCTGCGCGAGGTCACCGTGCGCGGACGTGCGGAACCACTGGCCGTAAGAATCGTCGGTGCTATGAACGAGCTCGTCGCGTAAAATTGCGGTCTGCCGCAATGTCTGCTTTTGGCACAAAGCGGACGTCACGCTGCGTCGGTCGGTCATCGGTGCTGTGAGATTCGGGGCGCGATCGTGGCGCCTCGCGTCTCGCCAGCATACAACCGCTTCTGCTCCTTTGACCGGATCATGTCCGCTTCTGGCACAAAGCGGACATCCCACGAGTGAGTTCCAATGTCTGCTTTTGGGGGTAAAGCGGACATTGATTGGAAGTGCGCCGATGTCTGCTTTTGACCCAAAGCGGACATTGTCGCCTCAATAGACACACCCCTACCCCCGGCCATAAACTCAGTCCAAAATCCCAGTTGGACAGGGCGACTTTTTATGGCCGAGGCGCGGGTCGAACGGCGGCTGGCTGCCATCCTCGCGGCCGATGTTGCCGGCTACAGCCGCCTGATGGGCAATGACGAGGAAGGCACGCTCGCGGCGCTCAAAGCTTGCCGCCGCGAACTAATCGATCCGAAGCTGGCCGAGCATCGCGGCCGTATCGTCAAGACCACGGGTGACGGTGCTCTGGTCGAATTTGCCAGCGCGGTCGACGCGGCCCGTTGTGCCATAGAAATCCAGCGAGCTATGGCTGAACGCAACACTGCCATCCCCGAAGATCGCTGGATCGAATTTCGTATCGGCATCAACGTCGGTGACGTCATCATCGACGAGGGCGATATCTACGGCGATGGTGTCAACATTGCCGCCCGCGTGGAATCGCTGGCCAGCCCCGGCNCGATCTGCCTTTCCGAAAACGCCTACAAGCAGATCCAGGGCAAGCTCGCGCTCGATGTAAGTGACATGGGCGAGCAACAACTTAAGAACATTGCGCAGCCAGTGCGTGTCTACGGCGTGCGGCTCGACGGCGCGCCAGAGCGCCCCGCGCTTGTACTGCTCCATAAGCCTTCCATCGCGGTCTTACCATTCCAGAACATGAGTGGCGATCCCGAGCAGGAATACTTCGCCGACGGCATGGTTGAAGACATCATCACGTTGCTTTCAGCGTGGCGAATTTTCCCAGTGATTTCTCGCAATTCCAGCTTCGCGTTCAAGAAACAGTCGCGTGACATACGTATGATCGCGCGTGAACTTTCGGCTGCTTACATCATCGAAGGCAGCGTTCAAAAAAGCAGCAATCGGGTGCGCGTCACTGCGCAGTTGATAAACGCAGAATCCGGGCATCATCTCTGGGCCAGGAAATTCGACCGCGCTCTCGACGATGTCTTTGCCATGCAAGACGAAATCACGCGGCAGATTGTGATTTCAGTCGAGCCAGAAATGGAAAAAGCCGAACTGAGGAAATCGGAGACCAAGCGGTCCACGAGCCTGGACGCATGGAACTATTTCCTGCGCGGTAGGGCTTTCCTTCATCTGTTGACCCCGGAGGACATCGTCCGGGCGAGAGCGATGTTCGAACGCGCCGTTGAGATCGACCCCAAATATTCTGAAGCGTGGGCAGGGCTATCCTGGACATATCAACGTGACATTCTATTTGACGTCGTCGAGGATCGCAGCGCGTGGGAGGGCAAGGCGCTCGAAGCAGCACGCCGTGCAGTCGCTCTCGATACCGGGTCCTCCTTCGCTCATTTGGCGCTTAGCGGCGCATTCATGTGGTCCAACCAGCACGAGCAATCGATCACTGAAACGCGAATGGCCGTTGAACTCAATCCAAGCAATGTTCCGGCCTGGCTGGCGTTAGGCAACCGGCTCGACATCGTCGGCGAGCACGAGGAGGGAATTGCGATTTTGGAGAAATCTCTCCAACTCAATCCGCATGATCCCCACAATCACATCTATTACGCCCAGCTCGGGCGCGCCTACATCAATGCATGCAAATACGAAACCGCATTGAGATATCTGCGAGAGTCCATCCGGCTCAAGCCTGACTATGCCAACACGTATCACATTCTGGCGATTTGCCTCGGGCACTTGGACCGGCTTGATGAAGCGAAAGCGGCCGCGCAAAGATGTGAACAACTTCGGCCTGGTCTGATGAAGCGGCGAGCACACTGGAACATTTACCTTGATCCGGAAGCAAACAAGAATCTGACGGAGGGGCTCCGCAAGGCCGGATTGGTGGAATAGCTGGGGAAAATGTGCCGATTGAGACTTCCGTAGAGCCCATCATTTGTCCGCTTTTGGCACAAAGCGGATATCACAACGGTGTTCAGCGATGTGTGCTTTTGGGGGTA
>AF_2010_repII_A1DRAFT_10000357_pt1 | contig 10010 bp, 17 predicted proteins | sample AmaForreplicIIA1_FD_9195 | JGI IMG/M metagenome (IMG submission 9195)
GGGAGAGTGGCGGTCCGCCGGTCGTCAGGCCGGCCAAAACGGGATACGGCACAAGCCTGATACGCGAAATGATCCCTCACGAGATTGGCGGAGCGGTCGATCTCGCTTTCGTAGCGGAGGGCGTGTGCTGCCGGATCGAAGTCCCGCTCGAACAGCGGTGATGGCGGTTTTTAAGACCGGTGTCTTAAACCACTCGGCCACCCTTCCTTTGCAGCAATATCAATTGCTTAGCGCGTCCTCCGAATAGCATAGATAAGGGACAAAGACCGAATTCCCACCGGTTCCCACCATTGGGCATTTTCTTCAGCTCCGAGCAAAAGAGGTTCATTCCCGAAATGGAAATGCACCATTGAAAAGACTCAACTTTTTCATTGCCCCGCGCATAACTGCGCGGGGCTCACCGTCCTCTAGCAATCACCACCGGCAGTGCCTGTGGCCCCAGCGATCACGCCAGCAGTGACGACCACCATGCCAGCCACCGTGACAATGAAGGCGCCCCCAGCGGTCACGCCAGCAGTGTCGTCCCCATTAATGTTATCGATCGCAGCGGTGGCAGCGGCAGGCAGCGGGAGGATGGGTGTCGCTTGAGTAGTTGCGGACCCGCCCGCAAAAATGAGACCCGCAATACCAATCGCAAACATCGTGCGTAGCATAATGTGTCCATCCTTTCTTCTAGAGTTGCCTCGCGCTCGTCATCGAGAGTCGAACGCCCTGATCCAACTCAAAATCAAGGTTTGCCGTTCCATGAATGGTCATTCAGCGAGGTACCGGTGGTAGTTCTGCGGATGGGCGCAGCTCCGACGCGACATTCTCTTGTCTGAAATTTTTTCATCGTCCGAAGGCTGCCTAGCATCGAAATTGGCGAGGAGCGGCGGATGTACCCGCCTGCCAGGGCCGCGCTTGCGTCAGCGCCAACTTGACAGCGAGTAGCCAGAACGATCCGCTTTGGAGTCCGAGACCAAATCTTTTTACGGGGGGCAACATGCCGACTTTGAAAGCACCAAAACAGGTCGTGTTTCTCGTCTCGCTGATCCTTGCCATTCTTGCGTGGATCACCGCCTTTACCGACATCGCATACATCGGCGGACATCCCTCAATTCTTATGACATTCGCCTATATCGTACTGGCCCTCGGCTGCTTTTTGTAACGCGACACAAGTTACGCCTTGGGCTGGCGCCCGTCCTCGGGTGACCGCTGCCGATACGAGGACGACTACAGCTATGTAAGCCACCCAGGCCGTCCAATCCCCGCCATGCTCAATCGCAAAGCCGACCAGGAATGGTAGCGGCCAGATAAAGATAATGACGCTGCGTAGAATGAGGGCAAACCTGTTCAAGTGCGGGAATCCAAGCGGCCACTAATACGCCCACGCTGACCTAAAGCGATGCCCGCGACGAACTATTCCAAATATAATCGTATTAAGCGCGGTCGTGAGGGATCAGAGCGATTGGGGAAAACCACCGACGTACTCATTTGTAGGGCAATCACGCCATTAACCTTTAAGGAGGACAATAATGGACACGACAACCCTTCTGATCATCGTCATCATTCTGTTGATTCTCGGCGGTGGCTGGTACGGCCGAGGGCGCTGGTACTAGTCGCTGAGTTCGCCAGCTAAAGCTAGGGGCCGCCGAGATGGTGAAAAGCGGCGGCCCCCGCTACGGCGGCAACACTGGGGAGCGTTGAAGCCGTTAGCCAAAAGCACGACAAGAAAAGGCGCGTCTTACGGCATTTCTTTGGCAAATCCCCCTTCATTTTTTAGGCCTCGCACGCTATATCGCTGCTATGTTGCCGCGTTACTCTCGTGACAGGCCGTTAAACGCGCCAGCTACCGTTATCCATCCCTGTCAGCCGACCGTCGCCAAGGAACCGCCATCCGGTCCTGGTTGGGCGCATGAACTGATGCATGACGGCTATCGGCTGCAGGTCCATGTCCGTGATGGTCGTGCGCGTCCTTACACAATCAATGGTGCGGACTGGTCGAAACGTTACCCGCTGATCGTCGAGGCATCGCCGTGGCAAGAAGTGGTTTCGCTATGATGCCCCGGATAAGCAATTATACAAACAGTTGCAGAAGGCGCTGATGGCAGGCTAGCGACCTGCTGCGCTGCATCACGTCAAATTTAATCGAAATGTCAGAAATCCCTACTAGGATGATGTGGGACGGTCAGTATGAGTTTGCCATGCCACAACCAAAGCGTTTCGGTCGATCCATTCCGCCCCCGATTGGAAAACGCCGGTGCCCATATTGCGCGGAGCCGATGTTCCTTTCGACTATCGAACCGGCCCAAAAAGCGGGCCATGACCAGCGCACGTTTGAATGTTCATCGTGCCCCTATGCAGAAACAATCACAGTCAAGTTCAAGGGCAATGCCTGATCACAAGGTCACGTTTTCGGTCAGCCCCGACAGCAGGCCCTGGTGGCGTATTTGGAACGATTATCCCAATCCAACCCGCGATGCAGTCGTGGGAGGGTTTGGAATTGCCGTCATGGTGATTGCGGTTTGGTTGTTCATGGCGAGGTGACGCCCTGATTCCACCGCGCTTTGAAATCCGCCACCGCATCTTCAGGCGTAGAGTCGATCACTCGGCCGCCAGAAGGCGGGCTCGACAGCAAGACATCAAAAATCCAATGGTGTGAGGTCGGTTGGGAATTAGTTGGGCCACCGTGGGTTCGGCTGTCCTGTGAGAAATGCGGACGCTCGGGCCAATATCGAAAGCGGAAATTAATTGAGCGCTACAGTGCCGATATGCGACTGCCGGATCTGCGGGAGGAGATTGCACAGTGCAGCCGTCATGGACAAACGCATGACGCCTGCATGGTTCGTTATGTTGATCTAATTCCCAAAGCCGACTGACGCGGACATTATCAAGGTGTCTTAGTTTTTTTGGCTATATTCTTTTTCGAGGAAACGCTCGCAAACCGATTGAAGCAGGTGAGACGCTGATCCTCCTCCTTAACAAAGCGACAGTCTTTCATGGTCTTCGCTGGCGCAGAAGTCTCCTTAGGCTCTGGCTTTATCATTGCGTCATAACAGTTCAGACGTTCCTTGGTCTGGTCTTCAATGTCCAGGCAGGACTTCAATGATTGCGCCATCGCGATAGTCGGAAGAAGCATTCCGACTACGACCAAAATATACGGTGCCTTCATAAAGAGACTCCTCTTTGAGAGGAATTACACAGTACAGCCAGACAAGACCAAATGCACGATGTCTGTGTGGTTCGTTATGTCGATTTAATCTCAAAGCCGAAAAAGTTCTTAATCGGTAAGTGCCGAAAGAAAAAGCCCGTAACGATGTGTGATCGTCGCGGGCCAAGTAAGGCTCTGGCTTTCTGACGCTCTATAATGACGCGGGCTGGGCAGGTTTTTTAGTTGGACCTTGGGCCAACGGCTTAACGCTGGATTAGCCGCGCCAGCGCTCAAGCTTTTTGTCCACGCAGAATGTAACGAATGGCGTACCCCATAATGACAGCGGTTACACCGAGTCCGAGCGTAATAACCCACGTTGCTGCGTCACGTGCTCCGTCTTGCGAGAATGAATAAACTAAAAGGGCAAAGCAAAGCGCCGCGAAGGCGTAGCCGGCCCAAAGCGTCACATTGCCAAGTACCAGTAAAACGCGAGAGATCATCGACCCCCCCAAACCCACTCAATGCCGCCCGCTCTACGAACGATGGGCTGGCAGGAAATGAACGCGTTGCACAATCAACCGCGGATCCCAAGGGTGCCATAGGGAGTCTTAACCTGAACGACGCCGTTGCCCTGGGATGCCGTCGCAAATCGAAACGAGCCACGTGTCGCCTGGATAGCAACGCTGCCGGCAGATTTATTGGAGTCGTACACGAACTTATCAAGCCGGACGCTTGATTTTGGTCCGATAGTTAAGTTGCTGTGATCGTGAAATTGCAGGTCCGCTTGACCGGAATCTCCGGTGCGAATTGTTTCTCTCGAATAGACATTTGAACCACCTGAAAGTGGCCCTGCATGGCTACCTTCCGCCTGAGGTCTGACTGACGTGGCTTTGCCGATCGCCTCTTGGCCGTGTGAGGTTGCTGGCCACAGTGCGAACAAGAGCGCCAATGGCAGCACTGGAATCCAATTGTGGCTCTGCATGTCCCTTACTCCATCTGCCCCGACATTTGGCCGGAGGATCTTCTGAACTTTCCAACTAAAAAATAGGCGCATCGGTCGAGCTTCACAGTGCTGGCCATCACAAATGTCCACCCCCGCTGTGTTGGCGATCACAAAAAAGCGCTTTTTTAAGACGTTCCGTCGATAACGCCAGCTGGTGCCTTTGAAGTTTGCTCCCACTGCGCGGCCGCAGTTGTGACGGCTGTCACAGCCAACGCATTTCCAAATCAGCAAAGCTATTTGTGAAGTGCCGTTCTACGAAACCTTCATACGTGTCCCTTCCCCCGCCAGCATGGCGCTCACCATCGCTGGTGGGGGTTTAACCAAAAGGTCACTTGGGAAGGTGGATAGGGAAGCTCAAATACCGCCAGCCGCTTGTCGAAAAGATGGCCCAACAAATCATTGGCAACAACAATGACCCAACACTTAGTGGATGTGTTCGATCAGCGCTATGCCGTGCGCGTACTATCAGTATGCCGATAATCTTTGGATAGCTGTCGGCGAGTTTCTTGGCCACCAACTCAGAACAGTAGGCAGTACCGCGCAAAAAGCGGCGCGGGCCTGGAAGAAAGCAGCCACAGAAAAGCGATTGTTTGGCGAGTCGGCTGAGAGGGATGGATAAAAGCAGCCGCTGCGTCTTGCTCGCCGGTATTGTCGTCCACTCATCGTCCAGCTCTATTGACCGAGCCTTGACATAAGGGGTGCGTACGCAGATCGGACGGTTAACAGTTTCGTCTTTTACTTCGCCTTGCCCCCGCACTTTTATCTTCGTGGCGCGAGCGCCATTCGACAAGATTTTCAATTGGCCGGTGATCAAAGTCGGCAGTCGACAAACCAAGTGACTACCTTTCCGCAAATCAGCGTTACATGGGCTTCAACAATCCGGCCAATCCGTACCTTGCGGCCGTTCAAGCCCTTATCGCGTTCTGTCATCGTCGAATCTCCCGTCACGCCTTGACTTTGACAGCGACCGCGTCCCTCCAAATGATGAGTGGCAAACAGAATGACAGCGGCATTTTGCACCTCGGGTTCGGTTCGTTGAAAAGAGAACTGCATCCCTGCCCGGGCGCGGTCCTACTTCTCAATCAGATGATGTAACTCTGCCAGAGCCACCTCGCCGCTTTTGCTTGGGCTTCGGCCTTGCCGAAGGGCAGGTGGTAATCACCTAGTATCGTCAACTCATTCCAGTTTTGGGGGCGACGACATTCCGCGATCCGCCCTGCGATAGCGACCCGGCTGGTCCAGTTCAGGATGCTGTTTGACACAGGTGCCTCCAATCTTTGGAGCTGCTCAGTCCAAATCGATCAAGCCGGACATTCAGACAAGCCCGTGCAGGATCCAAGGGTAAAGTTCACAGCTATTTCTTTCCCTCCTGCAGTTTCCAGTGCCTTATCGGATACTTCGTAAGTGAGGAGGCTTTCATCGTCGAAGGTGCTAGGAAACTTCATCATGTTGTTTCTCCTGTAGTTGAAAACTGTACGTGCAGGAGATTGCAAAACGACCTACGCTATTCCCGCCAATACTTCACTTATGGATCACGGCATTGCGAAGACCGCTCGGGAATAAATTCGGACGGCGAACGCGCTCGGTTTCAATTTGTCGTCCGGCCTGCTCACCAGCGCCGCCGAAGTGATCGAATGAGGCGGGCGATGTCCGCTTTTGGCCCATAGCGGAAATCCCCATACGTCGCATTTGATGTCGCTTTAGGGGGTAAAGCGGACATGAGCTTGTGCGCTGCACATGTCTTTACTGACCCAAAGCGGACACTCTAGTTGCACTGCACCTGTCGATCGCGGCGGCGCTTCAGCAGATTTTCTGGAAACGCGGCCGCCAGTGCGGCACGTTGACCGGCGGCAGCAAGTAGCTTTTGCCCTCGGCCGAGATCGTCAGCGGCTGTCCGGAGTCCAGAAGATCGAAGAAGCGATTTTCCAGCGCTCTCCATTTATCTTCGTCAAGCTCGGGATGACCGAGGTCCGCCTGGTTGAAAAACGGCAGATCGGTCGGCATTTCGACTTCGGGGTTGTGGAAGACGTTGCCGGCGAAGTCCATCTGTGTCTTGCCGTTGGCGATAGTGATCGAGCCGGTGGTGTCCCCTTTCGGCGCCGCGCCCGGATAGACCGCATCCGTTTCGAAATGCGTCCCGCAATAGATGCGGAATATTGTCCTGCCTCTGGTGTCGTAATAGGCCAGCATCGGGTTATCCCGGCGGTCGATCTCGAATTTCCAGGAGCCTTTCCGGACATCGCCTGCGGGGAGTGCCTCGGACAGACCGAAGCCGAATACAACGGCAGCAATTCCAAGCAGCCTTGGATGCATCAACATGGCGAGCCCCACCGCTTTTCTGCGAACACCCTAGCGGAAGCGCAGCAATTCTATCCCTTTAAGTCGCCGACTTCCGCTTTCGGCACTTAGCGGACATAGGCTCTTGCAATTATGACCCAAAGCGGACATCACCACCCCCTCCAATATCCCAATTTAAGTCGTTACGATTGTCCTTCCGATTGGGGAGGGCTGCATGAAGCGGCGCGAGTTCATTGGCCTATTGGGCACTGCAACTGCGTGGCCGCTGATGGCGCGTGCGCAGCAGATCGAGCGGACTCGAACTGTCGGCTTGCTCCTGCCGATAGCTAAGGACGATCCGGACTATCAGCCATGGATCGCGGCGTTCAAGGGGGCTTTGCAAGAACTAGGTTGGGTTGATGGTCGCAACGCGCGGTTCGACATTCGTTGGGCGACGACCAATCCAGCTGAGATTCGCAAACAGGCTTCGGAATTAGCCGCACTTGCGCCAGACGTCATTCTAGCGCCGGGCACATCGACAGTCGGGCCGTTGACGCAGGCAACACACACCGTGCCCATCGTGTTTCCGATCATCGCCGATCCAGTGGCAGGCGGCTTCGTTGACAGTTTGGCGCGGCCCGGCGGCAACGCCACGGGTTTCATGCTTTTCGAATACAGCATCAGCGGAAAATGGCTGGAGTTGCTCAAGCAGATCGCCCCAGGCGTGAGGCGGGTTGCGGTGTTCGGGGATCCCGATACGCCCACGGGGCCGGCCCAGTTCGGGGTCATTCAAGCCGTTGCGCCGTCGCTCAAGGTGGAGGTCAGTTCGTTTAACAAGCGTGGGGCTAGCGAGATTGAGCGCGCGATCACGAACTTCGCGCGATCCCCAAATGGCGGTCTGATCGTGACCGCAGGCGGACCTGCCTTCGTCAATCGCGAACTGATGATCACGCTTGCGGCGCAGCACAAGCTACCTGCGATTTACTTCGATCGAGCCTTCGTAGCCGCCGGCGGCTTACTATCGTATGGCCCTGATCGAACCGACTTGTATCGCCGCGCCGCCGGCTACGTTGACCGTATCCTGAAGGGCGAAAAGCCAGCCAACATGCCGGTACAGGCGCCGACGAAGTATCAACTTGTTATCAACCTCAAGACGGCCAAAGCATTAGGGCTGGAGGTACCTCTTCATCTCCAACAGCTCGCAGACGAGTTGATCGAATAAAGAACGCGGGATAACGGCACAGGTATCCCGCCCGACGTGAAGGAAAAGATATTCAATCCATTCTTCACGACCAAACCGGCTGGTGAAGGCAAAGGCCTTGGCCTGTCTATCAGCCATGATGTCATCGTAAAGCAACATTGCGGCTCTATCGACGTGCAGACCGAGCCCGGTGCATTCAGCGAATTTATCATTGTGCTCCCCCGCGCGGGAGTGTCGCTTACCAAATCGGGAGAAACCTCTTGAACCCCCTTATTCTCGTGGTTGATGACGACGTTGAGCTGCTATTTCGGCAGCAATTCAGGCGTGACCTTCGGGCGGACCAGTTCAAGATGGAATTTGCCCAGTCTGGCGATATTGCACTTCAGCGCATTGCAGACGCAGCGAATGTGTCGCTGATCCTGATCTTGTCAGACATCAACATGCCGGGAATGACCGGTCTAGAGCTGTTGCCCAAGGCCAAGGCCCTGCGACCAGATGTGCCCGTCATTATGATCACCGCCTATGGCGATGCGGACACCAAACGCACGGCTCTGAAGGACGGCGCTGACACGCTTTTCACAAAGCCGATCGATTTCGCGGCGCTTCGCAGCGAGATCGACATGTGTGTCGAGCGGTGTGACAGTAGTGTGAACTGGCCTAATTGAGGTCGTATGAATTTAAAAACGAGTCCGCATCTTGGGCGAGCTCACTCCAGACATCAGCCTGAATTCGGACGATTGGCTTGTAGCCGCCGCTTCCGTCTGGTTTGAATACCGACGCTTCACCCTCGCGGACGTCGAACCAGTCTTTGCCAAAGGCGTCCACGATGTTCGGCTTGTGCGTGACCACAACGACATTGGTGCCGGGAGGCGGCACTGTAGCAACGATCTTGCGTAAGGCGGCGGCGCGTCGATTATTCTCAATCGGCGTAACCACGAGACCGCCTTCCGTGTAATCGGCAGACGCCTTGACCTCGCCGAAACCCATTAGCGTGCCGGTGTCGATTGCCCGCTGGAACAGACTGGTATGGACCTGTCCAACGGGAATGCGCAGTTTGCTCAACGACTCGCCAATCGATTTTGCAAGTGAACGACCGTTGTCGTTGAGTTGACGTTGCGACCCGATGTGCTTCGGATTGAGTGGTTCGGTCTCGGCCTGATCTTGATAGGTTGTGCCGTGGCGAAAAACGATGACAAAACCGCCATTGCGCAACGCATTGATCCATTCGGCCTGCGGCGGCGAGGGCTGACTGCTCGAGGGTCCCGATATAAGTACCAAGAAGGCGAACATCGATGCCCATCGAACAATCCGCATTGCCATGAGGTCCTCCTCGTTCGATATGCTGGTTCGAGTTCGGGTTGATTGGTCCGTCTCCTGTAGCCACTGGACTGCCTGCAATCTTGAAGAAGTCCTTGATTTTTCATTGTGACGGATTTGATTTTTTGCCGAATGTCCTATGTCCGCTGTTGGCCCAAAGCGGACATCCCTAGCTGCACCGCACATGTCCGCTTTCGGGCTAAAGCTGACATCAAGCGGATTTGCTTGCGTCCAGCGACATGGTGGCGAAAGCCGATGATCTACAGGCCGCGATTAATTGGCTCATGGCCGCTCGCGTTGTGCAAGCCGCGTGACAAAACTCCCACCGGACTGGTTAAAACAGACCCTGACTTAGGGTGACGGGCAGGGGGACCGACCGCGTACTAACTCAATGAAATAGGAGGAAGCGTGATAAAGCGTGACGAAGCGTTATGGGTGCAAGTGCATTTTAAGACCTGTTTGTCACCGAACGTAGTATTGCGATCAGCTTTTCCTCGCTGATGGGCTTTGCAAGGATATGCGCTTTGGCCGAAACCATCGGCAAATCGGAATAACCTGACGTTACAACGACGGGGACACCCCGACCGACCAACTGGTCAATCAAACCGTAGGATCGCTCACCTTGTCGAAGATTGACGTCGATGATGGCGGCGTCCGGCACGTGCTCCGAAATCAGCCGCTCGGCATCCTTCGTTGTGGCAACGGGTCCGTCGACATCCGCGTCGAAACTGCGCAGCAGACTTTTCAGTGCCATTCCGAGCTGCCAGGAATCCTCCACGAGGAGAATGCGCGTTCCCTTCAGGTTCGGTGATCCGGCCTCGGGCCCTCCGTCACCAATCACTGTGGTCATCTGAAATCCTGACGCGACGCCTTCAAACTTTGGACTCCTGGAAGTTTCAGCGCAATCCTATCGCACCGCGTCTTGCGTTAGCAACCGGTCCGCGTCCTGAAAGGGATTTCCCGACCATCACATCAGCGTGCGATGAGAGAATCCTTTAGAGCGCGCAACTAATGCGCGTCGCCCGAGTGCAATGTCATTGCCCGACTAGCGCCAAACGTCGACCGCAGTCGCCGCTAAGGCC
>AF_2010_repII_A1DRAFT_10000358_pt1 | contig 10002 bp, 7 predicted proteins | sample AmaForreplicIIA1_FD_9195 | JGI IMG/M metagenome (IMG submission 9195)
GACCACCGTCACCACCATCATGGTGTTCGTCATGGTCTTGATCGCCTCGCTGTTCTTTTTGCTGGCCGATCAGGTGATGCGCATTGCAGTTAGCTTTCTCCTCGGNGTCTGAGTGGCAATTGGCGAACAAGATCAACGANCCGGAATTCATAACATGACGGCGCGGTGGTACGCGGTNCACGCTTACTCNAACTTCGAGAACAAGGTGGCTGATTCGATCCGCGAACAGGCCAGACAGCGCGGGCTGTCGAACTTGTTCGAGGAAATCCTGGTGCCCAAGGAAAAGGTCGTCGAAGTGCGGCGCGGGCGCAAAGTTGACGCTGAGCGCAAGTTCTTTCCGGGCTATGTGCTGGTCAAGATGCAGATGACCGACGAGGCTTACCACCTCATCAAGAACACCCCGAAAGTGACCGGCTTTCTCGGTTCTGATAATAAACCGACGCCATTGTCGGAGGCGGAAGCCCAGCGGCTGTTGCAGCAGGTGCAAGAAGGCATCGAACGGCCGAAGCCTTCGGTCTCATTCGAGGTTGGCGAGCAGGTGCGTGTGTCGGATGGTCCGTTCGCCTCGTTCAACGGCACGGTGGAGGAGGTCGACGAAAGCAGGTCGCGCGTGAAGGTAGCAGTCTCGATTTTCGGCCGCGCGACCCCGGTCGAACTTGAATTCGGTCAGGTGGAGAAGCTTTGATCAGGCAACGTCATCCGACGTCTGAATGTGTGGGAGGTTGAGACGGTCGCCAGCCGTCGACAACCGCACCACTGAAGGAGTGAAGAATGGCAAAAAAAATTACCGGTTATGTGAAACTGCAGGTGCCGGCAGGCGCGGCCAATCCGTCGCCGCCGATCGGACCGGCGCTCGGTCAGCGCGGCCTCAACATCATGGAATTCTGCAAGGCGTTTAACGCACAGACGCAGAAGATGGAGAAGGGCGCTCCGATCCCCGTCACGATCACGGTTTATGCGGATCGCTCTTTCACCTTTGAAATGCGCTCGCCGCCGGTGTCGCACTTTCTCAGGAAAGCGGCCAAGCTCGAAAGCGGCTCGAAGACCCCGGGGCGCGAAATCGCCGGCTCTGTTACCAAGGCGCAGGTCCGCGAGATTGCACAGCAGAAGATGAAGGATCTCAATTGCGACACTATCGAAGCTGCCATGCGCATGATCGAAGGGTCGGCGCGCTCGATGGGCTATGAGGTGAAGCCATGAGCCGGCTCGGCAAACGAACGACAAAGGCGCGTGAGGGCGTCGACCGCGAAAAGCTTTATCCGCTTCCTGAAGCGGTGAAGATGGTCAAAGAGCGCGCCAAGGCCAAGTTCGATGAGACTATCGAAGTGGCGATGAATCTTGGCATCGATCCACGCCACGCCGATCAGATGGTTCGCGGTGTCGTCAACTTGCCGAACGGCTCCGGTCGTTCAGTGCGGGTAGCCGTGTTTGCGCGGGGCGCGAAGGCCGATGAGGCCAAAGCGGCCGGCGCGGACGTCGTCGGCGCCGAGGACCTGGTCGAAAAGGTGCAAGGCGGCGCTATCGACTTTGACCGAGTCGTCGCAACGCCCGACCTGATGCCGCTGGTTGGCCGGCTCGGCAAGGTGCTGGGCCCGCGCGGCCTGATGCCCAATCCCAAGGTCGGCACCGTCACAATGGATATCACCAATGCCGTTCGTGGCGCCAAAGGCGGGTCCGTGGAGTTCCGCGCCGAGAAGGCCGGGATCATTCAGGCCGGCATCGGCAAGGCTTCGTTCACCGAGGAAAAGCTGATCCAAAATATCCGCGCGTTCGCCGATGCTGTGCAAAAATCGCGGCCGGCCGGCGCCAAGGGTCACTTCATCAACAGGGTTGCCATCTCTTCGACCATGGGTCCCGGTGTGAAAGTCGAGCCCGCGACCCTGTTCGCAACCGCCCAGCCGGCGCATTAAAAGCGCTTGGCAAAAGCGGATGGTCAGGTTAGATAAGGTTATGGGCGTGCCGGCCCCGATTTGTCGGCACGCTTTTGCGCGCTTTTCAAACACTGTACCAGTGAGATCGCTTCTTAGTTTCCAGCTCGGATTATCTAAGAAGTCGAAGAGCTTAATGGTGGATGGGGAGCGCTCCTGTCCGAGACTGCGGGCGCCGGCAACGGCTTAATCCATTGGCCCGCATAGACGGGTGAAGGACAAGGGATCCACGTGTAATCGAAGGGTCCCTTTGGTTCTGACCTCGATGGCGCGGCGAAACCGTGCCGGAGGGCAGGGTGTGTCAATGTCGTCCTGCCTTAAAGGTCCTGCCGAAAAGCGCAGGCCGTGCGGGATGCCTGGTAACGGAACCAGCGGACGCCAACCGGAGAGAGCTTTGGATCGCACGGCAAAAAGCGAGCTCGTAACGGCGCTGGGTGAGGTGTTCAAAAGCACCACAGTCGTTGTCGTTGCGCATTATGCCGGCCTCACGGTCGCGCAAATGCAGACTTTGCGGCGGCAGATGAAGCAAGCGGGCGCGAGTGTGAAGGTGGCCAAGAACCGGCTCGCCAAAATCGCGCTCGAAGGCTCTGACGTCGCCTCGATTGCGCCGCTTCTCAAAGGTCCGACTCTGATCGCCTTCTCGGGCGATCCGGTTGCAGCGCCTAAGGTCGCTGTGGAATTCGCCAAGAATAATGAGCGTTTCATCATTCTTGGCGGCGCCATGGGGACGACCGCGCTCGACCCGAACGGCGTCAAGGCGCTTGCCGCCCTGCCGTCGCTGGATGAGCTGCGGGCAAAGATCATCGGGCTTATTGCGGCGCCGGCAACGAAGATCGCGCAAGTGATCAACGCGCCTGCGGCGAAGCTCGCTCGCGTGGTCCAGGCCTATGCCAGCAAGACCGAAAATGCGGCCGCATGAGGCGGTCAAGGCTAGAACCGAAGGAACTGAATCATGGCTGATCTGCAGAAAATAGTGAACGACCTTTCCGGCCTCACCGTGCTTGAGGCTGCGGAACTCGCCAAGCTCCTCGAGGAGAAGNGGGGGGTTTCGGCCGCCGCAGCAGTGGCAGTCGCGGCGGGCCCGGCTGCGGCAGGGGCGGCAGGGGCGGCGCCGGCCGAGGAAAAGACGGAATTTACGGTCGTTCTCGCCAACGTTGGAGAGAAAAAGATCGAAGTGATCAAAGAGGTTCGGGCCATTACCGGACTCGGGCTCAAAGAGGCCAAGGATTTGGTCGAAGGCGCCCCGAAGAATGTAAAGGAGGGCGTCAACAAGGACGATGCTGCCAAGATCAAGGCGCAGCTTGAAAAGGTCGGCGCAAAGGTTGAGCTTAAGTAAGCTGTACTTACTTAAGGGAGGCCCCGGGGCGAGCGGATTAACGCCCGGGTTCCCAACTGCTCTAAGTGCCGGTTCAAGGCGTGGATGGCCGGGGCCGGAGCAGTTTCCTCCGGCTGTCGAGAGTGCGGCAGATCGTGGTGCGGCGTAGCGTTGCGGCGATTCGGACGGGTACCCGAATCGTTAAACAATAGGACGGAAATACGGAAATACATAGGGCGGGAACACACGGCGAATGACGCCTGTCCCGACGGTCGCGATGGATTGCGGCCTTCTGGAGAGTCGTCTTGATCGCGTCGCTGCCTCGAGATGGCACACGCAAATACCGCTGCGGTATTTGACACGGCCGGGTTGAGGCGATGGTTCGAAGTTCGGCTTTGCCGGTGCTTCGGATCCGATGGTTCGATTGAGCGAGAGGATATGATGGCGCAGACGTTTATCGGTCGGAAGCGCGTAAGAAAGTTTTTCGGGAAAATCGAGGAAGTCGCGGACATGCCGAACCTCATCGAGGTTCAGAAGGCATCCTACGACCAATTCCTCTTGGTGCAGGAGCCGCAAGGCGGCCGCCCGAACGAGGGCCTGCAAGCGGTCTTCAAATCGGTATTTCCGATCTCCGACTTCTCGAACACTTCGATGCTCGAATTCGTCAAATACGAATTTGAGCCGCCGAAATACGACGTCGACGAGTGCCGGCAGCGCGGCATGACTTACGCCGCCCCGCTCAAGGTGACGCTGCGGCTCATCGTGTTCGATACGGATGAGGAAACCGGCGCCAAGTCGGTCAAGGACATCAAGGAGCAGGATGTCTACATGGGCGATATCCCGCTCATGACCAACAACGGGACGTTCATCGTTAACGGGACCGAGCGCGTCATCGTCTCGCAGATGCACCGCTCGCCTGGCGTGTTCTTCGACCACGACAAAGGCAAGACCCATTCCTCGGGCAAGTTGCTGTTTGCTGCGCGGATCATCCCTTATCGCGGGTCGTGGCTCGACATCGAATTCGATGCCAAGGACATCGTCTACGGCCGCGTCGATCGGCGGCGAAAGATTCCCGTCACCTCGCTGCTCTATGCACTCGGCATGAGCGGCGAGGAGATCCTCAATACTTTTTACAAACAGGTTGTCTACAAACGCGCCAAGGATGGCTGGCGCGTGCCGTTCGACGCCAACCGGCTGCGCGGCTACAAGGCGGTCAACGATCTAGTCGACGCTGACACCGGCAAGGTCGTGTTGGAAGCTGGCAAAAAGCTCACGGTGCGTCAGGCCCGCCAGCTTGCCGAAAAAGGATTGAAGGCGTTACGCCTCTCGGACGAGGACTTAGTCGGCCAATATATCGCCGAGGATCTCGTCAATCCGAAGACCGGCGAGATTTACGCCGAGGCCGGCGAGGAAATCACCGAAAAGACGCTCAAGACGCTGACCGAGATCGGTTACAAGGAGCTGCCGCTTCTCAATATCGATCACGTCAATGTCGGCGCCTACATCCGCAACACGCTGGCGATCGACAAGAACATGACGCGCGAAGACGCGCTGTTCGACATCTATCGAGTGATGCGCCCGGGCGAGCCACCGACGATCGACACGGCGCAGGCGATGTTCCAGTCGCTGTTCTTCGATCCGGAGCGCTATGACCTGTCCGCGGTTGGCCGCGTCAAAATGAATATGCGGCTCGACCTCACCGCCGAGGACACCGTGCGCATTCTGCGCAAGGAAGATATCATTGCGGTGATCCGCACGCTTGTCGATCTGCGCGATGGCAAAGGCGACATCGACGACATCGATCATCTTGGCAACCGGCGTGTGCGCTCAGTCGGTGAACTGATGGAGAATCAGTATCGCATCGGACTGCTGCGCATGGAGCGCGCCATCAAGGAGCGCATGTCCTCGGTCGACATCGATACCGTCATGCCGCAGGACCTCATCAACGCCAAGCCTGCCGCGGCAGCGGTGCGTGAATTCTTCGGCTCGTCACAGCTGTCGCAGTTCATGGACCAAACCAACCCGCTGTCGGAAATCACGCACAAGCGACGGCTTTCCGCACTCGGTCCGGGCGGGCTCACGCGCGAGCGCGCAGGTTTCGAAGTGCGCGACGTGCATCCGACCCATTATGGCCGTATCTGCCCAATCGAGACGCCGGAAGGACCGAATATCGGCTTGATCAATTCACTGGCGACTTATGCTCGGGTGAACAAGTACGGTTTCGTCGAGACGCCGTATCGCAAGGTCAAGGACGGCCGCGTCACCGACGAGGTGGTCTATCTCTCGGCGATGGAGGAGGGGCGCTACACGGTCGCGCAGGCCAACTCCGCGATCGACACCAGAGGCCGCTTCACCGACGACCTCGTCGTGGTGCGGCACGCTGGCGACGTGCAGCTTATTCCGCCCGACAAAGTCGATTTCATGGACGTGTCGCCGAAACAGCTTGTTTCGGTTGCCGCGGCGCTGATTCCGTTTTTGGAAAACGACGACGCCAACCGCGCGCTGATGGGCTCCAACATGCAGCGACAGGCGGTGCCGCTCGTGCGCGCCGAGGCGCCATATGTCGGGACCGGCATGGAAGGCATCGTCGCCCGCGATTCCGGCGCGGCGATCGCGGCGCGGCGTACCGGCGTGGTGGATCAGGTCGACGCGACCCGTATTGTCATTCGTGCCACCGACGAGCCTGATCCGACCAAGCCCGGCGTCGACATCTATCGGCTGCAAAAATTCCAGCGCTCAAACCAGAACACCTGCATCAACCAGCGGCCGCTGGTGAAAGTGAGCGATCAGGTCAAGCGCGGCGACATTATTGCTGACGGTCCGTCGACCGATCTGGGCGAGCTTGCGCTTGGCCGCAACGTGTTGGTCGCGTTCATGCCGTGGAATGGCTACAACTTCGAGGATTCGATCCTGCTCTCCGAACGCATCGTCAAGGACGATGTCTTCACTTCGATTCACATCGAGGAATTCGAGGTGATGGCGCGCGATACCAAGCTCGGTCCGGAAGAGATCACTCGCGACATTCCGAACGTCTCGGAAGAGACGCTCAAGAACCTCGACGAGGCCGGTATTGTCTATATCGGCGCGGAGGTGCGCGCCGGCGACATCCTGGTTGGCAAAATTACGCCCAAGGGCGAAAGCCCGATGACCCCGGAAGAGAAACTGTTGCGCGCCATCTTCGGCGAGAAGGCCTCCGATGTGCGCGATACTTCGCTTCGCGTTCCGCCGGGCGTCCAGGGCACCGTGGTTGAAGTCCGCGTGTTCAATCGGCATGGCGTCGAGAAGGACGAGCGCGCGCTTGCCATCGAACGCGAAGAGATCGAACGGCTGGCGAAGGACCGCGATGACGAGCAGGCGATTCTCGATCGCAACGTCTACGGCCGCCTCGCCGAACTGCTTGAAGGGCGGCAGGGCATTGCCGGGCCGAAAGGCTTCAAGAAAGACACCAAGATCACCCGCGCGGTACTAGAAGAATATCCGCGCTCGCAATGGTGGAGCTTTGCTTCGCCGAACGACAAGGTGATGGCGGAGATCGAAGCCATCCGCAAGCAATACGACGAGTCGAAGAAACGGCTAGAGCAGCGCTTCCTCGACAAGGTCGAGAAGTTGCAGCGCGGCGACGAATTGCCGCCCGGCGTGATGAAGATGGTCAAGGTCTTCGTCGCCGTGAAGCGGAAAATCCAGCCCGGCGACAAGATGGCAGGCCGCCACGGCAACAAGGGCGTGGTGTCGAAAATCGTGCCACTTGAGGACATGCCGTTCCTTGCAAACGGCACTCCGGTCGATATCGTGCTCAATCCGCTCGGCGTGCCGAGCCGCATGAATGTCGGCCAGATTCTCGAGACCCATCTTGGCTGGGCATGCGCCGGTTTGGGCCTGAAGATCGGCTACGCCGTCGACCTGCACAATGGCAAGAAGGACTCCAAGCCGCTCAAAGAGCTGCTGAAGAGAGTTTACGGTGAGGACGAGACCATCAAGTCGCTTGACGAGAAGGGCCTCATCGAGCTCGGCACCAATCTTCGCCATGGCGTGCCGATCGCCACTCCGGTGTTCGACGGCGCCAAGGAAGCAGATATCGAGCATATGCTCGATCTCGCCGGCCTCGATCATTCGGGTCAGGTGACATTGTTTGACGGCCGTACCGGCGATTCCTTCGATCGTAGAGTGACGGTCGGTTTCATCTACATGATGAAGCTGCACCATCTCGTGGATGACAAGATCCACGCCCGCTCGATCGGCCCGTACAGTCTGGTCACCCAGCAGCCGCTCGGCGGCAAGGCGCAATTCGGCGGACAGCGCTTCGGCGAAATGGAGGTGTGGGCACTTGAAGCCTATGGCGCTGCCTACACGCTTCAGGAAATGCTGACTGTGAAGTCGGACGACGTCGCTGGGCGCACCAAGGTTTACGAGTCGATCGTGCGCGGCGATGACGCCTTCGAATCCGGCATTCCGGAATCGTTTAACGTGCTGGTGAAAGAGATGCGCTCACTCGGACTCAACGTCGAGCTGCACAATTCCAAGCAGCAGCGTGGTGGCGGCGGTGAAGTCGCCGAGGCGGCGGAGTAAGAGACAATAGAGGAAGACGACTGAGAACGGACGATGTCGGAATAACGGCGCAGACTTGATCTGACGTCCGTGATCTGTCGTCCGAAACGGAGCGAATGATGAACCAAGAAATCATGAATCTTTTCAGCCCGCAGGTGCCGGCGCAGGTCTTCGACCAGATCCGGATTGCGATCGCGAGCCCGGAGAAGATTCTGTCCTGGTCCTACGGCGAGATCAAAAAGCCGGAGACCATCAATTACCGGACCTTCAAGCCCGAGCGCGACGGTTTGTTTTGCGCACGCATTTTCGGGCCGATCAAGGACTACGAGTGCTTGTGCGGCAAGTACAAGCGGATGAAGTATAAAGGCATCATCTGCGAAAAGTGCTCGGTTGAGGTGACGCTGTCGCGGGTGCGGCGCGAGCGGATGGGCCATATCGAGCTCGCTGCGCCAGTTGCGCATATCTGGTTCCTCAAGTCGTTGCCGAGCCGGATCGGGCTTCTGCTCGACATGACGCTCAAGGATCTTGAGCGCATACTTTACTTCGAGAATTATGTCGTGCTGGAGCCGGGTTTGACCCCGCTCAAGGATCGTCAGCTCCTCTCAGAGGAGGACTATGTCAAGGCGCAGGATCAATATGGCGCGGACAGCTTCACGGCGATGATCGGCGCGGAAGCGATCCGCGAAATGCTCAAAGCGCTCGATCTGGAGAGGATGGCGGCAGATCTGCGCAAGGAGATCGCCGAGACGACCTCTGAGCTCAAGCCGAAGAAGCTCGCCAAGCGGCTCAAGCTGATCGAAGCATTCATCCAATCCCACAACAAGCCGGAATGGATGGTGCTCACGCACGTGCCGGTGATTCCGCCCGACTTGCGGCCGCTGGTGCCGCTCGACGGCGGCCGCTTCGCCACGTCGGACCTTAACGACCTTTATCGCCGCGTGATCAACCGCAACAACCGTCTCAAGCGGCTGATCGAATTGCGCGCCCCCGACATCATCATTCGCAACGAGAAGCGGATGCTCCAGGAGGCGGTGGACGCATTGTTCGACAACGGCCGGCGCGGTCGCGTCATTACCGGCGCCAACAAGCGGCCGCTCAAGTCGCTCGCCGACATGCTCAAGGGCAAGCAGGGCCGCTTCCGGCAGAACCTGCTCGGCAAGCGCGTTGATTATTCCGGTCGTTCGGTGATTGTCGTGGGTCCGGAGCTCAAGCTGCATCAGTGCGGGCTGCCAAAGAAGATGGCGCTCGAATTGTTCAAGCCGTTCATCTATTCGCGGCTCGATGCGAAGGGCCTGTCGACCACGGTCAAGCAGGCGAAGAAGCTTGTCGAGAAAGAGAAGCCCGAGGTGTGGGATATTCTCGACGAAGTCATTCGCGAGCATCCGGTACTGCTCAATCGGGCGCCGACGCTGCATCGCCTTGGCATTCAGGCCTTTGAGCCGGTTCTGATCGAAGGCAAGGCGATCCAGCTCCACCCGCTCGTTTGCGCGGCGTTTAATGCCGACTTCGATGGCGACCAGATGGCGGTTCACGTGCCGCTTTCACTGGAAGCGCAACTCGAAGCGCGCGTCTTGATGATGTCGACCAACAACATCCTGCATCCGGCGAACGGATCGCCGATCATCGTGCCGTCGCAGGACATCGTGTGCTTGGCCTCTACTACCTCTCGATCATGATCGAGAATGGCCCGGGCCAGTTCAAGATCGAGCTCTACACGCCGGAGCAGATCAAGCGCGATCCGAAGAAGCAGAACGTCGTGCAGGGCTACTATCGCAACATCAGCGAGGTTGAGCACGCGCTGCATGAAAAGACCGTCGGGCTGCACAGCAAGATCAAATACACCTGGGAAGGCCTCGGCGAGGACGGCGAGCCCGTGCGCAAAACCTACGAGACTACGCCGGGGCGTGCGCTGCTCGGCGAGGTTTTGCCGAAGCATGCCAAGGTGAGCTTCGATCTGGTCAATAAGCTTATGACCAAGCGCGAGATCTCCAGCATGATCGATACCGTCTACCGCCACTGCGGGCAGAAGGAGACGGTGATCTTCTGCGATCGCGTGATGGCGCTTGGCTTCCATCACGCGTTCAAGGCCGGCATCTCCTTCGGCAAAGACGACATGGTGGTGCCCGGCTCCAAGCGCACGATCGTCGAGAAGACGCGCGAGGCGGTTAAAGAATTCGAGCAGCAATACAATGACGGCCTGATCACGCAGGGCGA
>AF_2010_repII_A1DRAFT_10000360_pt1 | contig 9994 bp, 8 predicted proteins | sample AmaForreplicIIA1_FD_9195 | JGI IMG/M metagenome (IMG submission 9195)
TCCGGCAAAATCGCGGCGATTGTCAGCGAAATGATCCGCAGCCCGCAAATGATGAAGCGACGCTTGCGCGAAGGCGTCGAATTTCTTCACTTCCTGCGCGAGCGCAGTGCGGCGCACTAATTTCAGGATCGTGCTTTGAGATAAGCCGTGCTGGCGGAACTCGGCGATCACTTCGCTTAGTTGCGGCATCAGCGTCTCGGCGGCGAAAATCTGCTTCAGTGGCGCGGGAGGCTGGCCCGTTGCTCCGAAGCGCCGTCTCATTGCCTATCCTATACTTCAGGCAGTTCTCCAACGTCCGCTTTTGGCACAAAGCGGACATCAGTTCGGTTTGGAAGCTGAGGAAGCCGGTACATTGTACGCGACCATCGGACCGCGAATGCCCTTGAGGTTGTGAACTCACCCACAGGTTCAACGGTCACGGCCGCGGCGGCGGCATGAGGAAAAAGGAGGTGAGCACCAGCGCCCAGGCAACCACGGAACGCAAAGGAATGTGCGTCGTCACGCTCTCTCAAACTTCCCGCACTCTCTACCTACTCTGAGACGGGCCCGTTGGAAGCGTGAACTGAAAGACCGTTCCACGAGAGCGACTCGATGAAGCCCACAAACGCCCGCCATGTGATTCAATAATCGATCGACAAATTGATAAGCCCATTCCCATGCCATCGGCCTTCGTTGTGAAGAATGAACCGAAGATTTTGTCGATGTGGTGTGGTTCGATGCCGGTTCCGGAATCTTCGATGGCAACCCGCGCCCGGTCACTATTTTCACGTTCCGATTTAACTATCAATGTGCGGTCCGCAACCGTTTCCATTGCTTCGATAGCATTAGTAACGAGGTTAAAAAGTACCTGTTGTAGCTGAACTCGATTGCCCGTTACTGGCATAATTGCTCTATCCAGTTCCGTGCGCACGGTAATATCGTGCTTTTTGACCGCGCCTTGTACAAACGTGAGCACTTCCTCGATGAGCTGATTCAAGTCGATCGAGACGTTAGCCAGCTTCTTGGACTTGAACATGGCCCGCACGCCTTCGAGCACGTCGGCAGCAGTCTGGCCAGCGCGGACAATGTTTTTAAGACATTCACGCGCTTTATCGATGGCAGGAGGTGTTTGCTCCAACCAGCGCAAACCAGCACTTCCAAAACCCACAACAGCCGCGAGGGGCTGATTCACTTCATGAGCGATCGATGCGGTCATGGCGCCCATTCGGCTCACGTGCGCTGAGCGCGCAAGTTCAGCTTGAGTGGCTTGCAATGCGTCCTGTGCCCGCATTTTTTCCGTTATGTCGAAATTCATCCCGAAAGTGTGCTGGCCAGTCGCCGCACGATCCGCAATTCGAAAAACATAAAGCTGTATCCAAATCAGCTGACCATCTTTCCGCTGCAGCCGCTTGATCAGTTCAAAATGTTGCCGTTTGCCTTGCTGTAATTCATTAAAAAGGATTCGGTTGGTTTCGCGCTCGTTGGCGGGTGTAATATCTAGAGGAGTGATTTTTTTAAGTTCATCTTCGGTGTAGCCGACCATAGCCTGAAAGGTTGAATTGGTCGTGATGAAATATTGGTTTTTGTCAAGAACCGTAATTCCCATAAATGGATTCGCGAGCACCGCGTCCCAACGATCCTCGTTGGCCCGCAATTCACGTTCGAGCTGAACGAAACGAATATCGCCCTCTCGAGGTGCAACTTCTTGTTTGGTCACCGGCTTATCGCAGTCGTTTTGCGGCCCCAATGTCCTTTTGCAGTCAATACCCGACATGTGGCCAAATTCAAGCAATCTCCACCAGCAAGCTGAGCGAGGAGGGAATGTCCGCTTTACCCCCAAAAGCGGACATCAGCAGAGCGCATTGGGATGTCCGCTTTGTGCCAAAAGCAGACGTCGCGCTACCTATTCGACCAGTTCGTCAGCAAGCGATAGAAATGATGCGGGAATCGCAAGCCTCAGCGCCTTGGCGGTCGTGAGATTGACGACGAGTTGAAACTTCGTCGGGTATTGCACCGGCAGGTCGGCAGACTTAGCGCCGCGCAGTATTCGGTCGACATATTCTGCCCCCTGCCGAAACTGGTTCAGCGGATCAAAGCTATACGAAATCAATCCGCCCGCTTTGGCGTAAAAAGCAAACGGATAGAGCGCTGGCAACCGTAAACGCGTGGCCAACGCAACGATAAGATCGCGGTTGATAAGCGTGACAGCGTGCGGAATGACAATGAAGCCGCCATTGCCCTCGGCGGCGAACGCCGTTAGGGCTTGCTTGATCTCGTCGGCGTCATGCACACCAAGCGCCACGGGCTTGACCTTGAGCGCAGGGGCCGCGGCTTCAGCAGATTTGAAGAACCGTACATTGATGGGTTCCTCGGGATGCATCAGGATCCCGACACGTTCGACTTGGGGCGCGATCGCTTTGAGCAGCTCCAGCCACTTTTCGCCCAACGACGGCCTCCAATTGGCGAACCCCGTGAGGTTGCCGGTGGGGCGCGCTTCGTCACTTACAAAACCCGCACCGACCGGATCGCCGACACTTATGAAAACAATCGGTATGGTGCGAACTTCCGCCTGAACAACCGCCGTCACCAAGTTGGTGTTGGTGACCAACACGTCCGGTGCGAGGCTCATCAATTCCGTAAGGATGGCGCGTACCCTACCGGCATCCGCCGCGGGAAAGCGAACATCGATGAGAACATTGCGNCCTTCCTCCCAACCCAGTCTCTCCAGTCCCTGCCGCAGCGCTTCGACCTGAGCTTGAGCTGATGGATCGGTTTCGGCATATCCCATCAACACGCCGATCCGCCGCACTCGATCGGACTGATGCGTGCGGGCCGCGAGCGGCCAGATAGTAGCCGCGCCACCGAGAAATGTGATGAACTCGCGCCGCCTCACCGGCTGCCCCTCAAACACACGTTCTTACCCTACCATGCTGACCGCGCATGGTGCATCACGGCAAATTGGGATCACCGATGTCCGCTTTGGGTCATTAGCGGACATTGCCGAAAGTCTGACCGATGTCTGCTTACCCCCAAAAGCGGACATATGCGGTGCAGCGATCGCCATCAGCCGCTATTGCAGGTAATGACGAATTTTCGGCAATAGGTGGCGCGGGCTGAAAGGTTTCGGCACACAGTCATCGCAGCCCACTGCCCGCGCCTTCTTTTCTTCGCCGCTAAGCACATAGGAGGTAACCGCGATGATTGGGATCGATCGCAATTTCGGATCGGATTTAATCCGGCTCGTAGCTGTATAACCGTCCATGATCGGGAGCTGAATATCCATCAGGATGAGATCGGGCCGCTGCTTTGCGATTGCCGCCAGCGCCAGCTCACCGTTTTCAGCCTCCGTAATTTCGTAGTCAGTAGGGGCCAGCATATCGCGGATGATTTGGCGATTATCCGGTTGGTCATCGACCACCAAAATGCGCTTGCTCATGTCGTTTTTACCTGCCGCTTTCTTTATCATGGCCATCTCCCGGAAAATTAATCCGTGTTCTGGCTCTCGCTTTTCACGTTTACCTATCAGTTCATTTAGGGTGCCTTGCCAGAACTGGCTAAGTGCGCTTCGTGACGGCGATCACGTTTTGGAGCGTTCCGCGCCCAATATTGCGCAAACGTGATCGTGCTTGAATTCGCGTGAACGCCGAACGCACCTTCGGTCATAGCCTACGCGTGCGGGAAAATGGGCCGGGTTACAACTCCGTCCCATTTTGATGTCGGCTTTACTCCCAAAAGCAGACATTGCTGAGAGTCATTGGCATTTAGGCGGAAAAGAGGGGGACCGTGAGCTATCTAAACCTGGTTACACAAGAAGGTTTGGTGCGACCCTATGAGTATTTCCTTTGGACACGGGCGCGAACATAGGAGCCAGGTGCATCTTCAATTGGCTGCAATGGTCCGCCAGGCTCGCGCGCTTTGACAGAGCCACCAGCATGCCGTGATACCCAATCCTCCCACGTCAGCCACCAGGAGGTTTGAACCGGATTTGCGGTTTCGAACCATTCAGCGCGCTCTTCGGGAGGTTTGGGTTTTGCCAGTGGCCATACTTACTGCCCGGTGGGCTAATGACGCCAGCGATGTGGCCGGAATCGGCGAGCACAAACTTAATTGGCCCTTTGTATAGTTGGGTCGCAGCATAGGTCGACTGCCACGGTGCAATATGGTCCTCCCGCGTCGACAACAGGAAGGTAGGCGTCTTGATACGTGCGAGGTCGATCGCAACTCCAGCAAGACTGATGCCTCCCGGAACGGCAAGCCGGTTCTCGTGATACATCTTACGCAAATAGAAGCTTTGCATTGCAGCCGGCATGCGCGTGGAGTCGGCGTTCCAATAGAGGAGGTCGAACGGGATCGGCTGCTTTCCAAGAAGATAGTTACTTACAACAAAACTCCATATTAAATCGTTGGCACGCAGCATATTGAAGGCTAAGGCCATATCGTGCGCCTCAAAATATCCGCGACTTTGCATGCGCTTCTCGAGTACTGCCAGCTGTTCTTCATCAATAAATACCGCCATGTCGCCGACATCAGTAAAATCGACGAGAGTGACAAAGTAGGTCGCTGTCTGGATCCGATCATCGTTCTGGGCCGACAGATATCCAAGCGTGGCGGCCAGAAGCGTGCCTCCAAGGCAATAGCCGATAGCGTTCACCTCGCGCTCGCCGGTCGCAACCCCAATTACGTCCAGTGCGGCAAGTGGGCCCTCGCGCATGTAATCCTCGAAGCCTTTATGAGCGAGACGCTCGTCTGGATTGACCCAAGAAATCACGAATACCGTATGGCCCTGATCCACAGCCCATCTGATGAAAGAAGTCTCAGGCCTTAAGTCGAGTACATAAAATTTGTTGATCCAAGGCGGCACTATGATGAGGGGCCGCCGCTTAACCTCAACCGTCGAGGGAGCGTACTGGATCAGCTGCATAAGCTCATTCTGGAAGATGACCTTCCCCTGTGTGGTGGCTACGTTCTCACCGAGCCGAAAAGCCTCCAGATCAGTCATAGTGACCGCAAGTCGTCCGCGACCGCGTTCGAGGTCATCCAGCAGATTTGTCAGGCCTCTGAGAAGATTCTCGCCGCCGGTCTCGATCGTGGTTTCCAATACCTCCGGATTGGTCGCAAGAAAATTTGAAGGAGCCATGGCATCCACGAATTGCCTTGTATAGAAGTCCACCTTGTGTGCTGTTTTCGGTTTTAGACCATCGACCCGGTTAACCGCCGACAGAATTGCCTCCGCGGAAAGCAGGTAGCTTTGCTTGATGTAATCGAAGAGAACGTTTTCAGTCCAAGCCGAGTGTCGAAATCGCCGGTCAGCCGCGACGGGGCGTCGCTCAGATTTGTTGGTGATACCAGCCAACCGTTCCGTCGTGCGCTGTAACAATTTTATATGTTCCTTCCACAACTCTAGCTGCATCTGCGCAATCGGCATCGGATTCGCAATCAACTTGACGGTTAGATCAAGGAAGGCCTGTCCCATTCCAGTCGGATCACTCAGTCCGCCTAGGTCAGGACGACGTGTCAGAAAATCGATCATTAACCGCTGACTGCGCACCGCGATTCCCGTCAGGCTCAACGAAAGCTGAATGGGATCCATGACCTTCTTTGGTAGAATCGAATAATTGATCACGGGCCACCGGGTCGTGAGGATCGCGGTGCGCTCGCGCGCTGCTCAGATATCGCCAGTCCAGCCGTTCGCTGGGCACGCGCGGCCAGCGGCCATGAAAAAACGGCGCTTCCAAAAATGTTAATGAATTCCCGCCGCCTCATGGGCTCTCCCAGGCAGAGGAATTTGTAGCTTAGCACATCAGAAGAGGTGTGGCGTTGTGCGTTACAGCAAAATCCGCGCACGAATGACCGCTTTGGGTCATTAGCGGACATTGGGTGTCTCCGCATCACGTCCGCTTTACCCCCGAAAGTGGACATCATAATCACCAAGCGCTAGCGCTGGGGCGGCTTCAATGGAACGACGTTGCTGCGTAAGTGCAATGGCGTCAAGGCTTAAGCGCGGATGATGCCTCCGTCTAGGTGCACCTTTAGGATGCCATCACGGCCTGATAAAAAGCGATCGAAGATCGCGCATAGACTTACAGTTCGCGGCCGATCTTGCGATCGAGCGAATACGGCCCACCGCCGCGCAGCGCGATGGCAAAGCACAATAGGCCCCAGAGCAACACGTATTCGTAGCCGCGGCGCATCCAGTTGAAGCCGTTGGCCCAGTAAGCGATCATGATGCACAACATCTCGATCGCGGCGGCCGCAGCAAAGAAACGCGTGAACAGGCCGAGAATCAGCGCAATGCCGCCGAGCATCTCGATGAGAAACGAGCTCCANTAAAAGAATGCCGGCGGTGTGTAGCCGAGATCGGCGAACGCCTTGAGAAATGCGTCCGTCGGACCGACCATGATCTTGCCCCAGCCATGCACCAGCAAATTCCAGCCAACCGCGACGCGCACGACCAGCCAGGATAACGGAATGACCGCGTCGTAGAACGGTTGCAGAGCCGGAAAGAAAAGCTTCGTTTTTGTCTGTTGTTGCGCCATGATCCTCCCCCTTTGTTACAAATGGACAGCGGCGCGTACGCGTTTATTCACGCCACTTCCCGCTTTTATTTATTTCGCGGGCACGATCAGCGAGTAGCGCTCGTCTGCGGCGAGGCATTGCGCCTCCGGCACGCCAAGTTCCTTGCGCACCATATTGGTGCCGAGCACGAGCGAGACCATTTTGTAATAGGCGTGCCGGCGGCTCATGCCTTCGCGGCCCATGCCGCAATCCGACGAGATCACCAGCCGCTCCGCCGGAATGAACTGCAACGCCGCCCGGATCTGCGCTGCGACTTCGTCAGGGTTCTCCACTTGCAGCGTGTGGTGGTCGATGACACCGATGGCGATCTTCTTGTCGGTGATCGTCTTGCCGATCGCTTCGAGATCGATGCCGCCGGAGCTCGACGATTCGAACGTGATGACGTCGGCATCGACCGTATTGTAGGCCTCGAGCGCCGGCTTATAGCTCTGCACCTGCGCAAACATGCGCTGTTGCGAGGGATTGCCCCAGCAGGAATGCGCCCACACTTCGGTCTTGACGCGCAGCCCTTTGACCGTGCGATTGAAGACCTCCACCATGAGCTGGGGCGTGATCACTTTGTCCTGGATCTTGCGCACCGCGATCAGGTGGATCTGCGGCTCCTCGATCTGGACCACCGGACAGCCGGCATCGGCGAGCTCGTGATATTCCTCGTTGAAGGCGTCGGCGATTGCGAACATGCGATCAGGCACGCTCTTGTAGTGACGATCCTGTAGCGCGAAGGCAACGATCTCGGCCGAGACGGCGCCGAACTTGACGGGCCGCGTGGTGAAACGCTGCGCCGCCTTCCACATCGCGGTGTATTGCAGATTGCCGCGCCCCACCGGGCCGGTGATCAGCGGCATGACCCGCGACTCCAGGTAATCGTGCAAAATATGCCCGCGCGGGAACCAGATACCGCCGCGGCCGGATGGCGTCGCCAGCGGATGTTCGATGTCCAGGCCGCTCATGTGGTTCGGCGGATAGGCCGTCCAGCTTTGGCCGCCGACATCGTCGTCGAAGCGACAGTCGCCGTCGGTAAGGATGTCGAGGCCGGCGAGCTCCTGATCGCGCAAATAACACGTTAATGCGTCTTCATATTGCTCGCGGAAACGGCGACCCACCATCGCCTCGAGAAAATGGCGCGTGCCGAGATTCTCCGTGTACCAGCTCGGCCGCGGCAGCGAGCCCGTGATCGTCGTCGGCAGTTTGATGTCCTTGGTGGCCCGAAACATCCTCGTCTCCCCAACTGCCGCCTCACGCGCGGCTTTACAGCGGGCGCGCTCGCGCCCGGCGGCTTACAACTTAGCAGGCCGGATGTGTCTATGATAAGCGCTGATGACGTTGGGCTATTGCCCGCCGCCGCGCAGATCAGGTGCCGGTAAACACCGGCTTGCGCTTTTCCATGAAGGCGGTGCGGCCTTCGGTGTAATCGCGGCTGACGAAGCATTGCTCAACGAGTTCGGCGGCGTGTGTCAGATCGCGCTTGGACTCGTCCTTGAGAATCTCGCCAACCGTGAATTTCACCGCCTTGATGGTGAGCGGCGCATTCGCGCAAATCATATCTGTGATGCTTTTGACGTAAGGCTCCAGCTCCACGCCCGGCACGACGCGGTTGACAAGACCCATTGCCAAAGCCTCGTTCGCGTCGAACTGGCGCGCGGTGTAGAAAATCTCTTTGGCGAAGGCCGGGCCGACCATGTCGACAAGCCGCTTGAGACCTTTATAGCCGTAGCCGACGCCGAGCTTGGCCGCCGGCACGGCGAAGCGGGAATCCTCCGAGCAAATCCGCAGGTCGCAGCATGTGGCGAGCCCAAGGCCGCCGCCCAGGCAGTAACCCTTGATCATGGCGATCGTCGGCTTCGGAAATTCGGCGATGCTTGAATAGGCCGCGTCCGACTTCAAATTGTACGCGCGCTGCGCTTCGAGCGTGGCGCGTTCGCTGGCGAATTTAGAAATGTCGGCGCCGGAGACGAAAGCCTTGCCGCCCGCGCCGGTCAGCACCACGACGCGAATTTGGTCATCGGCGGCAAAGCCATCGAGAATACGCTTCGTCGCTTCCCACATATCCAGCGACACCGCATTGTGCCGCTCGGGATTGTTGAAGATGACCTTGCCGACGCGACCTTCTTTGCGGGCGAGCATCTTGTCTGTTTGGGACATGTCAGTTTCCTTTGTCAGAGCGCCTTGGCTTGGCGAAGCGCCGCGATCTCGCGCGCCTTGAAGCCAAACTCCTTGAGGATGACGTCGGTATGTTCGCCCAGGTCCGGTGGCCGCGCAGCGAGCCGCGACGGCGTGCGCGACAGCGTGACCGGCTGACCGAGCAGCTTCATCTTGCTTCTATCCTTTCGGGTCACGGCCTGAACAATGCCGAGATGCTGCACCTGCGGATCGGCGAAGACCTGATCGATCGCGTAAATGGGCCCGGATGGTACGCCAGCTTTGTTGAGACGATCGACCCAGTCGGCGCTGGTCCCATTAGCGAGGTAATTGTCGATCTCGACACTGAGCGCATTGCGATTCTTCGATCGCGCTTCCGGCGTTTTATAGTCTGGCTTGTCCATGAGCGCGGAGGCGCCGACCTCTTCGCAAAACCGCTGCCAGGTTTTTTGGCCGGCCGTGGCGATATTGATGTAGCCGTCTTTGGTCTTGAAAACGCCGGTCGGAATGCTGGTCGGATGATTATTGCCGGCTTGTTTGGGAATTTCGCCCTTGACCAAATAGCGCGAGCCTTGGAAGTCGAGCATGAAAACCTGCGCTTGCAAGAGCGAGGTCTGGATGTACTGACCCTTTTTGGATTTCTCGCGCTCCAGCAAAGCAACAAGAATGCCGATCGCGGCGAACAGCCCCGCGGTCAGATCGGCAATCGGGATGCCGGCACGGACGGGCCCCTGCCCAGGTAGCCCCGTGATCGACATCAGCCCGCCCATGCCTTGTGCAATCTGGTCGAAGCCCGGCCGATTGGCGTATGGGCCGGTTTGGCCGAAGCCGGAAATGCTGGCATAGACAAGGCGCGGATTGACCTTCGCCAATGTTTTGTAATCGATGCCAAGGCGCTTCTTCACGTCGGGACGGAAGTTCTCCACCACGATATCGGCCCTCTTGACCATCCGCTTGAACGCCGCCCGCCCTTCGGGCGCTTTGAGGTTGAGCGTCATGCTGCGCTTGTTGCGGTGCAAATTCTGAAAATCGGAACCCTCGCGCGGTCCGCCCATCTGATCCTCAACGCCAGGCGGCGACTCGATCTTGATGACGTTGGCGCCCCAATCGGCAAGCTGCCGCACGCAAGTCGGGCCTGCGCGCACGCGCGTAAGATCAAGCACCGTGAAGCGTGCCAGAGCCTTGGAAGCGTGGGAAAAGGGCATTGCTGACTCTCCGACAAAATCTCTTGAACGGTCAAAATACCGTTGGGTGGGGCCGAACTTCAACGATCCGGACGGTGTTGTCTACCGGGCCTGGC
>AF_2010_repII_A1DRAFT_10000361_pt1 | contig 9992 bp, 8 predicted proteins | sample AmaForreplicIIA1_FD_9195 | JGI IMG/M metagenome (IMG submission 9195)
GTCCTTTATCCTGCCGGGCGGAAGCGCGGCCGCCGCGTACCTTCACCTTGCGCGCACGGTTTGCCGCCGTGCCGAGCGGATCATGGTCGAGCTCAACGACAAGCCGGGCGAAGGCGTCACAGCCGCCGCCCTCAAATACGTCAACCGGCTCTCCGATTTTCTTTTCGTCGCGGGTAGGCACGCCAACAACAAAGGGGCATCCGACGTGCTGTGGCAGCCGGGCCAAAACCGGTGATCGGAGAGACCTCCCATGGTCGTGCCGATCTATGACGACAATCCATTCGGCCCGCCGGTGAAGCCGGTGGTGACTTGGGGGGTGATCGGTCTCAATCTTGCGATCTTCCTATACGAGATCGGCGCAAGCCAGCTCGCACTCGATCGCATGATCGACACCTTCAGTCTCACACCCGCCGCCTTGATCGGTGAAGTCGGCGCGCGGGGGTGGGTGCCGGCTATCGTCACATTGGCCACCTATCAGTTCTTTCACGCCGATATCGTTCATCTCCTCGGGAATATGATCTTCCTATGGGTGTTCGGCGACGACATCGAACGGGTGCTCGGCCGTGTGCGGTATCTCGCGTTCTATCTGCTCTGTGGGGTCATCGGCGGCCTCGTCTTCGTCGCCAATGATCCGCATTCCACGATCGAGCTGATCGGCGCGTCGGGGGCGGTCGCGGGTGTTGTGGTCGGCTATGTCATGCTGCGGCCCTGCGCCAAGATCACGGTGCTGATCGGCATCATTCCGCTGCGGATCAGCGCCTACTGGGTCGTCGGCCTGTTTGTGATCAGCCAGCTGTGGAATCTGGCCGCGTCATCGAAGAGCGAGGTGGCCTATTGGTGCCACTTCGGCGGCATGGTCGCCGGCGCTGTCCTTTTTCCGCTGCTCAAACCGCGGACGGTAAGGTTGTTTCAATGCTTGCAGCCGGTGCCGGACACGGTGGTGCAGATCGGCCCCCAACGCGCAGGCCGGACGGCGAGGCTGACCGACCTCCGTTGACACCGCAAGGTAGCGGCCATTAGGTTGCCGCCGTCTTTGCCGGGCAGCTGGGCCGACGCCTCGTCGAGAGCGGTTTTCATGAAAATCCTGGTGCCCGTGAAGCGGGTCGTCGACTTCAACGTCAAAATTCGCGTCAAGAGCGACGGCAGCGGCGTCGAGCTGGCGAACGTCAAGATGTCCATGAACCCCTTCGACGAGATAGCCGTCGAGGAGGCACTCCGGCTCAAGGAAAAGGGGCAGGCAACCGAGATCATCTGCGTGTCGATTGGTCCGCAGCAGGCGGCCGAGACCATCCGCACCGGGCTTGCCATGGGAGCCGATCGCGGCATCCTCGTGAAGACGGATAAAACGCTCGAGCCGCTGGCGGTGGCGAAGATCCTCAAGGCCGTTGTCGAGCAGGAGAAGCCGGGCTTGGTCATCATGGGCAAGCAGGCGATCGACGATGACTGCAATCAGACCGGCCAAATGCTGGCGGCGCTCACCGGCTGGTCGCAGGGCACCTTCGCATCGAAATTAGTGATCGAGGGCGACGGCGTTTTGGTCACGCGCGAGGTCGACGGCGGTTTGCAGACGGTCAGGCTCAAAAGCCCGGCGATCGTGACCACCGATCTGCGCCTCAACGAGCCGCGCTATGCAAGCCTGCCCAATATCATGAAAGCGAAAAAGAAGCCGATCGACGAGAAGACGCCCGAATCCTATGGCGTCGACATCACACCGCGCCTCGAGGTGCTCAAGACCACCGAGCCGGCAGGCCGCAAGGCGGGCGTGAAGGTAAAGACGGTGGGTGAACTCGTCGACAAGCTTAAGAACGAAATGGGGGTCATCTAATGCCGCATTCGGGCCTTTGCCCGCCGACGGACGAGACGACGGCTGAGATGACCGATCTACTGCCATGACCACCCTCCTCATCGCCGAGCACGACAACAAGACAATCAAGGACGCGACCACCAAGGCGCTGACTGCTGCCAAGGCGCTCGGGCAGGACGTGCATGTGCTGGTCGCCGGGAAGGATTGTCGCGCTGTCGCCGAAGCCGCGGCCAAGCTTGACGGCGTGGGTAAGGTTCTGCTTGCCGATAGCGCCGGCTACGAGCATATGCTGGCGGAGCCGACGGCGGCGCTCATTCAATCGCTGGCGAGCAACTACGATACCATCGTTGCGCCAGCAACCACGACCGGCAAAAACATCATGCCGCGCGTGGCGGCCTTGCTCGACGTCATGCAAATTTCCGACATCGTGAAGGTGATCGCGCCCGACACCTTCGAGCGGTTGATTTATGCCGGTAACGCGGTGCAGACCGTGCGTTCGAAGGACAAGACCAAAGTGCTCACCGTACGTACCTCCACGTTCCAAGCGACTGGTACGGGCGGTTCGGCGCCTATCGAGCAGGTCGCCGCCGCCGCCGATCCGGGGCTCTCCAGCTTCGTCGGCGAGGAGCTATCCAAATCAGAGCGGCCCGAGCTCACCTCGGCGAAAATCATCATTTCGGGCGGGCGGGCCATGCAAAGTCGGGAAAATTTCGCTAAATATATCGAGCCGGTCGCCGACAAGCTTGGTGCGGCGGTTGGGGCGTCCCGCGCGGCGGTTGATGCCGGTTATGCCCCGAACGACTGGCAGGTCGGCCAAACCGGCAAGGTCGTGGCGCCGGAGCTTTACATCGCGGTCGGGATTTCGGGCGCGATTCAGCATCTCGCCGGCATGAAGGATTCGAAAGTCATCGTGGCCATCAACAAGGATGAAGAAGCGCCGATCTTCCAGGTTGCCGATTACGGACTGGTCGCCGATCTCTACCAGGCGCTTCCGGAATTGGCGGCGGAGCTGGGCAAGCTCGGCCGTTGACGATCGTGCAAAACATGACGTTGCGGCGGGCATCGGTGTAGAACAGGCGGAAGAACATGATCGAGGTCAAAGAGCGCCCAAAATCCCGTTCCGGCAATACCGCGTTTCATATTCGCAAGATCGGGGTGATCGGCGCCGGGCAAATGGGCAGCGGCATCGCGCATGTCAGCGCGCTGGCCGGACTCGACGTCAAGCTCAATGATCTTAACGCCGACCGCATCAAGGCCGGCATTGCGACCATCAACGGCAACATGGCGCGCCAGGTGAGTCGCAAGCGCATCACTGAAGAGGAACGGCAGGCCGCGCTCAAGCGCATCACGCCGGCCGAGACGTTCGACGCCTTCGCTGACTGCGATCTCGTCATCGAGGCCGCGACCGAGAAGGAGGATATCAAGCGCGCCATCTTCGCCAATGTGTGCCCGGTGCTCAAGCCCGACGCCATCATCGGCAGCAATACGTCGTCGATCTCGATCACCCGGCTCGCCTCCGCGACCGACCGGCCGGAGCGCTTCATCGGCATTCATTTCATGAATCCGGTGCCGCTGATGGAATTGGTCGAGCTTATCCGCGGCATCGCCACCGACGATGCCACATTCGACACGACCAAGCAGTACGTGGCCAAGCTCGGCAAGACCATCGCGGTGGCGGAGGATTTTCCCGCCTTCATCGTCAACCGCATTCTGTTGCCGATGATCAATGAGGCGATCTATACGCTCTATGAAGGCGTCGGCAATGTCGAGGCCATCGACACCGCCATGCGGCTGGGCGCCCACCATCCCATGGGACCGCTCGAACTTGCCGACTTCATCGGACTAGACACCTGTCTCTCGGTCATGCAGGTGCTGCACGAAGGTTTGGCGGATTCGAAATATCGCCCATGCCCGCTGTTGGTGAAATATGTCGAGGCCGGTTGGCTCGGCCGGAAAACCCAGCGCGGCTTCTATGACTATCGCGGCGAAAAACCCGTACCGACGCGCTGACCGTTTTTGGTGCGCCGGCGCGCTCCACACCCTCTCAGTCCCGAAGCTCGCCAGCGCCTTAGCGCTTAAGCGCCGCCGTCACCAGCTTCACCGCATCCTCGCTCGCCCATTCGGCGGGGCCTGCGATCGTGCCGATCTCGCACCCGGCGGAATCGATCAGCACCGTCGTCGGCATCCCAGCGGCGCGTCCCGCCATCTTCAGGCCCTGAAAAACTTTGGCGCTGCTATCGGCATAATAGCTCAGCCGATCGACGCCGACCTCCTTGAGCCAAGCGCGCGGCTTGTCGGAATCGCGGGTGTCGATATTGACCGCGACCACCTCGAACGCCGGCCCGCCGAGTTTTCCCTCGAGCGCGTCGAGCGCCGGCATCTCCTTGCGGCAGGGGACGCACCAGGTGGCCCATAAGTTGAGCAGCACCGTTCGCCCGCGCCAATCGGCGAGGTGGCGCTCCGTCCCGGTCGCGTCGCGGAACGCCAGATCGGGCAGGCGCAGCGGTCGATCGGCGACCGTGAAAGCGGCCACTTCCCCGCGCGCGAGCGGCGCCAGGCGCTGAGCCAGTTCGGCCGCGGGAGCGCACGCGGCGTCTGCCGGATTGCGCTTCAACGCTCCGATCCCGTATACCGCCGCCAACCCGATGGCGATGCCGGCGATAGCGGCGGCCGCGATCTTGGTAAGCCGCCGCTGGGAGTGGCTTCGCGTTGTAATTTCGGGTTCAGTCATAACGGGCGAACCTCGGTAGACGTGCCATGAGCAACAAGATGTGGGGTGGGCGTTTCCGCACCGGCCCCGACGCGGTCATGGAGGAGATCAACTCCTCCGTTGATTTCGATCGGCACCTCTTCCGCCAAGACATTGCCGCGAGCCAGGCCCACGCCGCGATGCTTGCCAAACAAGGCATCATCACCGCCGACGATGCCCGCAAGATCGCTCACGGTCTAGACACGATCCTGTCAGAGATCGAGAGCGGCAAGTTTAAGTTCAAGCGGGCGCTCGAGGACATCCATATGAACGTCGAAAGCCGGCTCGCCGAGTTGATCGGCCCCGCGGCGGGGCGGCTGCATACCGCGCGATCTCGCAACGACCAGGTCGCAACCGATTTCCGACTATGGATCCGGGCGACGATCGATTCCATCGATGCGGCGCTCGCCGCCTACCAGCGCGCACTCGCGGAAAAGGCGCTCGAACACGCAGCGACCGTGATGCCGGGCTTCACCCATTTGCAGGTCGCCCAGCCCGTGACCTTCGGCCATCATCTCCTTGCCTATGTGGAGATGGCCGCGCGCGACCGCGGCCGATTCGCGGATGCGCGCAAGCGCGCGAACTTTTGCCCGCTCGGTGCCGCAGCGCTCGCCGGCACCGCGTTTCCGATTGACCGAGCCATGACAGCGAAGGCGCTCGGCTTCGCCGCGCCGATGGCGAATTCGCTTGATGCGGTCTCCGACCGCGATTTCGTGCTGGAGACGCTCGCTGCTGCCGCCATAACCGCGGTGCATCTGTCGCGCTTCGCCGAGGAAATCGTGATCTGGTGCTCGCCGCTCGTCGCCCTCGTCTCGCTCTCCGACCGCTTCACCACCGGCTCGTCTATTATGCCGCAGAAGCGCAATCCGGATGCCGCCGAGCTCGTCCGTGCCAAGACCGGGCGCATCATCGGAGCGCTCGAGGCGCTGCTGATCGTGCTGAAGGGATTGCCGCTTGCCTATCAAAAGGACATGCAAGAGGACAAGCAAGGCGCATGGACGCCCTTTCCGCGCTGACATTGTCGATTGCCGCCATGACCGGCATGGTTCGCGACATGACCCCTGACGTGGCACGTATGCGTCAGGCCGCCGGCGCAGGTTATTCAACCGCCACCGACCTCGCCGATTGGCTGGTGCGCACGCACAAGCTGCCGTTCCGCGAGGCGCATCACGTCACCGCGCGTCGTCGCCAAGGCGGCGGCGCAGAAAATTCCGCTTCATCAACTGCCGCTCGCCGCCATGCAGGCGATCGAGAAGCGCATCGCCAAGGACGTCTTCGCGGTGCTCGGCGTGGACAATTCGGTGGCAAGCCGTAGCAGCCCGGGAGGGACCGCGCCGAAGAACGTACGCCGGGAGGCCAACAGGTGGCTTAAGATCCTGGCAAAAAAGCAATGATAAACTCTCTGTTCCACGCAGGCGGCGGGGTTTGGCCATGTTGTCGCCTCGCGCGTGCGATCTGCTATGCTGTCGGCGATTGAGGAGTGCTTGAATTGAGGTCTTTATTCGACCTGCGCCTCGTCCGGATTGCTGCTATCGGCGCGCTCGTCGCCGCGCTCGGCCTTGCTGGGTGCGGACGTAAAGGCGGGCTCGACGCGCCGCCGGGAGCGACCGCCGCCGAGACCAGCCCTTCGCGGCCTGACCTCGAGCCGGCAATCGGGCCCGACGGCAGGGTCATCGCGCCGNCGCAAGGACCGAAACGGAGCACGCCCATCGATTGGCTGCTCAACTGAGCCTGCNCCATGCACCATTTTGCCTATCGCAACGGCGTGCTTCACGCCGAGGCGGTCAATCTCGTTGATCTAGCGCAGGCGGTCGCGACCCCATTCTACTGCTACTCGACGGCGACGCTCCAGCGCCACTACGAGGTGTTCGCGGACGTTTTTAGCGACGTCAGCGCGCTCATCTGCTACGCCATGAAGGCAAACTCCAACCAAGCCGTGATCAAGACCCTCGCCGAGCTCGGCGCCGGCGCCGACGTGGTATCGGAGGGCGAACTCAAGCGTGCGCGGGCAGCCGGCATTGTGCCGGACAAGATCATGTTCTCCGGCATCGGCAAGACCGCGACCGAGCTCGCGCTGGCCGTCGATGAAGGCATTCTATGCGTCAACGTTGAATCCGACGCCGAGTTGGAGCTGCTGTCGTCGATCGCCAAGGGCAAGGGCCGCACCGCCCGTATCGCGGTGCGAGTCAATCCGGACATCGATCCCAAGACCCATGCCAAGATCGCGACCGGCAAAGCTGAGAACAAGTTCGGCATTCCGATCAGCCGCGCGCGTGAGGTCTACGCCAAGGCGGCAAAACTTCCCGGCATCGAGGTGACCGGCGTCGACATGCATATCGGCAGCCAGATCACGGAACTCGAGCCGTTCGACGATGCTTTCGCGCTGTTGTCGGATTTCGTGCGAACCTTGCGCGCCGACGGTCACACCATCAGCCATATCGATCTCGGCGGCGGTCTCGGCATCCCCTATCGCGAGGACAACGAGCCGCCGCCGCATCCCGAGGCTTACGCCGCGATGGTCAAGCGCGCGACGCGCGACCTTGACTGCACGCTTATCTTCGAGCCGGGGCGCCTGATTGTCGGCAATGCGGCATCCTGGTCACGCGCGTGCTTTATCTCAAGCATGGCGAGGCTAAGACCTTCGTCATCGTCGACGCCGGGATGAACGATCTCATTCGTCCCACGCTCTACGAAGCGCACCATGACATCCGTNCGGTNCGCGAACCGNGCCCCGATNCCGCGCGCATCATTGCCGATGTGGCAGGGCCGGTATGCGAATCGGGCGATTTCCTGGCGCTCGAACGCGACATGGCCGAGCCGCGACCCGGCGATTTGCTCGCAGTGATGACGGCCGGAGCCTACGGCGCGGTCCAGGCCGGCACCTACAACACCCGCGCCTTGGTGCCGGAAGTACTTGTTCGAGAAAACGAATGGGCGCTGGTGCGGCCGCGTCTTGAGGTTTCGGACCTGATCGCGCTCGACCACCTGCCGCCTTGGCTCTGAACCCTGCGTGAAGGCGCCGAACCTTCTCGCGCCGACGTCGTTTTTCATATGCCTTCCTTTTGCCCGCTGGCGGGAGTGGGGTGACATGTTAATATCAGCAGATTCTCTTTTCTGGAGATGGGCTTGACCGCTCGCCCCGCCGACGCCGCGACCCCGGACCCGCTCTCTGCGCAGGAACGCGCGAGCGCTGACGCGCTCACGCGCGCGCTGAGGCGTGCGCGCTGGACGATTTTCTGGGAACGATTGTGGCCGGCGCTGGCATCGATTGCGACGGTCATTGGCTTGTTCCTTGCGGTCTCGTGGCTGGGCCTATGGCTTTGGTTGCCTCCGACCGGGCGGGCCATCGGTCTCGGACTCTTTTTCCTGCTCACTGCGGCTGCGTTCGCGCCGCTATTGGCGCTGCGCGTTCCGAGCCGCGCCGAGGCTCTGCGACGGCTCGACCGCAATTCCGGCTTGCCGCATCGGCCAGCCACCGCGATGGCCGATGAGATTGCGGCGCCGACACATGATTCTTATTCGGTCGCGCTGTGGCGTGCCCACATCGAACGCGTGCTGCGTGCGTCCAAGACGCTCAAAGCCGGGACGCCGATACCGCGCCTCGCGCTGCGCGATCCGTTGGCCATGCGTGCTTTGGTGACGGTGTTGGTGGTCGCGACGTTCTTTGCTGCCGGCGGCGAACGCATGAAGCGCATCGCCGCCGCGTTCGACTGGCAGGGCGTGATGCTGCCGGCCAATTTCCGGGTCGACGCCTGGGTAAGCCCACCTCCTTACACCGGTCGTCCGCCCGTGATCTTGCCAGGCCTGCGTGCGGGCGAGCCGGTGCAGACCGCCGCCCCGATGTCGGTACCTGCTGGGAGCACGCTAGTTATCCGCGCGACCGGAATTCATCTCGATGTGACGGCAAGCGGCGGTCTCGCCGAGCCTTCCTCGGGCGGCCAAAGCAACAACGCCAAGGGTTCCGAGGAGCGCCGGTTCGTGATCAACGAGGCCGGCTCGGCCACCGTGCGTGGTGCTGCTGCGAGCGATGTAACATGGCAGTTCACCGCGATTCCCGACAAGCCGCCGACCATCTCGCTCGCCAAAGAGCCGGAGGGCCAGGCGCGCGGCGCGTTGCAACTCGCCTACAAGCTTGAGGATGACTACGGCGTTGTCGGCGCGCAAGCGATGTTCAAGCTGCTCAGCAACGAGGGCACCAACGGCCACTCCGCGCGTCCGCTCTATAGCGCGCCCGACTTCGCGCTCGTGCTCCCCCAGGCCCGCACAAAGAACGGGGTCGGACAGACCACCAAGGATCTGACGGAGCATCCCTGGGCTGGTACCGACGTAGCGATGATTCTGACCGCTCGTGACGAGGCCGGCAACGAAGGCCAGAGCACGGCGTTCGAATTTCGCCTGCCGGAGCGGCCGTTTTCGAAACCGATCGCCCGCGCACTGGTCGAGCAGCGGCGGACACTGGCGCTCGACGGCGATGCCCAGGCCAGCGTGCTGACGGCGCTCGACGCGCTCACGCTGGCGCCCGAACATTTCAACATGGAGAGCAACGTCTATCTCGGCCTGCGCTCGATCTTCTGGCAACTCTCGCGCGCGAAAACCGACGATCAATTGCGCGAAGTCGTTGCGCGCATGTGGGATATGGCGGTGCATCTGGAGGATGGCACGGTCTCCGATGCCGAGCAGGCCTTGCGCGCGGCGCAGGAAGCACTGCGGCAGGCGCTCGAACGCGGCGCCAGCGACGAAGAGATCAAGAGGCTCGCCGACCAGTTGCGGGCGGCGCTCGACAAGTTCTTGCAGGCACTGGCGGAGCAATTGCGCAAGAATCCGCAACAGCTCGCGCGGCCGCTCGATCCCAATGCACGGCAGCTCCGCCCGCAGGATCTGCGCAATATGATCGACCGGCTCGAACAGATGGCGCGCTCCGGCGCCAAAGATGCCGCGCGCAAGATGCTGCAGGACCTCCAACAGATGCTGGAGAATCTGCAGATGGCCCGTCCCGGGCAGCAAATGGAGGGTGACGGCGACGACGACATGATGTCCGCGCTGGATGAACTCGGCGACCTCATCCGCAAGCAGCAGCAATTGCGCGATCGCACGTTCCAGCAGGGTCAGGATCAACGACGCGACCGCCAACGCGGACAGCGCGGCCAGCAGGGCCAAGAAGGCCAGCAGGGCGACCAGATGGGCGAACTGCAGGGAAATCAGCAGGCATTGCGCGATCAACTCAACAAGCTGATGGAAGAGTTGCGCAAGAAGGGTTTTGGCCAAGGCCCGCAAGGGCAGGGAGAGATGGATCAGTTGGGCCGCGCCGGCGAGGCCATGGGCGATGCCGAAGGTCAACTTGGAGAAGGCAACGCGGATGGTGCGGTCGACTCGCAAGGCCGCGCGCTCGAAGCATTGCGCCGAGGCGCACAGAACCTCGCCCAGTCGATGCAGCAGCAA
>AF_2010_repII_A1DRAFT_10000362_pt1 | contig 9991 bp, 11 predicted proteins | sample AmaForreplicIIA1_FD_9195 | JGI IMG/M metagenome (IMG submission 9195)
TCAAAAAGAATTAATGAACTGATCATCGCGTTGCGGGATATCCGTAATGTCACTGGGGTGTTTGTTACCCACCGCATGCGCGATGCTTTTACTCTGGCAACGGAATACGCGACAAACGGTGACAAGCGCGTCAATTTCTACACTGAAGACAATTTTCTCTGCATCGCAAACACGCGCTTTATGATGCTTCGGGACGGCAAAATTGTTTTTGAAGGGCCGGACGAATTGCTGCGGCGGTCAAACGACGAATACATCAAACGTTTTTTGAGTTGATAGCTGTAGGGCGGTCACGACCGCCCAGGCGCCTCATAGAGCGCCTCTACAGCGATTGCTTCGAGAGGAGTCAGGAATTATGGCAACACGTCGATCACTCGCCTGGACTGAACTGCGAGTGGGAATACTTGTCATTACCAGTTTTGCCCTGCTCGCCTTAGCCATTTTCTACGTCAGCGGGCAATCTGGTTTTTTTGTGCGCAGGTACACCATCATTGCGTACTTTCAAAATGCAAATAACCTACGAAGCGGTGCGGAGGTCTCACTCGAGGGTGTTACGATTGGTAACGTTTCCCAGGTTGCCGTCTCAAAGGAGTCCGATCCAACGAAGGCCGTTGAGGCCGTATTGAAATTGGACTCTAAGTACAAGAACATCATCCGCTCCGATTCGAGAGTAACCATCTCGACTATTGGGCTGCTGGGCGACAGTAAAGTCGACATCACTCGCGGAAGCGAGGCCGGAACAGTCATCGAGGACGGCGGCACCATCCAAGGCAGTGAAGAAGGCGACGTTCGAAGAATCGTCCAAGGCGCGAACGACGTTGTCGCCAATTTCCAGGTCCTCAGCGAAGATTTTAAAAAAATCACCGATCGTATTGAACGCGGTGAGGGTACGCTCGGGAAGTTTCTTACCGATACATCGATTTATGACAACGCTAATGGCGCAGCACGAGAACTCAACACACTTGTGCGCGACGCGCGAACCGGACCCGGCACGATGGGCCGGCTGATATCCGATGACGAACTGTATCGAAAGGTTATGCAAATCAGTGACCGTGTGGACACCCTGGTAATGAAGGTCGAGAGCGGGAACGGTGCGATAGCAAAATTTGTAAATGATCCGACCTTCTACCATCGAGTCGACAACCTGACGGCAAAGTTTCAAAACGTTGCCGACAGGATCGACAGAGGCGAGGGGACTCTTGGCAAACTCTCGAAAGACGAGGCGCTCTACAACGACGTCCGGAGTAGCATGATGAGGGTCAACACTCTTCTCGATTCGATTCAGAACGGTGAAGGCACGATCGGCAAGTTCATCAAAGATCCGTCGCTCTTCAACAATGCGAATCAAGTCGCCGCCGAGCTCGAGAAATTGATGTACGATTTCAGACAGAACCCCAAGAAGTTCTTAACAGTGAATTTGAAATTGTTCTAGGAAGTCCATGAGTTCAGAGATCAAAAAAAAACTTGAAGAGGAAATCCAAGCCTTAGAAAAAGAACTGCGCGAAGAGCTGCCGAAGGCCCTTAAAACGGCCGCGGCACTCGGTGATCTCAGTGAAAACGCAGACTATTCGGCCGCCCGGGAGCGGCAAGATTTTGTACGGTTACGTCTAGGCCAGCTAAAGCAGCGGCTGGCAGATCTGTCGATGATCAATTTCGACAAGATTCCACGCGACCGAATCTCGCTCGGCTCGAAGGTGGTTCTGTTGGATGTCGATAAAAATGAGGAAATTACTTACAGGCTCGTCACAAGCGAGGATGCAGATGCTGACAAGGGCTTAATCTCGACGACCTCTCCGATTGGGAGGAGCCTGCTGAATAAACGCGAAGGGGATACGGTCGAGGTGAAAATCCCATCCGGCACTCGAACATTCGAGGTCATCCGTTTTACGACCATGCATGACGGACAATAACACGCCACAAGAACCACAATCCGTAACGGGTCAGATCGGCGCCGCCGGCAAACGCGGCGTGGACTTTATCGTCAATCTGTTGGCGAGCTTACACGTTCATCCCAACATTCTCACGCTCATCGGCATGGTGATTAATATCTTCGCAATGGTTCTGTTTGCGAAGGGAATCTTTATATGGGCCGCATTGGTGATCCTGTTCGCTGGTATATTCGACATCGTCGACGGCGAAGTGGCGCGTCGAACCAAAAGGGTCACGAAGTTTGGCGCTTTTTTCGATTCTGTCATCGACCGTTACTCCGACTTGCTTCTGCTGCTCGGGCTTATCATCTGGTACGCAAAGATTAATCGCATCTTTTATGTCGGTCTGACGGGACTCGTCTTGATTGGTTCCGTCCTTACCAGTTACACGCGCGCGCGCGCGGAATCTCTTATCCCTGCATGCAAAGTTGGATTTCTCGAAAGACCGGAGCGAATTGTATTGCTGATTATCGGCAGCGTCACAGACCGCATGGCTGCGGTTTTATGGGTGATGGCTATCTTGTCGAACTGGACCGTGTCTCAGCGAATCTGGTACACGTGGCGGGAACTCTCTGCGACCGAACGGCAGCAGCAGGTTACATCTTAAGAACNCGAACGTCACTGGGAAGCTTAAGAATAAACGTTGACTCCGGTATGTTCGGATTGATCTTGATGTTGTAAAACTTGAGGTTCAAGTAATCACCGCTTGATTCTGTGGTCTTGATCTGAATCGACACCCACTTTTGCTGATCCATCCACATCTGCACTGATTTGAACATTGACGAGTTGTTCGGCTTCAGTTCCAGCACTGTTGTTTTCCTGCCCTCAACCACCTCGTCAGGCCCTACAGATACCGCGAAATTCTTTTTCAGATCTTGGCTTGATTGACCGAACCCAAGGGCCATGAACATTTCCACTTTGTCTTGATGTTCACCGAGCGAGGCCTCCTGCACCTGTTTCAGATTCGGCGTGTAGATCTGAAGTTTTCCTTTGTCGATCAACAACTGTTGGATCGCCGGCTTCATCAGATCGAGACGCACACGGGGTTCTTTGCCTTTGCGGACGTAATAGAACTTTCCGGAGCTGACGTCTTTGTCGTTAACAAGAATGGTCACATGGGTGCGTTCTATGTCGGACTGAGCTGACCGGAACGTCTTCGCTACTTCGTCCATTTTGGCGAACACCTGGTCGAGGGTGTAGGTGCCCTGGGCCTGTGACACGGGACTCAGCGACAAAAAGCAAAGCAGGCAGGCAATCTTTTTCATTCGGGTTCACCTCTGGATCCAAATCGAATACGCGACGAGCTGTCCAGCAGCGTCGTACACGGGCTCACTGCGCGAAATCGTGACGCCCTCGCCGAGAGATGCTCTCAGGCGATCGACTGCATCCTGCTCCGTTTTTACTTGGACTACCCAGACCGGCCGTCCGTCATCATCGTTTGTCTGGCGTATGGCTTGATCGGAGTTTACTCGCATGAAATCGGGCCGATCATCGAATACGGTCGGAGGCGTGATGAAGATGAAAGCGAGAATAACGAGGCAAATTACATCATACGGGCGGGATCCTCGTTCAAAAGACCATAGTAAATATTTCTTCATACACTGCGCGCCGGCCGTGCCAGTTCGCTTTCAGTGTCCCAGGATGGATCGCTATCGCTGACGATCACTCCGTCGCGCATTTCGATGAGTCGATCAGTGTAACTAACGAGTTCGGGATTGTGAGTGACGAGAATGATCGTCTGCTTAAACTTACGGTTTAACTCCCGGAACATGTTCAAAACGATTTCGGAATTCTTCGAATCCAAACTTCCAGTGGGTTCGTCGGCGAGCAGGATCGCCGGCTTGTTCGCAACAGCGCGGGCTACCGCTACGCGTTGCTGTTCACCTCCGGAAAGCTCGGAAGGCTTGCGGCCCATTTTGCCTTCGATCATGAGGAGCTGAAGAATTCCGGCCAAATGATGATCGTAACCATCCTTCCCCGCGGTGCCGTGAATGTGCCTCGCGACCTCGATGTTCGCGCGGGCTGTCAACGTGGGCAACAAGTTGAATTTCTGAAAAACAAATCCGATCTTGTCGCGGCGAATCGAAGTGCGCCCGGCATCGTTCATGCTGCCAATATCACTACCTTCGATCAGAACATTGCCGGAAGTCGGCTTTGTCATCGCGCCCAAAATATGCATGAGCGTCGACTTGCCGCAGCCCGAAGGTCCCATAATCGCTGTAAGTTCGCCTTCACGGATTGTAAGGTTGACGCCACGAAGAGCTTCGACATCGACCTTGCCGACTTTATAGGTTTTTCGGAGATCCCTCGTTTGTAACAGAGTTTTCATTGATCAGACCCCGAAGTTACAAATTTGTATCACAAACATGTATCACAAACACTACTCGTAGGCGAGTGCTTCAACCGGATCCTGAGCTGCCGCTTTCAGGGATGGATAGAAAGATCCGATGATCCCGCTCAACAGAGCAAATGCGGACGCTTTAAAGACCCAATCGCCTGTGATCAATACGACCAGCGTCGGAAAGGCCGCCTGAACTCCCCTGGCAATAATGAAACTCGCGCCAACCCCCACCACGACACCTATGAGACAAACCACAGCCGATTCTTGAAAGATTAGACTGACGATGAACACCTTCGAAGCCCCGAGCGATCGTAAAATACCGATCTCACGTGTACGTTCTGTTATCGTCGTGTACATTGAAAGGAAGATGACCAGCACACCGATTGAGAGAGCGACGAAGACCACCGCCGAAATGAATGCATCCAGCGCAGGCATGCTGTTGGACATCATGAGCTTCGCGTACTCCTTCAGTGGAATGACAACGTAAGTCGGAAGAAGCTTCTTGATCTCATCGACCTTCACCTCGACCTGGCGTGGATCCTTCAATTTGATGAAGAACATGGAGGCCTTGCCCTGCCTGCCCGTCATCTCTTCTGCCGTTTTCAACGAAACAAAAAGGCGCGCCCCTTTGCCGTGCTCCACGATTCCCGCGACTGTAAAAGTATGTCCGAGCAGATTCACTTTATCGCCAACGGTGACGCTTTTCGCCTCCGCATAAATGTCATCGACAACGACTTCATCGGGGCCCTTGAAAAGTCCTCCTTTGTGCCAAACGAAACCCTCGCTCATGGCTGTGAAGGACTCCGGCTCGATTCCGTAGATGACTTCCAGTCCGGCTGACGAATTGACCAGTGTCTGTACAGGAGCAACAGCCTTGATGCCATCGAGTTCGGCAATCTTTTCGCGGAGTGCAATCGGCATCGTGCTGGAATTCAAGGCGAGCAGTAGAGACGAATTCGGCGGCTGTAACCAGATGTCCGCACCGACCCCTTCGGTCCGTTTCCCTGTCTCATTCGAGATTCCGCTCGTTAGGCCAACAACTACCAATATCAAGATGACCTCGAGCGCGACCGCCAAGATGCTGACGGTGGTTCGCACAGGACGGGCCTTCAGGCCGGCAATGATCATTTGTCTATTCATTCCCGTTTAGCACCTACTTCCTGACCTGCAAGAGCTTGGATCCTTCGGGCCGAGGCAGATCAAATATCTTCGCATCTAACTTCTCGTTCATTGTTGTTTGCTGAAAAGTCATTTTTACAGTGAAGTCCTCGATCGGCCGGTGGATGATGATCGCTTTGGGATACCGCATCCCAGCTTCACCAGCGTAATTCTGGTAATCGACATCAGTCTCCACTCTTCCGTCCTTACCGAATACCTGCTTCCGTGAGACTTCCATATCGGTACGGTCGATCCAAAGCTTTTCTAGCAACTGCGGCTCAGAATCGGAATTGTCGAAGAAACTGAACACGTAATAGCTGTGGGTTCCGACCACCGCTTCTTCGAAGAGCGGCTGTTTCTTTTCGAATGGAGTTATATCGACGAATAAACCGTCTAGAAAGATCTGGGGCCGCAGATTGTTCAGTGAACTATCGGCACTGATCGGTGCGTTGACATCTTCGATCGCAAATTGATTCTTAATCGGAATGGACAGACGATATTGCTGGCCATCCGAAACCATGATCGCGACCGTGGTCAGCACGACCGGCATTTGAACTTGCACTCTTATGTGCGATGGACGCTCGACAAAAACATAACCCTTGGTTTCACGATATTCGTCCAAAACGCCCGTTTTCGCGCCGCCGCGCGAGAATTCGATGCCGACGGTTGCTTTGAGTGTCTCAACTTGCTTGCTCTTTTCTTCAAGGGCTTGAAGCAGCTCAGAACGCGTGGCGGTTTGTGCCGGCAGCAGACGTTCTGACTGCGGCACGACAGTTGTTTTCTTAATGCAGCCGGCCTGAACCAGCAGCAGCAAAAACACCAGAAGTTGTAGTTTTAAAATTAGTTGTTTCACGCTTCAGTGCTTGGAACTCGCCGGCGCGCGAAAGAAAAAAAAATGAGTCCGCTAACGACAATAAGAACGGCCAAAATCAATCCGACCTTGCCGTAATTTTTTTGGACGAACTGAATTGCCGCGGGACCGTACAGCACCGCCAAGATTCCCTCCGAAAAATATCGAATACCGCGGCCAATGACCACGGCCGTCAGAAACTTGGGCCACGAAATACCGAAAGTACCGGCGGACAAAACAAAAATCTTGAACGGTGTTGGTGGAGGTAACAATGAAGGAACGATAACTGCCAGCACTCCATGGCGCTGATACCAACTTTGAACGCGCGCTAACCGTTCATCCGCAAAAGTTTTGCGAAGGAACGTTTCACCACCTTTTCGACCCACCGTGTAAAGCAAAGCGCAACCGATCACAGAGCCTACGGTAGTCAATAAAGCAAACTTCAACATGCTACCGGGATCGTTGATCGCAAAAGTCATAAGCAAAATATCGTTGACTTCGGGTAAGGACACGAACGACGAGTCACACATGGCCAATACCATGAGACCGAATCCGCCATATGGCAGCAAACTATTTCTCAGCCACGTTGAAATCGCTTCGAAGTTCATGAAAGTTTTTGGGGGAAAACAACCAACTTAAATCTGAGGCGACACACGCTAGACGGAACCCTCTTGCGAGCCCGAATTCGCAATTCTAGCATGGTGCCCCCCACTCATCCGACCGTAAATTTCTACTGCGGCTGCTGATCTCCCCTCCTACAATAGACGACACAAAGAGGCGCTTATGAGATTTATCCTGACGGCGGTCCTGGCAGCCGCCCTTGCCGCTTTCCAGCAGTTTCCGCGTGACCCTCTGAAAGACATGCAGAAAAAGGCAGAAAAGGAAGCCGGCGAGAAAAATTACCGAGAGTTGAAGGAGGCCGCCGCGGAATTGGCCGACCTCAGCAAACAAATTAGTTCCGAGATCGAGGACGGCGGCAAGGACGTGATCTCTGCCCGGATTTTCGAGAAACTCGACAGAATCGAAAAGCTCACGAAGCGAATGCGAGAAAAAGCAAAGGGAAACGCCGCTGCAATTCCTAAGGTCCAATAAATGCTAATCCGGGGACGGTTGCCTAAATTACCCGATGGGGCGGGAAAAATTCGGGGTCAGACGTCTAAATCACCCAATTACGACAGAAGAATTCTTGAATCGTAATTGGGTGATTTAGACGTCTGACCCCGAATTTCCCCATGGACAGGATGAAAATGTTTAGGTTATAAAACACAAAGTAGGACACAAAGGCGTGTCGAGCTGCTGACGATGAAGTCTTCGATTCCAATTTTTTGGAGTCGAGGGCTTTTTCTTTTTGTGGCAGAATGTTGGCCATTTTTCGCTGTTACGGACTCAATAAAAACTATTCCGGTTCGAGGAAAAAACTATGACCCCAAAAGAGACATTCCAAACAATCAAAGATAAGGATGTCAAATTCGTTGACCTCCGCTTTACAGATACGCGCGGCAAGGAACAGCACGTCAGCGTGCCCGTCAAAGCTTTCGGCCCAGAAAAATTTGAATCAGGCCACTTTTTTGACGGTTCCTCGATCGCCGGTTGGAAGGGCATCCAGGCTTCAGACATGCTCCTGTTGCCGGATCCAACATCGTCCTTTATCGACCCGTTTCTGGATGTGACGACGCTCGCGATCACTTGTGACGTAATCGAACCATCCGACATGAAAGGCTACAATCGCGACCCTCGCTCAATCGCAAAACGCGGCGAAGCCTACCTTAAGTCGACGGGTTTGGGCGATACCGCCTTCTTCGGTCCTGAACCCGAATTTTTCATCTTCGACGCGGTCGAATGGTCTGCCGACATGTCGGGCGCACACTACAAGATCTATTCACAAGAGGCTGCCTGGGCAACCGGAGATAAATTCGACGGCGGCAACAAAGGCCATCGACCCTCCGTCAAAGGCGGATACTTCCCTGTCCCGCCCGTAGATTCCCTGCAGAATATCCGTTCGTCAGTCGCTCTGGCATTGGAACAAATGGGTGTGATCGTAGAGGTCCATCACCACGAAGTCGCAACTGCAGGGCAAAACGAAATCGGCACCAAGTTCGCTCCGCTGGTTCAGCGTGCAGACTGGCTGATTCGTCTGAAGTATGCCGTCCACAATACCGCTGCAAAATACGGCAAGACTGCGACGTTCATGCCGAAACCAATTGTCGGCGACAACGGTTCCGGTATGCACGTGCATCAGTCGATCTGGAAGGGCGAACAGAATCTCTTCTCGGGGGACGGCTATGGTGGACTGTCGGAGTTCGCGATCTATTACATTGGCGGCGTGATCAAGCACGCGAAGGCACTGAACGCAATCACCAATCCCGGGACGAACTCGTACAAGCGACTCGTGCCTGGCTTCGAGGCCCCGATCAATCTTGCCTATTCGGCTCGTAACCGATCCGCAGCGGTACGCGTACCGCTGGTGAACAGCCCGAAGGCTCGCCGCATCGAAGTACGCTTCCCAGATCCTATGGCAAATCCCTATCTTGCTTTCACGGCGATGATGATGGCCGGATTGGATGGCGTGCAGAACAAGATTCACCCAGGCGACCCCATCGATAAAAACCTCTATGACCTGTCACCTGAGGAGGCGAAAGACATTTTGCATCCGTGCGCGTCGCTGGACGAAGCGCTCACTCACCTGGATAAAGACCGTACATTTCTGACCAAGGGCGGCGTTTTCACGGATGACATGATTGATGCTTATATGGCATTTCTGACCAAGGGCGGCGTTTTCACGGATGACATGATTGACGCTTATATGGAATTGAAGATGGAAGAGGTAACCCGCTTCCGCATGACGACTCATCCGGTCGAGTTCGACATGTACTACAGTCTGTAAGCAGCGCGAACCCGGAAAAGGCCCAGGTACTCACCTGGGCCTTTTCTTTTTCTGAGATTTTAGCTGCTCACCAAGAGTCCATGGATGCACCTTGTGGCACCTCCCTTCCTTATGCCTATCAAGGAACCGGGCGTGCCAAGAGACCGGCATGGCTAAGGACAACGAACCACCTTCGCCAGGTGACACCGCAGGAGTTCCGCCCCGTACTTTCACGCGACTGCAAAGACACTGGAGACGCCGAAGAAACATGCTGCTCCTCCTGGGTGGCGTGCTCGTGGTTTTCGTAGCCGGTGTGTTCATATGGCGCCATTTCTCCAGTTACGAAACCACAGACGACGCTCAAGTTGACGCTCATCTTTATCCCATCAGTGCCCGGATTTCCGGCTACGTAGTTCGAGTAAACGTTGAAGACAACGAATATGTAAAAGAAGGAACGGTTCTCGTCGAAATCGATCCGAAGGATTACCAAGTTGCCGTTGATCAGGCGCGTGCCGACCTTGCCAATGCCGTAGCGACAGCCCAGTCGCTACACATCGATGTTCCTATCACCACAACGACTACTTCGAGCCAAATGCAAACCACTGCGGCTGACGTGGAAAACAATCGGGCTGGAATCGCGGCCGCTGAAAAACAGTTAGCTGCGGCGAAGGCACAATTGGATCAAGCTCAAGCAAACGATGTGAAGGCCCAGGAGGATCTCGTCCGGTACAAGCTGCTAGTGGACAAAGAAGAGGTCGCGAGGCAGACCTACGACACTGCGCTCGCGGCTGCCAGGAGCACTGCTGCGGGAGTGACGGCAGCTCGAGCCAATGCCGAAGCCGCTCAGCATAGCG
>AF_2010_repII_A1DRAFT_10000365_pt1 | contig 9976 bp, 8 predicted proteins | sample AmaForreplicIIA1_FD_9195 | JGI IMG/M metagenome (IMG submission 9195)
GGGAAAGAGGCGTGTCTGCTGATGCGATTTCTCGAAATCTTATGACATATAGAAACAGGGTAATTGTGGCGCCGAATGGAAATTTTGGATGTATCACTGACGTGATTATGCGAAAGGCGGGTGCCCAAAATGTGTCTGACTTGGACACGAGGAATTTGGTTGAATTTTGGAAGCAGATCTACGATATTGATATTTCGCCTGACGAAATTCCTCTACTGAAAGTCAAGATGGTTAACTCTGAAAATACGTTCACTTACCCGCCAAGTATGTGTTTTTTCGCTGGTGGTGATTCTCTGGTGATTCCTGCTGGCGTTCAGAAATTTATTGAAAACAAAAAGTCGACCCTGAGGGCACGGATGAATGAAGTTGCAAGTAAAGCAGTCCATGACCTGAAAATCGGCGAAATATCGTTAGGATCGGAAGCAGTTCTTACTAACCAGAGTGATGATATTCAGATCCAACTATTGCAGGAGACGAGACAAAAATTGTTTGGTAGAAACGTCTCGGCGCGCGGCTCGATCCTGTCTGTTCATGACGAATTGTGGTTTTTCCCCAGTCAAATTCAGTTGTCATAAAAAGAGGAAATTTTGTTTTGTCAACTCTACAGTCCCCACCCATAGTGCAGATGCAATCAGCGCTAGAGCATTTTAATGAATTTCGAAGCGCGCTTAAAATGACAACCGGATCTGCCGAATTGGATTCCCTGATAGACAGTATTCAAGAAGGCCAATTCTATTTATTCTACAGTAATTACCGGGCGATACTTGATGGATTAGTGTATGGTCTTCTTGTAAATTGTATTCTCCCAGTAAAAGAACATGGTTTTGAATCGATGGCTGTGTATTTCAACAACGTTGATTATTATCAGTCGGATAAGTCTGTAGTACTAAGTCCGGAGAAAATAGCAGTAGCGGCCAAGTGCTCAGGTATAGAACCAAAAATTGTATTCAAGAATTTATTTGTCCAAATTGCATTCAACGAGCAGCACCAGTTAATGGTTGCAAAACAAGTGGCTGATTTTATCGAGGCAGAAAAAGGAGAAGAAATCAAACTCTTGGCTGTTAACAATCTGACAAAATTCTTCAGAGAATCGAAGAATAAAAACCGCGCCGCAACAGTTTTAAAAGAAATATTAGGAGTTCTTTGCAATGTTTGTGCGAGACATAAAGTCGCGCTTGTTTGTACTTCTGACGCAAATGTGACAAGCAGGGGCGTAATTCCTAGGCCTGTCGGCGGTACGTTCTTGAAACATGCGCTAAATGTTATCGTGCATTTAAGAGATTTTCAATATTCTTCATTCAAGGCCACACTTGTAAAACACCAATATGTAAAGACTCCAAAGTCTGTGATTTTATACACCAAAAAGACGGGTAAAACCCTCCGTCTGGTCTGAATAAAAATGGGCCGAATAACACCAACATTCAGGCAGTTGTACGAAGAAACAATTTCGGAACTTAGAACAGAGTTGCAGGCTGCATTAGTTGACCTAGGACATAAGAACGCGTTCGATCTGTTGGTGAAAGAGGCGTGGAATCCGGAACAGGCCGCAATGGGGAACTCCACTCTACCGACAGTCTGTGATAAACTGAACGTAATGGCGGCAGTTCATGTTAGAAAGTTGATTGCGGCGCTAGCAAGGCAGTTGAAAGAGAGAGACGCGATGATAGAGAAACTCGAAGAGAGAATTGTTTCGGTCGAAAATCAATTAGAAGAAATCAAAAAACCGCGCCGGGCTGAAGAAAAATCGTAATGGCACGCAGTTCAGGATGGATACTTGATGTCTCGATAGAACAAAATCGCGCCGCAATTTGGATAAAGACAACGGAAGGAAAGACTCTAAAATTAATCGACGATTATCATCCAAATTTCCATATTCAACCGAAGGACGAAAAAGCAGGCGCCGTGCTTGTTCAGATACTGAACCAGGAGTTCATAGTGAAGAAAATCGATTGGGAGTACAAATTCACCGATCTTTTTGATTCCCACAGTCATGGATTGAAGAGGCTGATTTCTGTTTATCCAGAGTCCTTATTTTCGCATAAAATACTTGTAAACACACTGGAAAATGACGCAAGAGTGGCGCGCCTATTCAATACCGATCTGTCTCACATCCAACGATATTTGTTCTCGAAATTAAAAATTGAACCGACCACTAAAGTTGAAGTAGAATATGAATATGAAAATGCAAAACTGAAAAGGATGACCGCAATAAACGAACATGAAGTCGCGCCACCCCCGTTTTCGATTTTATATTTTGACGCCCCTAATTCAGGTGTTGATCAAATCAACCTGATCAAGGCGCGCCATCAAGGAGAATCCGAGGTTCACTTTGAAGGTGACGAGGAAAACATACTCAAAGAGTTTCACGATTATGTCGTCGACAAAGATCCTGATCTTATTGTCTCTACGAATCAGCGATTAGAAACCGCCAAGATCGAATGTTTGTTCAATAGGATGAACATACTGGGACTCGATCTTGGAAGGGAACAATCCCTTCATGACCATTCCAGTAAAATAACGAGGATTATTGGAAGAGTCTATTTACACAATGGGTCATTTCATTCTGAGTTGGATTTGGCGGGCCTCGTCGAGCGGGCGCGATTTGGATTCCTTACACTGAGCCTGGCGTCCCGTTACGGAATGAACCGTCTAATAGACAGCCGGAATTGTTATACGCTGATTCAGAAAGGGTTTGTAATTCCTTCTAGTGGCGATGACAAGAACCACGAACCAATCCGCACCTTGGAGGATATAAATTCCAAGGATAGAGGCGGCATGATATTTTCTCCTAGAGTTGGACTACACGAAAATGTGGTTGTATTGGATTACGAAAACGAGTATGCCAATCTGATTCTCAAACAAAATCTGAGTTATGAGACCGCTCACTTAAAGAATCGAGGGGATGAAGAACGGGGCCTATTGCCGACATTATTGGAAAGTGTTCTAGGGCGACGAATATTTTTTAAGAATCTTCAACAATCACTCCCTGTTAATATGAATGAATGGCATTGGTGCGAGCAACGGATAGGCGCGTTGAAGAGTATCCTAGTCAGTCTCTACGGCACAAGCGGATCATTTTGGAATCGATTTGCGAATGTAGAGTTATTCGAGGAAATAAACAGGATGTCGCGCGAAGTGTTGATAAGAACGAAAGACATTGTTCAGACACACGGTTTCGAATTACTCTACGCCGATACTGATTCTGTATTTCTGAAAAAGGATGGTGCGTCTCTTGAAGATTTTGAGGTTCTAAGGGATATTATTGCAATAGAAACGGGTCTTCCCATCTCCTTAGAACAGTACTACAGATTCCTAGTTCTACTGCCATTAGAGGCAAGTGAGAAGATGGAGGCGCTAAAACATTATTTTGGGATTACTGACTCAGGGGAACTGATTGTAAGAGGAATTGAGATAAGAAGAAGAGATGCGCCGAATTTCATAAAAGAATTCCAGACTGAATTACTTCGCACACTATTCAACTGTAAGGACTCAGCTGAAGTGATGTCCAAGGGATATGAAAATGCACTTTTACTTGTTACTAGGACGATTGACAAAGTCATGATGGGCGATATTAAATTACAAGACATGATTATTTCGAAATTATTGGGCCAAGGATTAGACAAATACAGATCCTTATTTCCGCACGTATCGGCCGCGATTCAACTTGCAATTGAGGGAAAACCGACATCAGTAGGCGAGAGCGTGGAATATATTTTTACGAATTCGGACCATACTAATCCTCTCTACAGAGTAAGGCCTGGAGCGCTAATAGAACAGAATGGAGACTTCGATTACGACAAAGGGAAGTATGGAGAATTGCTGTTAGAAGCCTCGGAGACCATACTGGGATATTTTGGTTTTAATAGCACGGTCTACTATGGGCCACCGAAGAGAAACAAAAAGTGGTGGAATGAACTTGTAAGTGGCCGAGCCCAAGACATAGAAAATGAAAGATTATAAGAATGTGCAACTATCCTGTTGGAAATTTTTACCTGATTATGATTTAAACTCTTTTTAAGTATGTTTCTCATCAGAAAATTGGGATATGAGAATCGCCTATCATTGTCTTTCATGCGATAAGGATTTCAATGATATGGAGTCTGCAAATGTTCATGTCAAGTCTACTAAACACGAGATCTTTGAAAAGAAACCTGGAAATTGGGTTTAGAAAAAGAAGAAGGAAATTATTCTGTCGTCGCCCTTTTCGCGGCGTCGATTATAATTTGGGCAACATATTTCTCTATTCCCAGCTCCTGCGCTACGGTTGCAGCGTCTGACTGAAGAAGGAAATTCAATTCGCAATGTTTTTCATACAACAACTGTTTGAGTCCATCCGCTATATCCAAGTGGCGAATGTCAGCTGCATCGAAAATACGACGCATTGCGATTGAAACTCTGTCAGCCACAAAATTGTCCGTATCAGAGACTTCAGAAGAACCAGGAGATGTCAGATTTTTACGCCGGCATGTAATCTCAAATTTTCTATTTAATAGTTCTCGTGGGAGATGCAATCCCCCAAATACGATCAATATTTGGCATGTAAATTGTGAGATTATCGAATATTACTTAAAATATCTATATTTAGTATAACAAGTATGCAGGCACAGATTGCAATACTACGTCGGCTGCTCTGGTTGGAGTTACACTTCTTGGCAGGGACCGTTCTACCCTACCAATATTGTAAATTCCGGCTGGCTCAAATGTTATTCGCGCGTATTTGATTATGTAGAAATTGATTCCACTTTTTACAGAATTCCTAGTGTCGTCATGGTTAACAATTGGGCAAAAAGAACGCCCAAAGATTTCAAATTTACCGCAAAATTCCCTGGGGTCATAACACATGAAAAAAGGCTGAAGGATGTTGACAAAGAATTAGAACAATTTTTTGAATCGATTGGTCCAATTTCACACAAGACATTGGCCCTTCTAATTCAACTTCCTCCTTCTATGCAGATCTTCGAAGGACTAGAGAGTCTCAGGGATTTGGTTCCAAATCTGGACCCCAGATTCAGGTACGCAGTAGAAGTGAGACATCGTTCATGGTTTCAGGATTTGGCATACAATTTCTTTGCAGATAACGGCATCTGTATGGTCTGGAGTCAACTGGCCGAATTAAAGACGCCGCCCGTAGTAACAACCGATTTTCTATATTTGAGATTAATAGGAGACAGAAGTATTCATGAAAAGGATTTCGGCCGGATACAAATTGACAGAGTACTTGACATGCAGAAGTGGGTCGACAACCTTAAAACCGTCGAAGACGAACAGATCAAACTCGCAATAATGACCGCGAACAACCATTATGCCGGATTTGGGCCCGGAACCGTGAATATTTTTAGGAATATGTTAGGGTTGTCAGAGGCCAAATGGGAAGAAGTTCAAGAGGAGGAAAAACAAGAGACTCTTGACTCTAAACAACGCACACTCTCTGATTTCATAAATTAAATCAGCAATTCGTCAACGTGCCTTTCTTGAGTCTAATGCCAAGACCTCCTGACAATAAGTCAGGTCATATCATTTTTTTGCTCTTATCCTTGAAGAGCTCGACCTTTAACGGCCAACCACTGTATGTGTAAATGTGTGACGGATCTGTTGTGTGTACAGTCTGTTTTGAATTCTGCATCGACTTGAACAGATATTTACGTACTGAAGCCGCGGAGCGCCGGAGCACCGGGTCTAGAATTATGTCGTCGTCTAACATCCTATCAGCCGGCTACGCTCCGAAGGCAGCATTTAGCGAGTCCAACCCCGACTTAATTCATTGGTACTGTATTTGCTGATTCTTACTAGACACCTAAGTTCATCTCTGACGCATTCAATCTTATTACTTTAATCCTGTTGCACATGTCGCAATGCTGTGGACAATCCTTATGGGAACAAACGGTCTGGATACAATTGCAGCCAAAACACCAAATTTCCTTAGAAGAAAACTGACTCAAATCGTCTCACTATAAACAACATAAATATTAACAGTTACATATGACGAAATCAACTCGGTCCTAAACCGAGAGACTCAACTGGGTTATGCCCCAATTGCAGCGTTTTGGATGTTTACATTTACATTTGCTGGCCCTGAGGCCATGTACAGAAAACTTGTGATGGCATCTCAGATAGTCACAAATTGGCTCTGATTTTATACCGAACACATTAACGGCTGCAGCAATCGATAGATAATCCCCAGTTTTTTCCGGGCGCCGCTCTTGCCCTCCTTTCTCCACCTAAGAAGTCAGAAAAACGGCTCCCCTCCCGGAGCGCCGCGTAGAAGTTATATTGCAGTTTCGTTTCACAATAAGACAAGACAGTAGAAATTAATTGCAGTTTCGTTTTACAGTAAGAAAAATAGGCATCGCCTCTATAGTATTGATAACAATTATCTCACTCGGCTTATTCTTTTACATTCAGAGTATTACTGAAGCCAATGTGAAAAGTAACCTATTCGAACAGCAGAGAGATATTCAGATACAATCTACAAAGAGCATTTCAGAACACGTGGCTTCAGATCTTGGTTTAATACTTTCCATGTTAGATGGATTAGCAAATTCTTTAGATTTGCAGCAAGGTCATCTATTTGGAAACGATACCACGACTTTGTTGCAACAAAAGTATAGTCAATATATTCACACTATCAATAGATTGTTCATTCTTGACAAAAATAACGTCGTAACTATTAGTTTGGCTCCAAAAGGATCAGAAACATTTCTCGGTCAAGATTTGTCGCTAAGAGACTGGGTGAAACAGACGAGAAATAACTTGGCTCCTGTATTCTCCGGAGGCTTTGAGAGGCAGGATATGTATAGAATTTTCATAACATATCCGATAATAAATAGGCAAAGTCACGAGTATGTCGGAATAATCGGAACTTCGATCCCTACTGTCCCGTTTTTTGCTCATTATGGAAACGTTGAACACATCGATGCACCATTTTTGGTAGCATATGACAAGGACGGAACAATATTGGCCAACGGGGCAAGTGACACGCTGCTAGGGCAGAACTTTTTTGGAAGGTACGCACAAACTTTCATTAATCATAACGAGGTGCTGAATAACTTAACACACAGCCTGCTGGCTGGAAACCCCGGTTATGGGGTCTACGATTATGGTAGGGGCGAAAGATTAACTACCCAATATCCCATCTTTCTAAACGGCAAGCCAGTTTTTTTTATTCAGGTTGTAACCCCTACAACCGAGATCTATTCAAAAATTCAAGGTACTCTTACGCTAGAGAGATTCAAGATGTTATCATTGATTTTGGGTACTATTTCCGCGGTTGTAGTCTTGACGGTATTTCTGATGAAATGGAATAGAGCTCTAGAAAAAGAAGCAAGAGCTAGAACCCTGGAGTTGTACGAGTCTGAACGAAAATCGAAGGAACTAGAGCACTCTTTTGACTCCATGAAACGCTATTTAGAACAGGTAATGAAAGAAGTTAGGAAAAGCCCTTGATCGATTCTCTGGCCGTTGTTTCCAAGTAATCACTACCACCCTAGTGCTTTAGCAGATTTTATCGCAGCATCATCCAAAGCCTGTTTAGGACTTTTGAGGTGATAATAAACATCTTGAATTGCTTGTTGTATATGATCCGCTATCAGTGGGTACTCAGGGATACTAGGTCTGCTTCCTCCGAAAGGGATCATAGATATCATTTCTTTGTAATATGGATATGATGATTCAGTTGTATTTAGAAGATGACCTTGTCCTATTGGGATCTGCGTTGGAAGATAGCCATATTGTTCTAGCCAAGGTGCAAGCAAATCTGGCCTAAGAATTATAGTAAGCAATTCCCATGCTAGATCTTTGTGTATAGACGTTTTTGGAATGGTTAATTCCCAACCTCCCATTAAAGTGGATGTTTGATTTTCAGCGGCAGGCGTCGGAAACAATGGCATGAACCCTAATTGGCCTTTTAGGCTAGGCCATTCTTGTTGAGGGAATCTGCCAGGGATCCAAGAGCCGCCTATCATCACTGCGAATTTCTTATCTGCGAATTCTTTGTCAAGAGAAACTCCCTGAAACTTTTCCGGCTTTATGCCCGAATTAACCTGGTCGCTGATGAATTGTAATGCCCTAACACCCTGACTGCTATTATAGGATGGGAACCAGTAAACTCCTTTTGTAGGGTGTCCTTCTCTCTGCTCGAGTATATTTCCCCCAAGCATCCACAGATAGGGATACCATAGGTCCTGTGAGTAATACGTATCGAAGAGGATTGTTCCTTCTATCCCCTTTTTACTTAAGACAGTATTGAGTTTCTGCGCAGATTCTATATACCCGCTCCACGTTTTCAAAGAATTAGGATCAACATTCGACTCATTTAAGAGATCCCTCCAATACCATATCCCTCTTACATCAGTCCAAGCCCAGATACCGTAGATCCTGCCCTTATATGCTCCACCATCCCAGCTTGCTTGATACCAATCAGATGAACGACCCCACTCTTGAGTAAAATTTGTGAGATCGGTGAGAAATCCCTTTTCAGCAAATTCTCCAAGCCAAATCTGATCTACCGACATAAGATCGATATGCGTCCCGTTGGACATCGCTTCTAAAATGCGCTTTCTTGTTTCGTTTGTCGGGTATTCTGTATAAATTATGTTGATATCTTTGTCGGGATGTCGAGCTCTCAGTTCCTGTAATGCCTTATTCATTAATGTTTCCCACCTTCCTTTCTGGCTTAAGTCAGTAAGTAAAGTTGTGATTGTAACCTTTTCTTTATGAATAGGTGTTGAAGAAGGCGACACTGCATTATTAAAACCCATAACTGCCATCGTGGATAATGGTTTTGAGTCCAAAGTCGCGATTAATGTCAACATTAGGGAAATACTTAGAATCAGTACCAATTTACTATTTTTCCTGATCCTCATAATCGCCAAGTTTGGGTTGACAACACTTCACATCTTCTTATAACTATATCGGATTTCGCAGAACGTGGGAAATGCCTCTTTTAGAAATAGTAAGTCACTTTGATAGTCTTCCCATGCCCACCCCTACAAAAAAGGGTATGTTTCTTATCAGAAATAAAATGATTGATTCAGCGGATCTCCTGTTCAATTTAATTCCTTTTCTGAGGCGTGCTTTCTTTGCGAGCAATTTAAGATAAAGATAGTTTTCCCGTAATTGAGTTGTATTTTTACCATAGAGATAGCTCTTATAACAGAATTCATAGACCGATGATAGTTCTACGTGAAGTATCGCATTCCTAAGTATGCCCACTTTTTGCGAGGTTAATCGAGCATGATAATAAATTATCGAGTCATCAAAAAATATAATGTCCTCAAGTTCATTTAGGGGAATTTTCTGAAACGCCGAACGAAGTAAATCGGATCTGTAAAACCTGGGAATCAGCACACCTTTGAGTGGATCGAGTTGTACAGAAGCATAGTCATTGATTAGCCTCCGGTCTGCATCTATGAGCTTTTCCAACAGCGTTCGCGGTTTGTATGATTCTTCCTCAAAACACAGCATATCATAGTCTCGAATAATATCAACAGCCCGTTTGAGTGTACATGGGTGAAGAATCTGATCAGAATCTAAGTATAAAATGTAATCGCCTCTACTAGACATATATCCCAGATACTTTGCAGCAAGGAGTCTCTGTTTTGTATCTATAATTTTTGCGGAGTGCTTTTCGGCTATGTCTACGGTCTTGTCCTCGCTCCTGCTGTCTACTACGACCAGTTCTACGTTCTCGTGTGTCTGATTATCGACAGAATCGAGACAGCTATCTAGCGTCCTTGCAGAATTCCTAGTTAATACTACGATAGAAATAAGATCTCCGAATCGCTTTCACCTTGCATCATGTTGGTATCGAAATTATGTAGCTGCAGCCATTTCAGTACTCTGCCGCCTGGTTCGGATTTCATTTTATCAGACTTTACTAAATTGTAGTAGGCCACTTAAAACCATATCTCACCTTAGCAATGAGAGCAAAGGGCCTAGGGCGGAAACAAAGCGATAGTCACTTACATTTGAATTCGGT
>AF_2010_repII_A1DRAFT_10000366_pt1 | contig 9973 bp, 9 predicted proteins | sample AmaForreplicIIA1_FD_9195 | JGI IMG/M metagenome (IMG submission 9195)
TACCTTCCAGCCCGTTTCTTGGGCTAGCCTCGCACTAAAAGCATTTTGATCGGCAGAAGATAGGGGCCAAGGTTTCTTCACAAATATCAAAGCCTCTCCCAAAGCCGGGTCAAAGAGAGTATTGGTTACTTGGGCCTCACCTGGTATGGTCGCTTTGATAATAGCTGTAGCCTCCTCCTCGGCTTTCCGTATAGATTCATCGATTCGAACTACTATTCGTTTTTTTATAGTGTTTACCATGTTCGACACCACTTGTGCATTTCTGAGCAAATAGCCAGGATTTTTAGAATACAGAGCTATACGAGGTCCTTCGTATTCGATTTTCGTCAGCTCAGCTTCGCTTGGTAGATTCTGGAGAATCGTGGCCATGATGTTGCGACTTCCTGAGCCATAGTTTGACTCTTTTGTTTGCATACTATTTTAATCACTATAAGCGCATATCTTCAAATTTGAAATCGTAAGAGTTATACCATAACAATCAAGTAGCCCACTTAAAGAGTGTTTCGAAACCGTTGCTACGGATGGTCGGCGAAAGCCCCGGTCACCGGGTATCCCAAAAGCAAAAACGCGATATGACTTACTTCGTATCTGGTACTGCGCGAATAGATCGGATTCGATACTAAAGTTGAAATACTAAGTGCATATATGGTACATGACTGATGCAGCTTGGAAGACAGAGAATCATACTCTAGTGGACAACGAGAAAATTACGGAACCAGTCAAGGAGGAGGATATGGTGGAAGAGGAAGAGGGGGATTCGGAGGCCCAAGACCCTTCAAGCCTGCTCCCGTAAAGGTAGGCGAAGAGTTTGATGTGAGGATCGAGTCTATGAGCAAGAGAGGAGACGCAGGAGTAGCAAAAGTAGAGGGTTTGGTTATCTTTGTTGCGGGGACGAAAGTTGGAGATTCTGTGAAGATCAGGATCACAAGAGTTGGGAGAGGATACGCTACGGCGGAGATCGCTTCTGACACGACATCTGAGAATGCGATTGAGCCCTCACAAGACGAACCGGCATCTGCATCATCTTTCCCTGTCGATCGTCAGGATGAGACTGGGGCCACACCAGATGATGAAGAATCAAGAGAAGCGGACGAATAGAGAGAGAAAACTGATTTCGATCTTTTGTCTAGCTGCAAATAATCAGAATTTTTGCTCCGCAAGGTAGACCAATTCCGTAAGTTAACTAGTTCGAGAGTTACTTTGCTGCGGATTGCTAATTTGGTTCGGGATATGGGGAATATGGGGGATTGTTCATACAAACATCAATAAATATATCTTGCACTTATCGTTGATGCCTTGAATCCCCTGCCACCGCACCTAATGGAATTACCAAGAAAGATACTGATAGGCGACGGTGTCATACATAGTCTCGGCGCTTTTGTGCGGGACCTGGGGTACGGTTCATCAAGAATCGCCTTCGTATCTGGTAACACAGTAAAGCAGAGGGCAGGTGATGCTTGTCGCTCGTCCTTTCAAGGACTGGGAATAGAAGACTCGTGGTATATAGTCGTCGATTCATCTATTGCCGCGGTTAACAAACTAAAAAAAATGCTTGCCGTGAGAACGCCAGATTTGATTATTGGACTGGGCGGCGGTCGGTCTGTTGACGTGGCCAAGATGACTGCCTTTGAGCTAAATAGGCCGTGCATAAGCGTCCCAACATCAGCCTCACACGATGGAATTTCTAGCCCATTCGTATCTATAAGGGGGACAAAGAAACCATACTCGGTTAAAGCAAACACTCCGGTTGGTGTCTTAGCGGACACCAGTGTGCTTGCTCAAGCACCTTCACGTTTAATGGCAAGTGGCTGCGGGGATCTTGTAGCCAAATTTACTGCGGTCAAGGATTGGCAACTGGCTAGAGATGAACATGATGAATACTTCGGCAGCTATGCTGCCAACCTTGCCGATATGAGTGCTAAAATTATCTTGAGTGAATCTAGAAGGCTAATGGGGAGAGGCACGTCCGGAATCCGCATAGTGATCGAGGCCCTCATAAGTGCTGGGGTGGCAGCTTGCATTGCAGGAAGTAGCAGGCCTTGTTCAGGCGCTGAACACCTGTTTAGCCACGCTGTGGAATACATTGCCGGTCAGAACTACGGCCTTCACGGTGAACGAGTAGGCCTTGGTACGATTATGATGGCTAAATTACATGAGTTGGACTGGGAAGTGATCGTCGAAACATTAGAACGAGTAGGGGCGCCAACAAAAGCAAAAGAGATAAGACTTGATGAAAGAGCTGTAGTAATCTCTTTGTTAGCCGCCCAATCATTGAGGCCTGACAGATATACCATTCTGAACAAGGCCAAGCTCAACAAGCGGTCAGCTTTTGAACTCGCCAGGTCAGTAAGAATTATTTAAGACAAAACAGCAGAAACTCATACTACTAGTCTTACTTTTCCGGATGATTTGAGAGAATTTCCTTTTTTTGAACTTCATGTTCGTGCTTTCCTGTGTCCTTGCTAGCCTGTACCATTTCTGTCGCAACATAGTTTTCTACGAATTTAACGTTCGAAATCCCCTGCACATATTTGAATATATCGTTAGCTGCTCCACGTTTGATTACCTGAAGCCCTTCGATTAGAAAACTATCTTCTGGCAATTCGACAGTCAAATTTGATCCGTCAAGAAAGAATTTTATCTTGTCGTCATCGAGTGGCATCCTTCTTTTTATCAACGAAAGTACCTTCTCCCCGCTTTCTTGTAATTTCCTTATTATCTCCACCTGGTACGCAAGTGTCCTCCCAGCCAATCGGTGATTGAAGTCCATCTGAACTCTTCCGGAGCCTACAAACCTGACAATCCCGGTGCGTTGATCCATTTCAACCTCATCCCCGATTTTGACATCATCGGCTCGGTCGCCCAGTTTTCTCAGTGCGACCATCCTTACCTTACTTGGGTTTCTTTCACCGAATGCTTTATCTGGAGTGATCTCCACATCGAATTTATCGCCGCTGTTCGCTTTTTCCAAAGCTTCATCTAAACCCTTCAAAACCCAGCCTTCACCGACTGAAACAAGTTTAGGACCGTATTTTCGTGTCGGGTCGTATAGATCCGATTTTTTAGCATCTTCTTCAATAGTGGTTTCAAAGATCTTGTTGGTATCTTTAACTTTAGCAGTATAATTTATTAAAACAAGAGAGCCCTTATCTAAGGTCATGAAATTTGACATCGATCTACCTTATATTAAGCTTCATTAGGAGATGTCAACGAGTACGAAGATTATGCGATAACTTTAAGCCGATCTAGAGCAATAGCGGGTACATCCGAGCTTACCTTTAATCCCATAATGTTCATAGCGGACCCGATGGAAGACAAGGTTCTCAACACATGATATTTGTTAACCTCTCCCATGGACCCGATACGGAAAACTTTACCTTTAAGATGTCCGAAACCGCCGGCAACTAGAATCCTAAATTGCTGCGAAAGTAACGCTCTAAACTTCACATCATCCATTCCATGCAGATAGTTAACGGAAATTACTACGTTGCTCCTAGCAGCCTCTTGTGCAAAGGCAGTTAGTCCCATCGCATCGAGACCTGAGTAAAAGGCATCTGCACAGGCTTTGTGACGAACAATCCTCCTATTCAATCCTTCTTCTATGACTAAGTCAAGGGCTTCGCTAAAGGCATAGAAAAGGGGCAAAGCTGGAGTGAACGGGGTTTCTAAATTTTCTTCGTAATACTTGAAGTACCTTTTCAAGTTAAGGTACTGCGTCGGTGGAGGATTCTCTTGCATGTGTTTTTTGGTCCTCGGGCTTATTGATAGCGGAGCTACCCCGGGCGGGGCTGCCAAGGCTTTCTGAGAAGCTGTTATACAAATATCAATGTTCCACTTGTCAACAGGTAATTCGTCGCCGCCAAGGATCGACACTGCATCTACAATGAAAAACGCATTCCTTCTTGAACACAATTCGCTTAACTTATCCATAAATCTTAGGGTTGTTCCAGTCGAGGTTTCATTGTAGACTGCGTACACAGCCTTAATATCCCGGTTTCGGTCGAATGCCTCCTCGAGTTCCGAATATTGCGGATTCTGGCCAAGTGGCGCAGTGACTCTTATCGCCTGTCCTCCCCAGCTATCTATCAAGTCCGCTAGGCGAGTTCCAAACTCGCCGTTAACAGGAATAAGGACCTTGTCATTTTTTCTTATGATATTGACTACAGATGCTTCTACTGCACCTGTCCCCGATGTCGTCAACAAAACAATGTCGTTTTCGGTTTGAAAAACGCGTTGAGTCTTTTGCACAATGTTCTTGTACAGATTTCGAAAGTCATCGCTTCTATGATTGATCATATGGGTCATCATTGCGTTCATTACCCGATCTGGAACATTAGTAGGCCCAGGAAGCATAACCAGGTATTCCATTTTATACAAACCAGCGAATCACTTCCCGATATTTATAACTACATTGAACAGTTGTAGTATGCCAGGACGATATCCCTAGACTCCTCCTTTAGACGGTCAGGTTGCTGGTCGACTGATTAAGCATTATATAAATTCAGCGGCGAAAAATGTTAATTCGCCAGTATACGGCACAGTACTATCATAAGAGTATTGACCAGATAGTACCGAACAATGAAAGATCGTCGAAAAAAAATTCTACAAATTGCAGGCTCGAAGGGATTCGACGCAGTTGCTGCGTTTCAACCAGAAAATGTGTTTTCTATCTTACAAATTTCTGGGGGGAAGGAATTGCACTTTGTAATAATGACAAAGCTATTTTGATCGTTCCAAAGCTAGAAGTTCCAAGAGCTCAATTGGAATCCGTAGACTGCGAATTGATAACCTCAGACAGAGGAGCTAATCTGATTAATGCCTTCTTAAACGAAGCCAAGGGAAAAGTGATATGCGGAGACAATGCTGATTATTTAACGGTCCAAGCAATCCAAAACGGGAATCCTGACTGCAATTTCACAGTCAATCCGGACACTTACTTTGAAGGCAGGATGGTCAAGGATGAGGCCGAAGTTTATGCTATATCTAGTGCAGCCAAGTCGCTGGATGCCCTTTATGAAATATGCGTAGACGAGATCAAGGTTGGCCTCGAAGAACGCTCCTTACAAGCCAAATTAATGTTTGAAGCCGCGCAGATGGGGGCAAACATTGCATGCCACAAATTCACCCTAAATCCCCTAATAATTGCTAGCGGTCCACATGGAGCTTTGCCGCATGCACAGGTTACTGACCGTCGGTTCGCGAACGGCGACATGATCGTGGTAGATTTGACCTTCAGATATGCTTCTTATATTGCTGACGCCACCAGAACCTTCGCATTAGGAAGAGCAACGTCTGAGATGAGAGAAGTATATAGCATAACCGAACAAGCTCAGCAAGTAGGAATCGACTGCGCTATTGAAAATTCCTCTTGCGAACAGGTCGATCAAGCATGCAGAAATCTTGTCAGCTCTTCGGGGTACGGGAATCAATTTATACACTCGACAGGACATGGAATAGGCCTTGAAGTTCACGAACCGCCCTGGCTGAAGACACCAAACCAACAGGTATTACGGAAAAACATGGCGATAAGCGTAGAACCTGGGATATATCTACACGGAAAGTTTGGGGTTAGGATTGAGGATAGTATAATTGTAGGAGAAGGACATGCACGAAACCTAAATACCTTCACCAAAGATCTTTTGGTTATAGAATAATTAAGGGTCCTTAACCTCGATTTGGAAGGTTTGTCTTTCTAATCTTTTTTCGGGGAATATGTATTACCGAGGTTTGTTATTTCTTGGACGAGTATTTTTTGGCTGGGAGTGATTTCATAATCGTGTAGAGTATTTTTTGAGCTACTACCCGCTTATCGAGTAGTGGTAAATGAATAACTTTCCTTTGTTTATTTATCAAAAAAACTTCGGTCTGATCAGAACCAGGTCCACACCCCTTTCGAGCAAGGTCATTTGCTACTACTAAATCGGCGCTGCATTCCTGCAACTTTCGAAAGGCTTTCTCGATGAGATATGTGTCTGTGACGTTATGTTCAGCCTTGAATGCTACTAAAAATAATCTCTTGTTCCTGCTCGCGTGCTTTATTTGGTCTATTACTTTTGCCGCAGGCAAAAGTGGCAGGACAAGTCTGCCGTTCTTAGAATCTATTTTTCTGTGGGACATCTCTTGAGGTTCAAAGTCAGCTATTGCGGCACAGAATATAGCTACGTCATAGCTCTTCGATGATACCTGCGATAACACCGACCTCTCCATTTCCCTGTTGGTGTACGCTACGATAAAGTCACTTGTCTTCGAAAAGTTCGATCCTTGTTCTGATTGATGCCCACTTACAACAGTAACATTTCCACCTGCGCGCTCTGCCTCATCTGCAATCGCATTTCCCATTTTGCCTGAGCTGAGGTTTGTAATCACGCGAATGGGGTCAATATGTTCAGCTGTACTGCCGGTAGTTACTAGGATGTTCTTACCCTCAAGTGACAATGAAGATCCGTTTTTAGCAAGCTCTTGTACGACTGACCGAAGAACCAATCTCGGGTCTATTATCTTTGCTTTGCCCTCGTTCAGGCTAGGTTCTAAGAATTTTACACCCATTCCTTTTAACCGTTCGATATTTTCCTTGATAATCTGATTCGTGTACATAGGTGCATGCATTGCGGGTGCAGCCAGAATCGGCAAAGTCGTACCAAGAGCCACGCTTAGCACAGAGGCTACCGTCGTGTCGTCGATGCCGTTCGCCATCTTACCAATTGTGTTCGCAGTACAGGGGTAAACTAGAATGAGATCTGACGTATTAGCATCCGCTAACATTACATGCTCCAAATTTCCGGTTAACTTGGTCACTACGTCATTTCCTGTAGCCCAGTTCATGATTTCGGGGCTGGTCACCTTATGAGCTGACTTAGACATTACCACATGGACATCTGCTCCGTGTCTCATTAGCATGCGTGATAAGTCAATCGCCTTGTATGCTGCGACGCTTCCTGTAATGCATAGCACGATTTTTTTTCCAAGAATCTCTTTTCCCTCTGAAGCTACTATGTCCTTGGACGGATGTGCCCTCCTTGTTTTACTAAGGGAGTGCGTTTTACCGGTCGCCACCCTTTTCTACAATCTTGTGAAACTCTTCATATTCATCATGGCTCATGTGAGAAGTGTTCTGGTCCTCAGGAAATCTTCTGTTTTTGACATCCGACGCGTATTGTAACACTGCGTGAAAAATTGAACCAGATAAATCTGCATATCGCTTGACGAATTTTGGTTTAATGTCTTGATATAATCCTAGCATGTCGTGTAACACTAACACTTGACCGTCGCACCCTAGACCTGAACCTATACCTATAACTACTGCGGAAAGGTCCCTTGAGATTATGTCCGCCACTTCGCTAGTTACCATCTCGAGAACTATGCTGAATACGCCTGCTACTTCTAGCTCCCTAGCTTCCTCAATCAGCTTAAGGGAAGAGGTTCTAGTTTTACCCTGCACTTTGTATCCCTCCCACAAAGAGCTAGTCTGCGGTTTCAGCCCTATGTGGCCCATGACAGGGATGCCTACTGAAACAAGAGCTTTTACGGTATCGACTAGTTCTGATCCTCCTTCAAGTTTGACAGCATCACAACCCACTTTCATGAATTTTATTGCATTTTCGATTGCGGAGCTCGTACCCTGTTGGTAGGAACCAAATGGCATGTCCGCCACAACCATAGCTCGTTTAGTTCCATTAGAAACTGCCTTACAGAATACGAGCATCTCTTCCATCCCGACCCGAATAGTACTCTCGTAACCTAATACAACCATTGCAGCGCTGTCACCTACTAGTAGAATATCAATACCAGCTTTGTCACATATCACCGATGTAGAATAATCATAAGCCGTAAGCACGGCAACTTTTTCTCCTTTTCTCTTCAGGTTAAGAATATCAGCTACATTGTTTTTTCGGATAGATTTGTTAGTACTATCACTGCGGCTCAGATCACCGGGGCGCATTTCTTCCACTTCGAATAATTCCCAACGAAATAGCCAGGTTCTTCTTATTATCAAATTCGTTGACTACCCTGTCAAGCGTCTCCACATCCTTCAATCGCTTTAATTGTTTAGTGAACGAAACCATTGCGGGCAATGTTCTCGTAATGTTATCGACAATCGTAATTTTAGCTGCTCTAGCAGTTCTAGATAAAGGATTCAGATCTATTGCAATNACCTTTTTCCTCATCTTGACCAGGGCTTCTGCCCTGTCCCCATCTTCGAGGGGAACAATGACAACATCAGCTGCGTAAATCCCATTTGGGTCTACCCTTCTCCTTTCGCTATGCAGCTCGGCTATTTGTGCAGATGCATAAGAACCTACTCCGTAGACCTTCCCCGCACCATTTCTAATTAGCTCTTTTTCAATCAGCCGTTCCCGTTTTTCATCTCTATAGAAAAGGTTTACTTCAAGAATTGCATTTGTGATCCTGCTTAGCTCCACAACCTCTTTTGAACAAAGTGCAGCAACGTTTCCGTTAACCGAAATCACCGGCCGCCTTGCCAGTAATAGCGATGAAGACGCCGTCTTTATTGCAAGAAGAGCAGATTCTGTAGTTTGCTCCCCCAATAGATAGTCGAACGCCTCACCCCTTCCGTGAGCTATTAGACCTTCCATGGCTACCAGCCCTCTCAAGAATCCACTAACAAGTTTCTCCCTGACCAGAAGCGATTTTAAACGTGGATGAGTCGAAGGGATCTTTTTATTCATAGCTACACTATAGCACTCTTGCGCCGATATTATCTATCCCGCACGTGATAAGCTTACCTTTAAAACTGCCTATGCTTTGCTCGGCTTTTGGTGCCAACTTTTTTGGAACCAGAGTGAAAACAGTTGCCCCGAACAGAGCGCGCTAGAGAGAAAACCATCAGATTTCCAAGCTTCCATAGGTTCTTTACAAGCTCCTTCCGTTAAACCCATAGTGGATGCGAACTGGTTAGAGCTAGCTAGAAAGTCTGATATATTCATCGTTATCTTTAGACCTTCTAAAAATGCGCCGCCGGAAGCGGAATCGAAACCAGGGTCATTGGAGAGGATCGATTTTGTAGAAATCGGCGCCATACATAAAATGATGGCACGATAGCCATTTAGTTCGGTCTTGCTGATTCTTCCGATCCCGGGTGCACCGGAAAACGACCGAATTTCAAAACCCCCTGAATATTCTGCAATAACGGTTCCCAATCCAGTTCCACATGCAACGTCCGCCGAGTGTGCAATCTGAGCGGCCTGCTCTGGATTTAATCCTATCTTCAAAGCTCGGTTAAGGGCGAACGAAAGGCTAAGTGCTGCCGCTCCGCTAGAGCCGAGTCCAAACCCAATAGGGATATCGACCTTGTGCTCGATCCTAACATGATAAGATCTTCGAATAAATCTTAGATACTCTTCGACCACAAATCGAGACACATCTGCGCTTTCAACAGTTCTCCCGTTGATTAAAATTTGATAACTGCTAGCATCGTCGTCGTAGATAGAAACTGTCGTGGTGACGCCTAGATCAATAGAAAATCCAGCACCCTCGGATCCTTGATGTAGAAAGTCTTGTCCATTGACAGCATTCTGTGTTTTGACCATTCCGGTAATATGGCCGGGAGAGAAGGCGCGAGATACGGCCAATGGTTTCGCAATGAGGGCACACATGCAGATTTATAGATCACAAAAAATATAAAAATAATGTTTAAGTAGTATAAACCAGTATAAATACTGCAACCTTTGAGATATGCTAGAAGATTGCAAAAGATCGGCAGTAGCATGCTGATATCACTCCCTAGCGAATGGATTAGAGCCAGCCGTCTGAATAAAGGAAATACCCTCTTTATTGAAACCAACCAGGACAATTCAATCTGCTTGTTTCCATCAGATGCAAACGACACCCATACGATCGAGGTTAGTCTGTCTTACAATCCATCGTCGCCCGTAGACGCCTTAATCAATCAAATCTATGGCGCTTATCTGTTGGGATACAGCGACATACGACTCAAAGGTAAGGACCAGATCCT
>AF_2010_repII_A1DRAFT_10000367_pt1 | contig 9971 bp, 8 predicted proteins | sample AmaForreplicIIA1_FD_9195 | JGI IMG/M metagenome (IMG submission 9195)
ATGAGGTTTAGGAGTCATTGTTCGAGGCGGGGCTCCCGGCAAGGGAACGTTCTCGCCTAGGATGGGATTTAACAACTCCGTCAGCATCTCTGGCTCCATGGTGACATAGGCGATTCCGCCGACGAGGATGAGCAGCAATACCCACATCATGGGTCGCCTTCCTCCAGACTTCTTACTCGGTTTCATTGGAGACCTCGGGCGTGTCGGCGTTGTCTGTTCGAGTTCCTCATCGGTGAACTCCAAGTCCGGTTCCGGCTGACGAGCGAACAGGAGGTTCCATTGAAAAGGAGTCCCAGGCATGGTCAGGGAATTTGTGCAGGCCGCCATAGAGTACCTCCCTGCTGAGCGCACGACTCATGACTCAAGATACGATAACTCTGGGGAAGTACTTATCACCATCCCCCAATGGTGTCAATTTCGTTTGAGGATTTTCGAGGGTGCTTCGAAGGTCACGGCGAGTCAACAGGCTTGTATCTGAGTGCAGGCGAGGATCTGTTTCTCTCGGCTCCCGGAACGGAAAACGGTCAGACCTTTGCACCCAAGCTGATGGGCCAAGCGAAAGGCTGCCGCGACATCTGCCTGAGTGGCGGTCGCAGGCATGTTGACGGTTTTTGACACGCCACTGTCGCTGTACCGTTGGAACACGCCCTGCATGCGGACGTGTTGCTCGGGAGCTACATCATGCGCCGTGACGAATAGCTGGCGAAGCTCGGGGGGAATCTGGGTGAGATGTTGAATCGACTCGTGAGCCGCCACATCACGTTCGAGTTTTGCAAGATCGAGGCCGAGCGCGCGTGCCTGGCGCACAAAAGCAGGATGCAGGGTGATGAGACGAACATCCTCCATGACAGTGCGGACGACTCGTATAGCATAGAGCGGCTCGATCCCGGGTGAACAATCGGCAATGATGCTGATGGTTCCGGTGGGAGCGATCGTAGTTACAGTGGCGTTACGACGCCGCTGGCCCCCAGCGCTGAGCCGACTGGCGCGATAGGCTGGAAAGGTCCCACGTGCGTCGGCGAGGCGAGTCGAAGCCTCGTGTGCGCGGGCTTGAATAAACTTCATCAATGACTCCGCTAATACGAGAGCTTCCGGGGCGTCATACCGGATGTTCAGTGCGATCAGAAGATCGGCGAATCCCATGATCCCAAGTCCGATTTTCCTTGTCTGCCTCGTCGCTGCCGCGATCTGGGGGATAGGGAAATGGTTTCGGTCAATCACATTGTCCAAGAAGCGAACCGCGAGAGGAATCGCGGCGGCCAGCCTTGCATAATCAACGGCGGGGCAAGTTCTCGAGTGACCGAGAAATCGGGCTACGTTGATTGACCCGAGCGTGCAGGATTCATAGGCGAGCAGCGGTTGCTCGCCGCAAGGGTTAGTTGACTCGATTGTGCCGAGCTGGGGTGTTGGATTAGCGCGGTTGACCGTGTCCAGAAAGATCATACCTGGCTCACCGGTCGCCCAAGCGGCTTCGACGAGATCGTCAAAGACCAAGCGAGCGGGCAGGTGTCGAACAATTGAGCCGTCATGGGGATTTGTCAGCGCATACGTACGGTTACCCTCGACGGCCTGCATAAAGGCATCAGTAATGCCAACGGAAAGGTTAAAATTTGTCATTTCGTGCTGCTTTTTTTTTACTGCGATAAACTCTTGAATATCCGGATGGTCCACCCGCAGCACACCCATGTTCGCACCACGTCTCGTGCCGCCTTGCTTGATAACGTCTGTGGCCATATTGAAGATCCGCATGAACGAAACCGGGCCTGACGCAACTCCGCTGGTTGAGGCAACGCAATCGTCTTTTGGCCGCAGGTGACTGAAAGAGAAACCCGTCCCGCCTCCCGATTGATGAATCAGAGCCTGGGATTTGACGGCCTCGAAGATGGAATCCAACGAGTCTCCGACTGGAAGGACGAAACACGCAGAGAGTTGTTGCAGCCGCCGCCCAGCGTTCATGAGGGTCGGCGAGTTGGGGAGAAACTCGAGTCGGGCCATTAATTCATAGAATCGGTGGGCTGCGTGAGGCAGCCGTGTACGGGCCGGATAAAGCCGTTCAGCCAGGGCGATGTCCGAAGCGGTTCGCCACAGTAGCTGTGCTGGCCTCTCTATGATTGCGCCGGTCGGGGATTTGGCCAAATAACGCCGGCGGAGGACGGTTAACGCATTGGCGGAGAATCGGAGAGAGGGAGTTCTCGGAGGGGGACCTGTGGCGGACGTACCTGGTCGAGGCATTATTCCCATTATAGCCGTATAACCGAAACCATGGAATAGATCGACAGTGAAGACGCACACCTCATTGCTTGCTTCCATAATGGCAGATTCGGCAGAATAGAACCCCACTGATGGACGCAAATGAAGTCCTACCGAGAAGAACTCTGGTTTGAAACGAAGACACGGCGCGCGTTCGTGAACATTACTTCTCAGGTTGAAGCTGTCGTCCAAAAGAGCGGTGTCATGGAAGGGCTCGTTCTGGTAAATGCCATGCATATCACAGCCAGCGTGTATATCAATGACGACGAGCCAGGTCTTTTGCACGATTATGAGCGCTTTCTCGAATCCGTGGCTCCGCAGGCGGCGACCTATCGCCACAACGACACTGGCGAGGATAACGCCGACGCCCACATCAAACGTCAATTGATGGGGCGGGAGGTCGTGGTGGCGATTACCAACGGTAGGTTGGATTTCGGTCCGTGGGAGCAAATCTTTTATGGAGAATTCGACGGGCGAAGACGGAAGCGGGTACTGGTCAAAGTGATCGGCCAATGAACGACGGTCGACAAATAAAATCGCCATCGGAAAATAAACTCATCTGGTGCTTGCTCCTCGAGCGAAAGTTTGGCAACATGGTGTCGAGACACAGAGTGACACGGCTACCGCCTTACCGGTTCCGTGGGAGTGGAACATGCTGAGCTGGTCCCGCCCTGATCCCCTCACGCGAGACTTGATTCACCTGATCAACGCACGACGCCATGATCATGGCGACACCGGTGCGGCGATCGACACACTCCAGGCGTTTCTCGAACAGGGGCGTGAACATGACCTACTGACGGTCCTTGCCGCGCTCGATGAAGACATGGCGGAGTGGCTGTTCGATTTGCTGGCCGAGTCCGCTTGCACAGTACTCCTGGATGAGGAAGCTGACGAGAAGCCACTGTATGCCGTCATGGCGGCATTGGCCCTTCCCCTACAAGCCGGTCTAACCCATCCGTTAAAGCTTAAAATCGACCCGGTCGCCACGGCGAATTTACTCCACCGTGCGCTTCGTCTTCCGGCAGGGACTGTCGTGCGGGTAGAATCGCGATTGCTCACGGATGCGACGCTGGAGCCGTTGACGCTTCAATCGGTCAACGAACATGTGAATGCTGTGGCCGATTCCCAGAGGGCACAGACGATCGCTGCCCGACTTTATCCGCCCGTCGAAAATACGGCTTTCCTGCTGTTTGAGTTGATTGGTGCCCCAGATGCCGAACTGCCGGACTCCTTGGAGGACCGACACCGCCGAGCCTTATCGGAAGGTCTCGTCGAGCAATGTCCAGAGTTGGCCTTTGCTCCGGACGCAATCGAGGCTCCAGTTTATGCTGCCTACGCGTTATTTGATGCGCAAAACGCGGTCCGACTTCATCGGCTGGCTGATGAAACGGCGGCCGTGTGGCGGGATTTGGACCCACTAGTGCGAGCTCGTACGATCGTCCATCTCCACACACAGTGCGGAAACGGCGTCTATATGCCCGTCTGGACAGACCTGTTCGATCCTGAGCTGCCCGAAGAGCATGGTCCAGTGTGGACCTCTCCGGATGTGTGGGTATTTACCGCGGATTTGCCCATCGAATGGCCAGGAGAAATGCTGACTAATCGTTTGCTGGCTGAAGGCTGTACTCGATTCGAAAATCACATCGTCGAAACCCCTGAGAACTAGCCGCCCTATCCCTGAATAGAAACGTCGCCCTGTTCTCACAAGACTAACCCGATACATCCTCGCGAAAAGCGGACATTTCATCGATTTTTGTGCCGGCTTGACCTATGCTGAGATGGTCTCGGAGGAGCAAGCGCGATGGCGCAACAGAGGTCTTCGGGTGGAGTCTATTTATGGCTAGTTACCGCATCTGGGCTGGGGCTTGTGTGGGGAGCCATCGTAACAAGCTTTCCTTCCCAACAGGAACTCGCTGCAGTTGATCCTCCTCGCGCCGCGGCGCGGGGATCACTACCCGCAACAGTGCCGACTCTCGATTTGACTCTTCCGACGTCGCCGCCTTTGCCCTCGGACGACCAATCGGCTCTCCAAAAGGGACCTACACCGGCTGAACGTTCCCATGCGGGCATTCCTGCGGAGACGGCCATCGATTCCCCCTTTCCGGAAGTCGTCAAACTGAAGTGTGAGGCTGAAATCGAACAGTTCTGTCCCACCTCATCGAATGCTCCTGCGCATCGTCAATGCATTGAACAGCGCATGCACCAATTTGCGCTTCCATGTCAACGTTTGATCCGGGAACGCTTCGTCAAGTGGAGAGAGGAGCGCACGAGGATGATGTCGGACTGTCAGGAAGACGTGAGGCGATATTGTCGAGCAATAACGCCTGGGTCGGGCGCTGTCCTCCAGTGCCTCCAAGACCATGCGCAGACCATATCGGATAGGTGTTATCAGACACTCCCGAAGGGTACGCTGTACTTCAAACACTAGCAGGATGTTGAAAAAGCCCGCCAGCAGGAATTGTGATGGCCTGGCGCGTCCCCTGTGCTCGCGCAACGCGCGGTCTCAGAAGACAGTCGTTGGACGCGCGCAGTTGGGGACTCATCCAGGTCATTAGAGGAAAACGTATCCATGCAAGTTTGGAAGAACATCTTTGGGTAGTCGCTGCGGCTTTACCGCGGAGAAGGCTCGTCTCGCTACACCGGGGTTGTGTAGGTGAGAAGGACGGCCGGTTTGACCATCCGGCGAGGTGCTCTGAGGCCATCCGTAATGGCATTAACTCACGTGTTTCCAATGCGCTCACATTGCTTTTCAACGATCTGCAAGGCTCTGCCCGCCAGTGTGGCTAGGTTCTCAAAGGGGGTGCGAGGAAATACGAGAGCGTGACGCCCGCCAATTCGATTTGGTCGCCGTTTTTGAGTTCCTGGTGCGTGAGGATTTCCTCGCCATTGACTAGGACTTTCTTGGTCCTCTGTGTCGGGGTGATCGAATAGTGCGACCCACGGCGAGCAATGCGCGCCACTGCCTTGGGCGCAAACCAACCAGTCAGCCGAATCGCTGCATCTTCCCGTGATCCTATGAGTGTAACCTGGTTGGTCAAGGTGTATTCCATTTGGTCGGTTTTTCCTGATGTAACCAAAAGACGTGCTGACGGAGCCGCAACGGGGTGAAGCTGGCTCCTGCCGGAGAGGACTACTGTCCTGTTCATATCAATGGATGAAGCGACGGGTGCGGTCTCAGCCGTACTGATGTCATGAAAGATCAGACGGTGTCGACCGATCGAGATGATATCGCCGTCACGAAGCTGATGTCGGTCAACCCGTTTGTCATTGACGGAGGTGCCATTCGTGCTCTTCAAATCTTCAAGAAAAAAAACCGACTGTATCTTGATGATCCGTGCGTGGTGACTTGAGATACTCTGGTCTTCAATCGCGAGATTGTTATCAGCCTTGCGTCCAATGGTAAAGGATTCTGCTAAGAGGTCAATCATCCTCGAAGCTTGGCCGTGCAATTTCACGAACAGCTTTGCAAGTGCGGGGGCGGCGTCCGACATAGGTCATCCCTCCTGGTACAGTATCAGCTCGTAAGCCTACAAGTATCGCGCCCGAAATCGTTTCCAGAACCCTTGTTGGTTGCTGGATTGGATTGTAACGACGAGGACTGTGGTGTTGTCGTCCCCGCCGGCTTGATTGGCCATCGCGATTAAACGATTGACCTTCGATTCCACCTTGGGCTCATCACGGAGCGCCTGAAGAATCTCCGGAGCTCTGACGCTGCGGGTAAGTCCGTCGGAGCAGAGCAAGAGAACATCGCCCGACATCACCGCCACTTCGCCAAGTTCGACTTCCACAGCATTGTCGACCCCGAGTGCTCTCGTGATAACGTTCTTGCGCGCTGAGTGCTCCGCCTCTTGGTGGGTTAAAAACCCGTTTAGGACCTGTTCAGTGACCCACGAATGATCCGTTGTCAGTGCTTGAATAGTGCTATTGCGAATCAGGTAGAGCCGGCTATCTCCGACGTGGGCGATGGATAGGATCTCGCTGGAGAGATATGCGGCTACGACAGTGGTCCCCATGCCAGCGCAATCTGGGCGTATCCAGGACTCTTGATGAATCGTCTGGTTCGCCAATCTGATGGCGCTCGCGAGTCGATTCGTCATAGGTGAGACGGTGGCATCATAGGGACCGGTGAACGACAGATCGGTATGACGGACCGTGTCCGCCATATACTCGTGAATGGTGTTGATCGCGAGAGTACTGGCTAGTTCTCCAGCATTTTCTCCGCCCATTCCGTCGCAAACCACGTACAGACCAAGATCATGATCCGCGCAGAAACGGTCTTCGTTCCGGTCGCGCTTGAGTCCGATGTCTGTTTTCGCGTAATGGCAGGTCTCGATCGCCATGAAGGGCTCTGTTCAAGCGGCGAGGTTGTGAAGGCAAGCCCGAAGATCCCTGGCGAACTCTCCCGCGCGACGGTACCGTTGGGGCAACTCTTTTTGTAATGCTCGATCGAGAATTTCCTGGAGCATGGGAGAAAGATCCTTCCGAAACGAGTGAATCGCAGGATGTGGGTTATGTGTGATGGTAAAGAGCAGGGCTGATAAATTGTCGGCTGTGAATGGTGGCTGTCCGGCAAGGAGCTCGAACAGTACAGTTCCCAACGAGAAGATGTCAGAGCGTCCGTCGACTTTCTTGCCGGCTATCTGCTCCGGCGACATGTAGGTCGGTGTCCCGAGCACGATGTCTGTTTGGGTCTTGCTGCTCGAGGCCATCTTCGCGATGCCGAAATCCATCACTTTCACTGTCTGATCTTTGGTAATCATGATGTTGGCTGGTTTGATGTCTCGATGGACAACACCTTGTTGATGAGCGTAATCGAGGGCATCGGCGACGGTTGCGATCTTTGAAAGAATGTCTTTTGGGAGAAGGAGGTTTGGCTTACGGGCATATTGTTTGAAGGGGGTTCCTTCGATCAGCTCCATCGCGATAAATCCCAAGTTCTGCTCCTCACCCGCGTCATAGATCGTTACGATATTGGGGTGTGACATGCGTCCTGTCGATTCCGCTTCACGGAAGAATCGAGCTTTGAAGTCCTGCAGCTTTTCGTCGTCATCAATTTCGTCCAGCCTCATGGTCTTGATGGCGACGAAACGTTGGATCTTAGGATCCTTTCCCAAGTAGACTACGCCCATTGCACCTCGCCCAAGCTCCTTCAGCACCTTGTATCGTCCAAGCATCGCCGGAACTTGGCCGTTGGTGGGCGACGCAACCGGTTTGCTCGTTGGTTCGGTTCGGGTTGTCCCAATCTCTCCGGACTCAGTTAATTGATGGTCGGCGCGGACAAGTTCGGGAGCGGAAGCCGGCGAGGACCAGACGGCCCGCAACGCCTGGAGATGAAGCAACCAAGCCAGCGTAAACCAGCCGCCGACGATCACGAGCGCGATCGCATAACCCCATGCATACCGTGCGCTGCCGATCTGTTCCACGAAGGGGAGCCCAACGGTCTTCATCGCTTTGTTGGTGAACAGAAGCGTCAGGAGGGCTGTGATTGGGAGGATCAGGTTGCGGAAAAACCCCAAGCCTCTGGTATTATCCGGGATCTCTTGGAAGGCAGTGGCGGCCATCAACCACAGGAGAATAATAACCAGACCATCTGCAGCCAACCGGACAACGTGGGGGCCGCTGAGTCGCAATGAGTCGATCGACAGCGATTGGACCAGCGAGAGATTGCTGAGGAGAGGTCCCGCGATCAGGGACGCTAAGATGGCAAAACTATATGGGCCGATCCAATTCCAACGTGTCGACATGATCGAGATCAGACTTCCGATGGATGTGTCAAAGTCTAGCGGAGGGGATTAGAGAGTCAACGAATAGGCGAAAACGCGCGAGACCCCAGGGGCAATGAGAAGCAGAGAGGAACGCACATTAGGACCGCGCTGCCGCTTGCTTCAGAGGGGCAAGCAACTGCTCTGGAACTCTCAGGCTGCCACGTCCAACGCCTACCTCAATGTCGGGTTTCGTCAACCCATGGAAGTCGCTTCCTCCGGTGACCAATAGGTCGAACTTTTTGGCAAGATCGAGAAACCTCGCAGTCTGCTGCTGCGTATGAGTGCTGTAATGGACTTCGATGCCGCCAAGCCCGTTGTCCTTGAGCGCGCGCATGAACGCGGGCAATGCGTCATCTGACTCTTTAACCCAAGTGGGATGGGCCAAGACCGCCACGCCCTGTGCCTCCTTGATCCAGCTGATGGCCTCAGCCGGAGTCGGGAGCTCACGCGCCACATACCCTGGCTGGCCTTCTGCGAGGTAACGGTCGAAGGCCTCCTTGGCAGAGGTCACATATCCCTTCTCCATCAAGAGTCGAGCGATATGCGGACGCCCGACAGATTCTGTTCCTGCCAAGGCTCTGACTTCGTCGTAAGTCAGCTCCAGACCCAATGCCCGGAGCCGTTCGATGATAAGCGGATTGCGACGATGTCGACTGTTGCGCAGCGAGGCCAGACGTCCCAGGAGGGTCTCATCCCGCCAGTTCAGGCAATAGCCTAAAATATGGAGCTCGCCTTTGCCGTCAAAGGAGCTGATTTCTACGCCGGGGAGAACCTCTATTCCGAGTCGAGTCCCGGCGTCAATTGCGTCCGGGAGACCATCCACGATGTCGTGATCGGTGATCGCGAGTGCCGTGACTCCGGCTTTCTGAGCGAGAGCGAGAACTTCGGCTGGGGGCAGGCTCCCATCAGAGTGCGTGGTATGGAGATGGAGGTCAATGCGGCCCATGGGACCGCTCTGGAAGTCCTGATTTTTTTGCAACGAGTTGGGCGGTGAAGGCAGGAGCAAGACCGTGACCGCCGTCATGTTCGCCTTCGTCATAGGAGAGCACGCGGAGGTCCGATGTGAGCCGGAGGAGTTCGTTCTGTGCCAAGCAAAACTCCCATCGCCGGGGATGGTGATGCCGGAAATAATTCTCGATGGTAAACGTTTCGTAGATCAGGACGCCATTCGGTTTCAGCGCCTCGATCAACCATGGGAAGAGTGGGCGATGGAGATAGAAGAACACCAAAATGACATCGTAGGTACGCGTAGGAAATTCCGGTCGGTCATCGGTGGAGCGTTCCAGATCAACCATACGCACGCTCACGTTCGGAAGATTCCGTTGTTTCGCCGTTGCGGCGAGTTCGGCCAATCGCTGTTCAGCGCGATCGAGCGCATCGACCTGGAAGCCATGTGCGGCCAAATACAGCGTATTGCAGCCCGAGCCTGCGGCGATATCGAGCGCCCGGCCCTTGGGCAAGCGCTGCAGTTGTTGAATAAGGAATCTGGCCGGTGTCGTCTCCGGGGGCTGGAGTGGATGAGCCATGCGGGTCCGGTCCAGCTGCACCCCCACAGATCCGGTGACCTGGAGAAGCGGCGGGGCGAGTTTTCGGAGCCAGAGCTTCACCCGATCGACGGGGAACTCGGTAAACAATACCGTCAACATGTGTTCAGCGAGGGTCTCAAGAAGTGCGCATTCTTGAGTCGAGCCCAATTCAACGATCCGATCGGTGATTTGGGCATAATCGACGACATCGTGAATGTTGTCTGACACAGGTCCCGGTTCACCCTGGAACTCCAGTTCTAGATCGATAGCCAGCGGTTGTGGGCGGCGACGCTCTTCCGATGCCACGCCGCAACACCCTTGAAATTCAAGCCGTTCGATGACGATCCGATGAGCCATAGCACCATTCTCCGGTATTGAAATTTCAGCTGTCAAGCGAGCTTTGGAGGGGGCAGCCAGCTGTCCTTCTTGC
>AF_2010_repII_A1DRAFT_10000368_pt1 | contig 9966 bp, 9 predicted proteins | sample AmaForreplicIIA1_FD_9195 | JGI IMG/M metagenome (IMG submission 9195)
GGACTTCTTACGATCGGCATGGGCCACATGGGCGCGGCGCGTTATCGAAAGAGTTCCCAAGGTTAGGGTAGCAATTTTACGGATCGTGCAGTTGATTTCAAAGACGACGATTTCCAGTTGACAAACAAAAAGGCGGGTGTAACAAGTTGCCGTCTAGGAGGTCAACATGAATCCCAACCAGATTGAAATCAACAAAACCGGCATTCTTTTTTTCGACATTCTAAATGGCTACTACCACCAGGCAAATGAGAAAGCCAAGGCCCGCAAGAAACCAATGGTAGAAGGTGCGGTACGGCTCATGAAAGCGGGACGAGAGGAGGGAATCCCTATTTTCTTTGCCAAAGGCAACCATCGAGCGGATGGCGCCACATCGGTGACGACGCTCACTGATACCAAAATCGACCTCACTCCCTGGCCTAACGGTGTGCCGGTGAAGGATAAACCGGTCGCCTTGGAAGGTAGCAGCGGTGCGGAGGTCATTCCTGAGCTCGATCCGCGGCCTGACGATTATTATATTCCCAAATATCGGTGGAGCGCTTTTTTCCAAACCTACTTGGATCTGGCGCTTCGTGCTCGGAAGATCGATACCATTCTGATGTCCGGGGGCTCAACCGACGTGGGACTGGCGGCTACCGTCTTTGCCGCCAGGGATCTGGATTACAATATAGTGATCGTTCGTGATGCCTGCGCTTCTGTTCACGACCAGCGCGCCCACGACGTGTTGATGGACCTCATGTTTCCGCGCATGGCTCGTGTGCGCACCACCGATCAGGTTTTGCAAATGATCAAAGAGGCAAGCGGCAGATAGCCATCGTGTGGCTTCTCTCTAGGTAAGAGGCGCTCAAGTGAAACCGACCGGCAAAGCACGTTTGATGGTTTGTCTGATCGCTGTGGGTCTGCGGCTCGCAGCGCCCGGACAAGCGCGCGCGAATGTCGAGCCCCTCCTTGCCGAAATCAACCGCAGGCCGCCGGAACAACGACTCAAAGCGCTCATGGACGGAGCCAGAAAGGAGGGCGTCGTCCACTATCATGGCGCAACGAACGTCAATGACATGCAAGATCTACTGACTGGTTTCAGCCGACAGTATCCTTTTATTGACGTGCGTTATACCAGACTCGGCGGACCGTCGGTGGTCAATAAGGTCATAACGGAATACCGAGGAGGCATATTCAACGTTGATGCGTTCTCCATGCGAGGAACACTCATTCCGGAGCTGGCAAGCAAGAATTTCATAGCAAAGTATAAGAGCCCTGAAACGGTTTTTCTACGGCAAGGTTTTGCCGATGCGGAGGGTTATGCAGCAGGCTATTACGCGACCGGCTACACATTGCTGTACAACAGCACGAGGGTCAAGCCCGCCGAAGTCCCCAAGTCTTACAATGACCTGCTCAATCCGAGATGGAAAGGCAGGCTGGTCATGGACAGGGAGGAATATGATTGGCTGGCTGGAATGATTGATCTGATGGGTGAAAGTAAAGCGGTTTTGTTTTTGAGGCGATTGGTAGAGGACCAGAGCCTCAAATTTCAAAGAGGCCACAGTCTCATAACTCAACTGGTGGCTGCCGGGGAGTACGACCTCCTTGTCGACGGTTACGCCCAGCAGGCGCTGCAGTTCAAGACAAAAGCCGCTCCCATCGATTTCGTTTTCATGAATCCGACGGTTGTGAAGCCGCCAAGCGTCATCGCCATCGGCTCAAAGGCGCCGCACCCGCACGCCGCAGCTTTGCTAGTTGACTATCATCTCGCGAAAGAAGCCCAGGAGATGATGGCGCAAAAACTTTTCTATTGGACATCGCGGCGGGACGTTAGGTGGACACCGGAGCCCGGCACAGAATTACGCGTACTTTCGTCTTTCGAGTGGGGTCCAAAATACAATAGTCTGCGGGAACTGTTCAGGAAGACGATCGGCCAATAGCCCGTTTCAGCGCATTAGATATCGGCACAAATCTTTATCTTTGCGTTGCGCCGGATGCTGCGCGAGCGCTTGTATAATAGATCTGTCGGTTACGTGACCTCATTTTCAGTACCTCCCTTTACGACCATTGATTAACGCAAAATCCGCGACTTTATGGCGTTCACAAGTCGAGCTAGCGGACACGGGCCAGAAAGTAAGCGAGATCGACGATCTGCTCGTCGCTAATTGGGTAAAGAACATCGGCCATCGAGGCATCATAACCGCGGCGCGTATTGTTCTTGTATTCTCGGAGCGCCTTCGTGAGATAGTCTTCACGCTGACCCGCAAGGCGTGGGACATTCTGTTCACCGGAATAGTTTTGGTTATGGCAGAAGTTGCAGCGATGCTGCTCGATGAGCGCTCGGGCTCGTTCCATACGGGCAGGATCAACGAGGTCGTCGATAGGCTTGGGCGGCGGCAACTTCGCGAGGTACGCTGCCATCCTGCGTAAATCGTCGTCCTTGAGTCCTTGCATCATCTGGTTCATGGGTTCGACGACGCGGAGTTTTTCACGGAACATGAATAGCTGGATGGTGAGGTAGAAATCCGGCTGACCCCCGAGGGAGGGTACCTCGGGAATTATCGATTGTCCGTCCGCGCCGTGGCAGGCGAGGCATGGAGCGAGCCGCGCTTCGAGCGTGTCGGCGTTGATTTGCAACGCCGACAGCAAGATAAGTGCGGCCACGATACTACACATCACGCCGTGCCATCCGACGAGACAAGTTGTCACCACGAAGTTCGCGAAGGACACGAAGGTTTAGTGCTTTTGAACTTCTTCATTCGTACTCTTCGAGATCTCCTTTTGAATTTACGCGTGCAGACAGACTTTGGTCACTTCAATCAGAGCGCCGATTGCGTCAGCATGGAGTGCTGGAATCCAGGCCGACATGGATGTCTCCGGAAGCATGCTTGCGAGCCTGGATGCTGGCTATCCATGCCGGCATGACAAAAGCTCCGTTCATTCTCTGAGGGCGAGCGTAAGATCATGGAACAGTTCTTGATAAAAAGCCCGTCGAGTAAAGCTGATTGCGATCTATCACCCTGCGCTCTCTGCGGTTGATTCTCTGCTTTGCCGCAAAAGTTCAACGGGCAGCGATTTTCGTTCCGTAGGTCACGCGGTAAACCGCTCCGGCGTGATCGTCCGAGACCAGCAGCGAGCCGTCCTTCATGACCTGCACGTCCACCGGCCGGCCGCCGTATTCGTTGTTCTGGAGAAAGCCAGTGAGAAACGGCTCTTGCGACTTCACGCTGCCATCCTTATTGAGCTTAACGAGGATGACGTCGCCGCCGATTTTCTTTGTCCGGTTCCAGGAACCGTGACGCGCGACAAAGATCGCATTCTGGTATTGGGTCGGAAACATTTTGCCGGTGTAGAACCGCATGCCGAGCGCGGCCGAGTGCGGGCCCAGCAGTGCCACCGGCTTTTCGAACTCGTCGCACGAACGTCCCCAGCCCAGCTCGCGGTCCGTGAAGTTGCCCTGGTGGCAATAGGGAAAACCAAAATGCTGGCCGATTTTGGTGACGCGATTTAGCTCGTCTTCAGGCAGGTCTTCCGACAGCCAGTCGCGTCCATTATCGGTAAAGTAAAATTCCTTTGTCACCGGGTGCCAATCAAAGCCAACCGAGTTGCGCACCCCACGCGCGACGATCTCCGCGTTGCTACCGTCGAGACTGATGCGCCGGATATGACCATTGGTAGGAGGAGGTTCGCAGATATTGCAGGGCGAACCGACGTTGACGTAGAGCTTGTTGTCCGGCCCCAAGGCCATGAATTTCCAGCCGTGCGATTGATGATTGAGGAAGTCGCTATAGATAACCACCGGCTTCGGCGGACTGTCGAGATTGTCCTCGATCATGTCGAGCTTGGAAATCGTGGTGCCTTCGGCGATATAGAGCGTGCCCTTGTAAAAGGCAAGACCGTTTGGCCGGTCCAGTCCCGAGGCGATGACTTTGGTTTCGCGTTTCCCGTTCTTGTCCACGATGGCGTAGACCTTATCGAGAAGACGCGTGCTGACAAACACAGTCCCTTTGTCGCCGAGCCGGAGCGAGCGCGCATTGGCGATCCCGCTGGCATAAACTTCGATCTTAAAGCCTTTGGGCAGCTTGAGCTGCGACACCGGCAGCTTGTCTTCCGGCGCCGGGAACGGTGGGGGCGGGACGCCGCGTAGCACCTTGGCAACTTCGGCGTTAGGAATGTCGGGCCGTCCCGGCACGGTGGTCGGCTGCGGTTGCAATGTAGGCATCGGTTTCGACGGATCGGGCGCCGACGGCGCAGCCGGTTGAGCCGCGGGTTTTTCGCCTCCTTCCTGTGCGAAAGCAGGCGTGATGATTAAAAAAACCGCTAGGGTGCCGGCGACCAAGAGGCTAGATTGTTTGAATGAATGTGTGATCATAAAAAATTCTCCTCTTCTGAACTGGTAGGAAACCGCTTTTGGAATCCGGACGAGAACCTAAAAATTACTCGCGCTTAAGCCTCTAACGCTGAATGTTCTAGGGCGGCGAGCAGCGCGCAAAGTTACCATACGACCGGCTATCGCCATTTTTGGCGAGACAATATCCGAGAGCTGCCTGCTTCGTCAACTTCCAAATAGTATGGAGAGAACATTGACTTCAGCGTGAAGTGTATTGGACTAGGGTGGTGGGGGCGACCGTGAAGAGTAACTCTGCGCTGACTTCGAGACGCTAAGTTTTTCCATTCATTTCGAATGGGGTGAACTATCCGCATGCGTTAACTCCTAGTTGTTTTTGCCCCTGAGGTGATTTTGAGTTTCCTCGTCCGACAGGGATTCGATTTCGCCCAAAATGCCGGGGAGGTCCTCGTCGTTAATGACCTTTGCCCCGTTGATAACAAGTATCTCTGCAATCTTGGCTACGGTGGGCGACTCGAACAAGGTCTTTATGGGTATGTCAACTTTGAATCTCGTTGTTATCCGGGCAATGATCCTCGTGGCCAGCAAAGAATCTCCCCCCAACTCAAAGAAATGGTCATTGATACCCACCTGATCGAGGCTCAAAACCTCGGCCCAGATCGCTGCCAATTCCGCTTCGATCACAGTCCCGGGCGGCACAAATGGATTCTCTAGATTCGGTCGATCTCGGGTCGGCATTGGAAGACGAAGACGGTCCGTTTTCCCGTTGGGCGTCTGAGGCATCGCATCGATGGACACGAACGTTGATGGCATCATGTAATCTGGAAGCACTCGAGCCAGACCCTGGCGTATCTTCGTCACCGTGATTGGCGGTCGCGTCGCCGGAACAAAATAGGCAACCAGTCGTTGTTCGCCAGTGTCCTCCTGTCGTCCAACGACGACAGCATCTTCGATACCGTCGATGGCGCCGAGGGCGATTTCGATTTCCGATACATCGATTCTAAAGCCGCGAACCTTTACCTGAAAATCTTCACGGCCGACATGCCTGAGGCAGCCATCACGCCCCCTGACGCCGAGATCTCCCGTCAAATAGATCCGCGCATCGCTTCCCATGGGATCAGGCAAAAATGCGGCTTTGGTTCGCTCAGGATCACGCCAGTACCCAGGCGAGATGTAGTGGCTCTTCACTGCAATCTCACCAACTTCGCCTTCGCCTAGCTCGCAACCGGTCTCATCGAGCACAAGCACGTCTTTATCTTTAAGCTGATAACCGATGGGCAACTTACTTTCTGCTATCTGTGTGCCATGGGGTATGAGAGCCCAACAAACTGTCAAGCATTCGGTTGGTCCCAGAGCATGCGACAGAACGCAATGGGGAAGAAAGTGACGGTTGAAGTAATTTAGATCGGCTCGCAACAACGGTTCTCCACCCACCGATAGCAGTCGAACGGCGGGGAAAATCTGGCCTTTCCCCAAGGTGTTCACAAAATCCCGAAAGGTGGTTGGAACACTGCGCATGATCGTAATCTCGTTGGACAGCAACCAGTTCGGCAGTCCACCGAAGCCCTGTTTCTTTATATCGTAAGGATAAATGGCGCCGCCGTTCAAAAGCGAGCTGTAAATCGTCCGGACTGAATTGGCGAAACTGACGGACGTGTGCAACAACCAACGATCTTGTGCCGTGACACACCAACCATTGGTAATATTACGCGCGTCGACGAGAACATTGCGATGCGTGTGTGTGACTCCCTTTGGCCGTCCCGTCGAGCCGGAGGTATAAAGAATCATCGCTAGACTGTCCGGGGTTGGATACACGTCCAGATTGCGGTCGGCAAGGTTTGTGTCCACATCTTCGAAGTTAATAACCTCTAACGCTTCATTGGATAGTCGGCCGGCGAAAGAGACATTGTTGGCGTCGGCAACCACGAGTTTGGCGCCCGAATCTTCGAGCATATATTTCAGACGATCTGGCGGGTAACTCGCGTCCAGGACGACGTAGAATTTTCCCGCTTTTAGAACCGCCAGAATCGAGACAAGGACGGCGGCGCCATGATCAAATAGAAGGGCAATCGGCTGCGCCGAGTCTCCTCGCCGAGAAAGAATCATTCGAGCTATTCGATTGGCGGTTTGGTTAAGAGAAGTGAAGGTAAAAGTTTCGTGATCCGATTTGATCGCTAGACGGTCGCCGTATGCGCGCACCTGCTGCTCGAAACGCTGCGGGATTGATTGCTCGATATCTTGGTCTTCAAACGGAATGAACCCACTCGTGGGTTGGATGCTAATGCGTGGAATTGTATTTTGGTCCGTCATTGGTAAGCCTCACGCTGAGTTGAGTCATCTCGCATTCTACTTCGATTGAATTTAGAGCGTCAAATGACGGAACTGAATCACTACCAACGCTCGCCTCGCGTTGACACGAAGGGAAGCGTCGAATAGTTTCTGTGGGAGCTACGAAGAGCGCCATCACGCGGGCGCAAAGTTTCCCAAAGGCGAAATTACAGAAACGGAAAACGGATAGAACATGGATCGTGCGATGAAAATCGGGCTAAGCCCCCTCCAGGGGCAAACGGGCTTTGAAGAGACTCTGCGAGAATGTGAGCGAGCCGAGGCAGCCGGATTCGACTCGATTTGGCTCGGCGAGCATCACAACAATCCGGTTTTGTATCCGGCGCCGCTCATCGGACTTGCTGCCGTCGCCAGCCGCACGCGGCGTATACGTCTGGGCACCGGCGTGCTCTTACTTCCCCTCTACCATCCCGTAATGGTTGCGGAGGAAGGCGCGATGGTCGATATGATTTCCGGCGGGCGCTTGATCTTGGGCATCGGCGCCGGCTATGCCCCGGAAGAATTCGCGGCCTTTGGCTACTCGCTCAAGGAACGCGGCAGCAGATTGGAGGAAGGCGCTTCGCTCCTGCACCGACTGTGGACCGAGGAAAATGTTACTCATCGTGGAAAGCATTACCAAGTAGACAATACGACGGTGGCACCTCGTCCCACGCAGCGGCCAAGACCACCCATCTGGTTTGGCGCCTGGGTGGAGCCAGCAATTCGCCGCGCCGCGCGCTTGGGAGACGCCTGGTTCGTGGGGCCGTCGGCTAACCTGGACGAGATTGCGCCTTGCGCGCGCCTGTATCGAGAAGCGTGCAGGGAGATGAGAAAAGGCGAAGGAGAGGTAGCCTTGTTTCGCTACGTTTTCGTAGCGAGCAGTACGAAAGAGGCGATCAACTTGGCCGGAGCCCCGTTTATCCAAGCGTTCGAAAGAATGTACTTTCGCTGGCCTCACCCAGTGGTCAAGCGGCCTGCGGGGCAACTCACCATCGAGCGACTAGCCGAAGATCGAATTATTTTTGGCGACCCGACGACGTGTGCGAAGGAAATCGTCCGCTTTCGGAAGGAGTTGGGCGCTAGCCATCTCGTCTGCCGATTTTCGGTACCAGGCATTCCCCGCGCGGCCTGTGAAGTTTCGTTCGATCTGTTCACGCGGGAAGTGATGCCGGCGCTGCGACAAGAGTAGTTCTGAGTAACGAGTCGTGAGTATTGAGTACCGCCCGGTCTGGCCACTCAGGATTCATTACTCAGGACTTTTCTGAGAAACTAGTCCTCAGCACTCATCGCTCAATTCTTCTTACTCAGCGCGAACCTGGAAAGTAATCTTCGAGCTTGATGTCGTCCGATCCAGGAACGCTGATTTCCTCGGGATAGTTGGCCTTACGGGTAGCATCAATTCCCATCTTAGTGACTAGATGAGAGCCGCCGGCGGGATCATACGAGGCTGGATCAAGCGGCGATCCCTTGGCGTAGGTGACCATGAAGATGTCCGTATCCGCCCGCACGCGAGTGGCGATGGCGTGCAGCACTTCCTCGTCATTCAGAATATTGACGTCCTGATCGACGACGACCACGTATTTGAGAAACGGGTCCGCGGCGAATGCCGCCATGGCGGCATTCTTGGGCTCCCCCTCGATGATCTTTTCCAGGGATACATAGCAAATGAAGCGGCATCTGCCCGAAGTGGGCACATGCACGGCCCGCACCTTCGGCGAGGCGATCTTGACCGTCTTCATGATCATCGTCGAGCGAACGATTCCAGAAAGCAGCAGATTGTCGGCGTGACCCACAAAACTTGATTGGTACAGCGCATTGCGCCGCATGGTGATCGCTTTCACTTGCACAATCGGATTATTGCGCTGCGGGCCATAGGTTCCCGGATACTCGCCAAAGGGCGCCTCCTTCTTGCGCAGTTGCGGCAGAATTTCACATTCCAAGATGATTTCGGCATAGGCTGGCACTTCCAAGTCCAATGTTTTGCAGCGCACAAGATCCACCGGCTCTCCCATGACTCCACCGGCCACAGAGAATTCATCGGTCTCTAGAGAAGTGAAGGAAAGACAACCGATATAAAAAGCCGGATGATGGCCGATCGCCACCGCCATAGGGGTGGGTCGGTTTTGCCGCTCGTAGGTTTGCCAAATATAGTGCCCGTGAGCGGTCTCGGAAAGTTGGATGCCGAAAGTATCTTTGGAATGAATCATCAGGCGATAAATGCCGGCATTGCGCACACCCGAGTCGGGATCGCGCATGATACCAAAACCGGCGGTTATGTAACGACCGGCGTCCTTCTCGTGGTAGGTGAGAATCGGTAGTTGCGTTACATCGATGTCTTTGCCGGTGAGAACCACCTCCTGCACGGGCGCATCTTCAACTATCACCGGCGGCTTGGGGTGATCCTCGCGAGCGGCATACTCACGAATGAATTCCGGCAGGCTGGCGTTTTTCAGCCCGATGGCTCGGAAGAGGCGCCTGGCGTCGGCATGCACATTGGTCACTACAGGCAACGCCGAACCTTTGACCTTCTCAAAAATAACGACGGGAAATTTCCGTTCCTTCTCGAGCTTCGCCAAAACGCCGGTGACTTCGAAGTGCGGGTCCACTTCTCTCTTGACGCGCAGGATCTGGTCCGGCTCCTCCGCTTCCAGCTCGTTTAAAAAACTTCTTAGGTCTTGGGCCACGAGACTGTTCCTTGATTAGAACCGTTCAAGCTGTTTAAGTCGTCCAAATCGTTCAAGCCGCAAGGCAAATTCTAAACCCGAATATCGAAAACCGAAACAAACAAATAAATCTCCAATTGGGAAAATCCAAAACATCGAATCCAAAGAAGCCGGTTTGGAATTTAGATATTTGGTCATTTGAAATTGTTTCGAATTTAGGATTTCGTGCTGCGAAATTTTTGTCCTTGGCGCCTTTACGCGAGTCATCATTTCAAGAAGCTCAAATCCAGAGCGTTATCAATGTTAATTTTTTGCTGCATGCCGTTGCTGGCGAACCAGTGGGCTTGATCGGCCAAATTTTCCCGCAGCAGTTTGCCGTGGGGATCTTGGTACGGTGGAATAGCGGCTTGAATAACTTTGGCCGGCACCTTGGTGTATTTCTCCAGAATGGCCGCGATCTCCGGATCTTTTGTTCCTCTCTTATTGAACAACTCGGCACCCTTGAGGTAGCCATTCATCCAGCGCTGCGCCACCGCTCTGCGCTCGTTTATGAACTTGCCGGAGTAGATGATAACAGCGACCTGGACGGGCCCCAACCCTTTCACCTGATCCGGCGTGCGAAAACGCACGGCCACTCCGCGTTCGGCAAAGCGA
>AF_2010_repII_A1DRAFT_10000369_pt1 | contig 9954 bp, 9 predicted proteins | sample AmaForreplicIIA1_FD_9195 | JGI IMG/M metagenome (IMG submission 9195)
AAAGTCCACTCAACCGTTGTCCGCGCCATTGATTGACCGCCGATCGGCTCGCCGTTTTCATCCTGTGGACCGACTTCGCGGAAGGGAAAGCCGCGGAGATTGTTCGAGCCGCCAAGGAAAAGCCGCTCGTAAATTGGCACCTGGTCGCCCGCACCCCATTGGCTCACCGTAGCGATTTCGCCATTGATGAGCAGGATGGTATCCCAGGGTAAATGGAAGTATTGCGATCCCTCTAGATCTAATCCATAGATCTGGGTATCGCCTCCAAGGAAACCGCCCGCGATCAAAGGGGAAAACGTGATGCGTTGCCCGCGGCGGGACAGCAACGGGTTGTCGCGCGAATCATAGACGAGGCTCGAGAAGATCTTGCTTTCAACGGACGATCCCTTCTGGGATTGAATGAACGCTGAGGCGCTCGGGTCCACGTTAAAAATGTCGATGTCCTGCAACATATATCCCAGGGTAGCGTACATGTACGCGTTGAGTGGCTTGCGCAGCTCAAACGAGATTCCGTAATTGCGCTGGTCGTACTGGGCGCTCAAGTAATTTGCCTCGGTGAAAAAGGCCTGGCCACCCAGCGAAAGACGTCGATCGAGGAAGTAAGGTTCGGTGATCGCCAGAATAAAATCCTTTCGCTCGGTTCCATACTGAAGACGTAACCGGAATTTTTGCCCCCCACCGGTGAACGAAGGCCAGTTGAACAGATCGAAATTGCCCTGGGTGAGTTCAGCAAACCCCACCAGCTTATCGACCGTGCTGAAGCCACCTCCGAAACTGAGCGAACCGGTGCGTTTTTCCTGGACGAGAATCGTAAGATCTTTCCGTCCCGGTATATCTGTTTCTTCCGGATAAGTCTCGACCTTTGCAAAGTAACCGAGGTTCTCCAGACGCTTCTTTGTCGTGTCTACACGCACGGTGTTGAAAACATCTCCCGGGGCGACGAGCACTTCGCGGCGAATGACCTTGTCCTTCGTGCGCGTGTTCCCCTCAATATTCACTCGATTCACAAACGAGCGGGCGCCCTCCTCGATAGTGTAGTGCACGTCTATGAGCGCGGGGCCGGCCGGCGTGCCTTCGGGGGTAATCTCAAGATCGACATAGCCCCCGCTACCGTACGCGTCGGCAACGGCCTTGGCGTCGTCACGGAGCTGTTTCGGCGAATAGACGCTGCCCTCTTTCATTTTTAAGAAGGCGCGAATTCTTGCGTCGGTGCTGTGCTCGTAACCGGTAATCGTCAGTTTGCGGACGTGATATTGTGGACCTTCCGAAACCACGATCGTGATGATCATCGGGCCTTTCGGAGTGCGATCTTTGCGTACTTCTTTTATTTCCACGTCGATGAAGCCGTGGTTTTGGTAGTACTCGCGGATCTTGTCCAAGTCCTGTTCCAATTGAACTTCATCAAGTCGACCGGTCTTATCCACGAAATAGATGAGCGTTCGGCCACGGGTTTTCATCTGTTTGCGCAGTGTTGCAGCCTTAATATGCGCGTTGCCCTCAAACAAGATCTGGCTTATTGCGCCTTTGGCGCCCTCGGTGACCGTGAAAACGACGCGCGCTGTGCCGCGCTTCTCGTCGATTGGTTCCACGCGGTATTCAACGCTGACGTCGTTGTATCCTTTGCCCTGATAAACTTCGATGATTTTCTGGCGCGCTTCCTCGAGTGCCTTCTCATTTACCGCCTGATTGAGCCTCACTTTCATCTCCTTGCGGAGTCTCTTCGGAGAGACCCGTTGGGCGCCGTTGACTTCGATTTCGCGTAAGATCGCCTGGGTTTGAACGGCAACGATCACCTTCACGCCGTCGCCTTGAGGCTGAGCAAATATTCGCACGTTTCGAATGTAACCGGTTGCGTACAGCGCCTTGATGTCCGCCTCTACGACCTCGTTCGAATACAGTTGGCCTACTTTTAGGCGCATCTGCGCCAGAATGCGTTGTTTGCTGATCGAAGCAGGGCCGGAGTACTCCACGTCGATCGAGCGGATGACAGGAGGTCCCGGAGCCGATTGTGGCGCCTGCGCCCGTAGAATTACGGCTGTTAAAAGCGCACAAAGCGAGGCGATCCAAATCGCAATCGGCCGCGGGCGCATCCATCCACAAAAAAGTTGCATATGCTAGAAGCGCAGGCCCACGCAACCCAAACCCACGCGGGACAGGCGGCTATATCGGAAATAAGACCGCAATCGTCAAGACTAGATTTTCATCTGAATCCTGCGGTTCCTCTTTCGTTTAATCCCCAATTCCCTGTCTGCCAAACAGAACCGTGCAGGTTTATGGCATGTGCTCGCGTTCTCAATGAGGTTTTCTCGTCAATTTGATGGTTAATCCGTGCACAGCCGCGATCTCGGCTTCTTCGCCTTTTTCTATCTGGGCATCGCTGACCGCGTTCCAGTATTCGCCTTCAACGAAGATTCTGCCGTTATGTGAATCAATTGGAGTCAACGCCGTCACGGTCTTTCCGATAAGCGTTTCTTTTCCCACCTTCACCGGCAACATTTGCGCACGCACTCCTTTTCCGATGATGAAAATGAAGAACGCGGCGGTGACGAGTGTCGCAGGAATGATGAAGCTTAACGACAACCGAAAGAGTGGATCGGCGCGATTAAAGAGCATGAGCGAGCCGATCAAAAACGCAATGATTCCGCCTACGGTGAGCACACCGTGCGTGGGGGTGTACAAATCAAATATGAAAAGCATCATTGCGAGCGCGATCAGGACGAGTCCAGCCACATTGACTGGCAGGATCGCCGCCAGATAAAGCGCCAGAATCAACGCAATCGCTCCGACTACGCCCGGAAGAATTGCTCCGGGCGAACTCAGTTCGCCGATAATCCCGTAGATCGCGATCAGCATCAGGATGAACATGACCTCCGGCCGCCACAGTTTTTGAAACACGCGCTCGGCCGGCGACATCTTGATTTCGTTTACCTGCGCACCGGCGGTGTTGAGCGGTTTGCCGTCCACAACGCGCCCGTTTAATTTTTGCATCAAATCGGGCACATCGGTCGCGATCAAATCAATGACTTTCAGTTCCAGCGCTTTCTGCGCGGTGATCGAAGCGCTGTCTTTTACGGCAGACTTAGCCCATTCAACGTTGCGCTGGCGCTTGCCCGCAATGGTCTCCATGTAGCTGACGGAAAAATTCTCCAGTTTTTGCTTCATGGTTTCGTCCGGTTTTTCTTCGCCACCACTCGGAAAACCGCCGATGGAAACCGGATGTGCCGCGCCGATCGTAGTGGCCGGCGCCATTGCCGCGACATTGGCCGCCAAGGTGATGAAACAGCCTGCGCTGGTTGCGGTCGCGCCGGTCGGCGCGACGTAAACCACAACGGGAACTGGAGATCCGAGAAAGCTTTGCACAATTTTCTGAGTCGAATCGAGCAGCCCGCCCGGCGTGTTGAGCTGAATCACGAGACACTGCACATTTTGAGCCTTGGCTTCTTCGATGCTTCGGGAAATGTAACTCGCTGTCGCGGGCCCGATCGCGCCGTCGACGTTGATAAAGCCAACTTTCTCCGCGGCGAAGATTTTCGGCGCCGAAGCAAAGGCGAGCCAGAGGAGCAGCGCAACAATGCAACTGGAGGGGCGAGCTCCGCGAGCCCGCGCATGATGGTCGCAACCTTTCACTCGGCGCCGCAGAGCTCCGCCCTCCATCGTAACCTCAAACTCCTTTCATCGGCTGAAACTTGATCGCCAAGTCTTCCACCTTTGGTTTCACGATCTTCTCGTAATCGCTATAGCTCATTTTTATCGCATCAGTGTGTGTGCCGGCTTCGAAAACAATGTAGTCCTGTTCGGCCAGATACTTGTCGACGTAAGTCGGCAAACCGTAAAGATTCCCAAACGGCGGCATTGCCCCGACGACAGAGTCGGGGAACAGCGATTTGAAATCGTTTTCCCTGCCAAGAGAGACAGGTTTCCCGATCGCTTTCTCGATTTTCTCCAGATCGATGTGGTGATCCGCTGGTAACACGATCATCAAATGTTGATCGCCCGATTTCACCATCACAACCTTCGCCTGATGCCGGCCCTTGATGTGCTCGGCTTGAGCGATCCGTTGGGCTGTGACTGCTTCGGAATGGTGCAGGATTTCGTAATGCACTTTGTTTTGATCCAAAAAATCGACGAGTTGTTTCGGTATTTCCATGGTCACCTCCAATGGAAAAATATCACTTTCCACCATCTCCACTATTCCAAAGAATGGCCGGTATTGCAGCCGAATCGATGATGCGGGCTGGACCAACCGCTCAAGTTCCGTTCGCGGATACAAATAAACACCGCCGCGAACCTCCTCTCGCGCGAACGAATTGTGTATGCCTAAATGCGAAGTTTGCGAAAACCAATATGACAAGGCGTTTGAAGTGGTCATAGGCGGAGAGCGTCACATCTTCGAACAGCTTCGAGTGCGCAATCCACGCGCTGGCGCCTGTTTGCCCGCACTGCAATTGCCGTATCGTCGGCCACGGCGTCGAAGCGGACGGCCAAATCTTCTGTTGTGTACATTGCGCACGCGCTTCCGGCACAACGCAGTTGAAGGACCGCGTCTGAAGGTAAGGCGCATCACTACGCGCGCGCCGTGTTTCACTCGAACATTGATGCGACTGGACGCGCCGACCCGTGCGAAATACAAATGCTGACATGAACTTCCTAAAAACTTTTTTCATCGGGATGGTGCTTGCATCGTTGGCAGCCTTAATCGCGCTGGCACAAACGCCCGCGGGGAAATCCGCGGCTTCATCAAAAGGCGTCTCTGTACTGCATCCCACTGCGGGCAGTAAAGTCAGCGGCATCGTCACATTCACGCCAGTCGCCGATGGCGTGCAGGTTCGCGCGGAAATCGCGGGCCTGACGCCTGGTAAGCACGGCTTTCACATACATGAATTTGGCGACTGCAGCGCAGGCGATGCAAGTTCCGCAGGCGCGCATTTCAATCCCACCAACCAACCGCATGCCGGGCCAGATGCAGCAGCGCGGCACGAGGGCGACATGGGCAATGTCGAAGCAGACGCTTCCGGCAACGCGAAGCTCGATTACGTCGACCATCAGATTTCCCTCGGGAACGATGCGAAATCGGCAATCGGCCGCTCGGTTGTCGTCCACGCAAAACCCGACGATCTGAAGACTCAACCATCCGGCGACGCAGGTGGGCGCATCGCCTGCGGCGTAATCGGCTGGGCGAAAAGCCAATAGGCGAGCATTTTTCCGTCTGCACGCAGATCATGTCCGACTTTCAACGATGGCTGCCCTCGCCGTCATCCCGAGCTTCGTTCAAAATCTCTTTGCTCGACAGAGCAGATTTCATCTGATCAAATTACCGAAAACCATCGCCCTGCACGCTTATGCCACGACTATCTAAAATTGAATTGTCACCCGATAACGGGTGCGTCATCGACATGAAATGGAGCCTCGGCCCACTGAGCTATCACTCTTCCGGTGCCGGCAAAGTCGACATCGAACCGACTAAGGAAATCACCCGGCTGCCTGAAGTAGTGCTTTATGACCATATCGGGTTCAAGGGTTCCTACGCCCGAACGAATTTGAGTTTCCATTACGTCGGCGATTACTGGAATGACCGTATGAGCTGCGTCATCGTCGCGAGCGGTATCTGGCGATTTTATCGCGACGATTATTACAAGGGTCCGTACTGGGACCTCGGCCCCGGCTATTATGAAAGTTTCTTTTCCGAAAAAGGCCCGGACGACGTCGTCAGCTCGTTTCAGTGCATCGCGCTGACGTAAATCGCTACTTGGATTGGGCAATCGACGCTTGAACACAAGCGCCGCTACAATGTGGCAATTTCAAGGACTTCATTTGCACAGCCCCAGGAGAGCGTGAAGCCAGCGCCGCCATGGCCGTAGTTGTGAATGACGGTGCGACCGTCGCGGAGGTGATCGCGTTCCAGGCGAACGCCTGATTTCCTGAACGGGCGCAGACCGACGCGTTCGGCGAGAATGGTGGGCTTATCGATGTCCAGCACTCGGCTGCATTCAGCTACAATTCGCGACGTCGTTGCGGGATTGGCGGCGAGAACGTGGCTGAGTTCATTCGTTCCACCGAAAACGCAATCATTGCTGCGCGGGATTGCGTACATGAGCGGCTCGTCATCACATACTATCGCGCACGAAAGCGCGTCGATTTTCGGCACGATTGCGATTTGGCCTCGGTGCGGCTCGAGATCGAGGTCCTGCAAAAGCTCGCGCGCGCCAATTCCCGCGCAATTAATCACGAGGTCGAATCTTGTGTCGACCTCTTCAAGTTTTTCGAAGTGGACGTTGGTGTGGATTTCGCCGCTTGCCCTGCGAAACCGCGTGGCCAGGTACTCGAGGTAAATCGTAGTGTCCATTAAAGGGACGGGAAGGGAGAAACCACTTTTGAAGCTGTAGCCACCGCGCTGTGCGCGGTTCCGAACCGGCCACTGGCCGGTTGCTACAGATAAAAGCCGCTTTGCGCCCAGCGGAATTGCCCAATCAGGAATTTCGATTTCACCGGTGCGCAAAAACTGCCGCGATTCGATCATCGAGACACCGCTCCCAGGAACGCGAGTGAGATCGACGAGCACCTGGTACGTCTCCAGCGCCAATGGAATTACTCTATCCGCAGGCTTGACATGGTAGGGGAACCAAACAGCCGCAGCCACGCTGGAGGTCGTTTGTTGCCCGATACTCTTCGCGAAAATCGCAGTGCGATAGCCGTGCTCAGCAAGCACCACACCGGAGGTCAAGCCGGATACGCCCGCGCCGATAATTGCGACCTTTCGATCCATTTCCAAATGGTAGGGACGGATCGCCCAGCCGTCCGCAAAATTTTTAGCGACGCATCATGACGACGCTGCGCCGGGCGGTCGCTCCCTACCATCATCTATGCACGATCGGCCGGCAGTCCTCTGCGCGCCGTTCGATCTTTACAGTTGGTACGTGCCAAATCGTCGGCAGCGTCTAAGATTTATTCGCGATGATTTCACTTAATCGAGATGCGCTCACGGAAAAAATCCTGGAGGGCGCGCGGATTTCGACGGATGACGCGCTGGAATTGTATCGCTGGCCGCTGGAAGAACTGGCAGCGCTTGCGAACGCGCGGCGTGATTTGGCGAAGTCGAAAAGCTATGGCGGCCGCGGCCGCGAGATCGTGACGTATATCGTCGACCGCAATATTAACTACACGAACGTCTGCAACGTTTACTGCAAATTCTGCGCATTTTATCGAACCGAACGCGACGAAGATCATTATGTGTTGAGCCTTGAGCAGCTGGATCAAAAACTGGACGAACTTACTGCCGCAGGTGGAGTGCAAATCCTGATGCAGGGCGGGCATCATCCAAAATTGCAGTTCGACTGGTACATCGATCTTCTACAGCACATCCGCGAAAAATATCCGCACATCAATATTCACGGGTTCAGTCCGCCGGAGTTTGGACATTTCGCGGAGACATTCCGGATGCCGCTGCGAGAAGTGATTTCGCAATTTAAGGCCGCCGGGCTCGGCTCTATCCCTGGTGGCGGCGGCGAAATCCTTGTGGACCGGGTACGGAAGAAGATTGCGCCCCTAAAAATCAACAGTGACCAATGGCTGGAGGTGATGCAAGTGGCGCATGAGCTCGGATTGAAGTCGAGCGCCACAATGATGTTCGGCCATGTCGAAACCATTGAAGATCGCGTCGAACATTTGCAGCGGATTCGCGATCAACAGGATCACAGCGGCGGGTTCACGGCATTTATTTGTTGGACCTTTCAACCGCAGCATACGGTGTTGAAAGTGAAACAGCCGACTGGCGTGTCGGAATACCTGCGGATGCAAGCGCTCGCACGGATTTTTCTGGATAACATCGAGAATATTCAAAGCTCGTGGGTGACGCAGGGGCCGGACATCGGGCAGATCGCGCTTAGATACGGCGCAAACGATTTTGGCTCGGTGATGATGGAAGAAAATGTGGTCAGTAGCGCCGGCACCACGTTTCGGCTGGATGCCGCTCAAATCGAATCGCTGATTCGCCAAGCCGGATACGAACCGCGTCGGCGAAACAACTGGTACGAACTGCTGAATTAAGGAGCCAACGCGGGCCGAGGGCGACCCGGCTCCATCAACCTGTATCTTAACATGCGTTCGTTGGAGACGGCTTGCCTTCAGGCGCGATGATCTTTAGGTCCACATCATCTTTCTGGAATACCGCCTGATTTGAGTCAGACTGAGTTCCAGGAGGAGACTGCCATGGAATTACTCGAAGCGTTTCCGCGATTGATCAGTTGGGCGGTGCCCATCATTGTTCTTGCCATCATTATTTTTCCTCAGGCCATCCGGGTCCTGCGGGAATACGAGCGGGCCGTGATTTTTCGGCTCGGAAAATTGCTCGGCGCAAAGGGACCGGGCGTAATTTTCCTTATCCCAATCGTCGATCGGATGGTGCGCATGGATCTGCGCGTGGTCACAATTGATGTGCCGCGACAGGAAGTCATGACGCGCGACAACGTTCCGGTGAGCGTGGACGCGGTGCTCTATTTTCGCGTGATCGATCCGCAGTCCGCCGTGGTGAAAGTGGAGAATTTTTTGAAAGCCACCTCGCTCATCGCGCAAACCACATTGCGCAGCGTGCTCGGCCAGGCGGAGCTGGACGAACTGTTGTCGCACCGGGAGAAAATTAATCACACGCTACAGGAAATTATCGATCGCCAAACCGATCCGTGGGGAATCAAAGTCACGGCGGTTGAGGTGAAGGACGTCGCGTTGCCCGACACGATGAAGCGGGCGATGGCGAAGCAAGCCGAAGCCGAGCGCGAACGCCGCGCCAAAGTCGTCAATGCCGAGGGCGAATACCAGGCCGCGGAAAAAATGGTGCAGGCTGCGGCAATTATGAGTAAGGAACCGATCGCGCTCCAATTACGCTTCCTGCAAACCATGCGGGAGATTTCCAGCGAGCATAATACCACCACGTTTCTCCCAGTGCCGCTCGACTTGTTTGGACCGTTAAAAAGGGGCGAGCCACCAAAGTCGTAGTTTGTCCCACGGTCAGCGAACGATCCTGGCGATTTGCTCGCGAAAAAGTCTGGCGCCGCCGGATGCTGGATGGCGAACACAGTGCGCATTAACACCAAGTTGGTCTAGCTGAGCGGCGGCGATTTTTCCCAGCGCGACGATTTCTTCACAAGGAAATAATAGGAGGAACGCTTTCAGCGCAGCGCGACCGCAAAGTTGTTCTGGCTTGTTAGGCATACGATTACTCAACATCCCTCGGTGCGGATCGAAGGAATGCCACGGAAACGCATTCCAGAGGACGAACTCGTCCGGCAACACGCCAATCTTCCGCAACGCGCCCCAGACAATCGTCGCTGTCGGTTCCGAAAATCCATTCGGGCATACACTCGGTTTGCTCGTTCGGCGAGGCTCGATGCGCGAAAGAATCTGTAGTCCTGACTTGTCGGGATGACCGCCGTTCTTGAATCTCTCCTCTCGATTTCGGCTCTCTGAGAGCGCCGCTAGGATCTCAGGCTTTTTCCCAAGCAGCATGCACTCGGAAGTCATCGGAATTCCGGTGAAATGACCACCGCGATAACCGAGCGCTTCGCCGATAACGGCGATCTTTGCGCGTCCGAGGCGTTGTTGGAGATAAGCACTCAGTTGCTGACGCCGTATCATTGGCGCGATTCGGGCGATGTCGTTTTGCCCGTCGACTTGCCACCACGGATTAAATACAGCGCCCGTTGGCGATTGCTTTAGTAGCCTAACGAAGCGCTCGACCGAATTGGTGCTCATGAGAACTCTCAAATCTCAAACTGTATCGACTGAGCACAGCCGGCCGAAGCTGTTGATGCGATGGGTCGACGTGGGCTTGAAAATCAAACGGGGGTACGACGAGCCGGAGAAATCCGACGGCCATCGCGTGTTAGTTGACCGGATCTGGCCACGAGGATTTAAGAAAAGCGAGGCGCGAATCGATGAATGGCCGAATGAAATCGCGCCTAG
>AF_2010_repII_A1DRAFT_10000370_pt1 | contig 9945 bp, 12 predicted proteins | sample AmaForreplicIIA1_FD_9195 | JGI IMG/M metagenome (IMG submission 9195)
CCACTTACGTTAGCTAGCATTGCGATTGCAGTTCCAAGTGCTATAGTCGGTTACGCGGCGTTAAGTTTCCTTGGACTAGGTGACCCGTCGATCCCGTCATGGGGTGAAATACTACGTGATGCTAACACTGCTCAAGCTGCGGCTCGGGGCTTGTGGTGGTGGGTGCTGACGCCTGGTTTGATGATTGTCTTTACTGGTCTCGCATTCGCACTCATCGGAAATGCGATTGAATCCATAACTAATCGTAGATAATAAGACTTATTACACCGGGCCACGTCGGTAAAAACATAATATGACCATGATAAAGCTAGAGGAGTGCAGGGAGGTTGATCCGTTCTTGGATACCATAGCAAGCCAGGAGACAAAGGCCACTTATGCATACCACAGGAAGCAATTTGAGGAGGCCGGTGGGAAGTATGACGAGGAGACCATCATGAAGTACTTGCAGGCCATGAAAGATCACAAGTATAGTTATGCTTCTGTGAACAACGCAAGATCGGCGATAAGGCATTATTGCGACAGTAAAAGGATACGGCTAGATTGGGATCGTATTTCCGAGATCATGGGAAGGAAAAGCTATGCTAACAAGAAGCTAAGGGCTTACACTCGCGAGGAGATCAAAAAGATGTTGGAGATCGCTGATCCCAAAATGCGAGCTGTGATCTTATTGCTAGCCAGCACCGGCATGAGAAGACGAGGACTAACCGGCTTAAAGTGGTCAGATTTTGAGTACTTACCTGATGAAAAACTGTATAAAATTACAGTCTACGCCGGTGCTGATGAAGAATACATTTGCTTCACCACACCAGAAGCTGCCGAAGCAATTAACAAGGTTCGCAGTAGCAGCAGCAAAAGTAAATATTTCCACAATATAAAGCCGCAGCTTTTGTCAGATGACTTGAGAAATCTGCAGATCAAGGCCGGAGTAGCCAAGCGGCAGCATAACGTACGACAAGGCCAGTACAGGAACGAAACCCCGGCAGTGCATGCTTTCCGTAAGTACGCGATCACTGAAATGCACCGCGCCGGTGTGGATGAAGAGACGGCAAAAATGATGAGTGATCACACGCCACAGGTGGGGGTACGTGTCAGGTATCTTGATATTGACTGGAAAACCGACTTGCTACCACAATACAAAAAGGCGATTTCAAGGCTGACTTTTTCGCAGGACAAAATAGACAAGATGGGCCTGATAGAGATTAAGGATCGGGAGATCGCAGAGCTACAAACACAAGTCTATAAAATGAGCAAGACGCTAGCAGCCCTTGAGAAATGGGCCTTACATAACGATTACGGAGGGAATGACATGACGAGGGGTGAACTTGAGGACTTGTTCAACAAAAATAAGCCTCGTCGTCAACCGTAATCCTAACTATTTTCTTGCTGGCAGACTTTGCACAAACTGCTTCAGTTCTGGATCATTGCCATGTTGTTTTTGTAGGAACTCAGGATATAACATTTCCGACAAACAGCCCATAAGATAGTGATATTCCTTAGGCATAACTTTCCTTACATAATGGCGATATGCGTTATACATACGCTGACCATCTACCCCCGATCCCCATGGAGAATCAGGAACCAACCTATCACATTTGTAAAGCCCATGATAAAATGCAATTATGGTTTTATCCCATTGCTTTATCCAATTCTTTCTTTTTGTGCAGTCCTCCCGGATAAACTTACGAATCTCATTCCGCTTCCTCTTGTTCCTAGACTCTATATCAGACTCTGACGTTTTCTCAACAAGTAATTTCCTGCAATTATTGTACAACCGGTTGAAGGCCTTTCTTCCAAACGTATCTATATACCATTTACATGCCTCACGTTCGTATATGCGGAAGGAATCAAGTGGAATGGAAGAGTGCTGTGCTGTTAAACTTCCATCCTTGTACAATGCGTTCATGAGTCGAATCTTTACGGATTGGCTCATCCTCATCTCCACCCAAGACAGCATACATTCACAAAGTACAAGAAACTCCTTCAGCCACACATGATTATCAGCAATCTTGATCCCTTTAACTATCTCTCCATTATTCCCACGTCTAACTACCTCTTCAATTGCATCGCGAAGACCAAACTCCGTTTGTAATATCTCGACATAATCCTTTGACCTGGTGAAATCCACATCCCTGAACAAACTCATCATGTCGTTATGTGCTACTATATCGTGATGTAAGACTCCGTCGACCTTCTCACCTCTTAGAGACTCGTATTTTCGAGTCGTCTGATTGTAAATAGCAACTGCGCCTGGTACAGGTTTGTTAACAATCCTAGGTAAATATGTCCCAGACGCTGAGCGCAATAACGTTAAAAGACAAGCCTTCCTCTCGTAATCGTCTACTAATCTTTGCTTTAACTCCGTTATTGGTTTTGTCCTGGCCCTCACCGGCCTAAAAGAGTCAAATAAATCCAGTTCCAGTTTGGCAGCATCAGTTAGAGAGTAATACGTCTGATTGTATCTATTGTAACTCTCTTTTTTGTGCTTGAGTATTTCCTCTTTCTCCAATAGCTTGAGATGTTTGGACACTGTAGTTTCACTTACACTTACCCCAGGATACGATTCACATAGTAGACGATGTATCTGGCCAAAATTCAGTCTCTCCCCTTCCTCCCTCCGTATTCCTCTTACTATGATGTCATCATACCCATGCTGATACAAAATGTGATTCTCAAGTGTAGCACTGGCGTGCGTTTTTTATCTGTTAGCTTTTTGAGTCCTTTTAGGAATGGAAGAATCCGTTGTAACTGGTTTGTCAATTCGTAAAAAGTTGCTTGCCAGGATTGATGTGGAACGAGGTGACATCTCCAGGAGTAGGTTCATGTCGAAGTTAATGGAACAAGGGTTTGAAAATAGAGATAAAGGGAAGGCAACGATGGTTGCCAATCACGTGCCTTCCACAGCAGCACTTACAGCAGCTTCAGCCTCCCAGTTTTCCAAAAACGAGGATGAATGAAGACAGTGTTTTTTAATACATACCCAGAGATAAAGGCTTTTGGAAGCCTGGCTCTAAATCGGAGGTTACTGCATAATGGTAACGGAGATTGAAGTATCCCGAGAGTTGAGGGACCTGGGTATCTCGAGGCTTGCATGGAATAAGGAAAAGAAAGGACTGCGTATGTATGTCTATAACTCCAAGGTCGTGCCGCTTATCTGTCACGATGCAGAGGACACGGTAAAAAAGTTAAGGGAATCCGATGATTTTGGAGATAGTGACACCGTTGAAAAAATCGCAGGTAAACTATTAGCGATTTGGCTCGAACAAGGTCAAAAGGCCAATGATGATGAGTGCTACGACGACGATGAGGACGAGCCAAAAAAGAAAGTACTGATGAGGAAATACACTGCTAAAGGGACGTTACCCCTACATGAAGCCGTGATAATAGGAAATGAATCGACCTTTGTATTTTTGTCAAAGGCCGATGAATATAGGCCCCAGTTTGTCAAGCACATAGAGGGAAGCGGCGACAGAGACTTTTATCCCCCTGATACTATTGACACACAAAACCCGATACCATACATATATGACTCTGTCGAGGACTTTAAGAAATACATCGAGCTTGCAAAGGATGCGACCTTTGGAAGCTTATATACTTTGGTCCGTAAGTGCTTTGTCAAGTATGTAAACGTCGAGGACTACTATGCCGACATATTAGTGGCTGACACAGTGTATAGTTACTTTCAAGACAAGTTCTCTGAAACACATTACAATATTTTTGTAGGCGATAACGGGTCAGGCAAAAACTCGGCTCTATTATTTTTCAGACATGTAGGCTATCGTGTGTTTTATGGCCTTGCCATGAGCGCAGCCAACTTTTACACCTTTTTGGGGGACACTGAAGAATGCCAGGGCTGTATAGCGGAAGATGAGGCCCAGGATATGGCCTTCGACGGTGACAAGCAAAAGGTCATAAAGGGCGGTTATTGTTCGGGTGCCACGGTCCCCAAGGTCGACCTTTCATTTGGCAGAAAACAAGACGCCTGGCTTACATACTGTCACAAATGGTTTGCATTGGAGGAGCTGGCTGACTACATATACATGAAGGGAATACTTGACCGCTCATTCGTCTACAACTTCGTAGTAGGTGAAGTAGACCACAACATCAAGGATACAATCAAACCCGGTGGAGATCCACAATACAAGGAGCTCCAGGACGAGCTTAACCATATACGTAAGTTGCTGTTTGCTTTCAGACTAGTCAGATATGACGATGTAATACCACAACTGAAGCTCAATGTAAGGCACAGGAATGAGGAGCTAACCAAGCCACTGCTTAGACTGTTCAGTTATAGGAATGACTCTTCCGAAACACTCGAAAAGATACGGTTGGCACTATCGAAGTTTTTGCTTGGCAAAAACGAGGCTAAAAAGAACTCGTTGGAATCAAAGTTATTTGAGGCCGCCAAAAGTTTACGCGATGCTGAAATCAAGGAGCATGGTGAAAAGGAGTCTTACGAGTCCCCAAACGAGCTAATCCATACCGAGCTTACAAACATCATAGGCTGGTTAGAGATTCAGGGAGAAAGGGCCTATTATTCGCCGGAGATCGGTAAGGTCACTCATGCAAGGATAACCAGGCTATACAAGTCCAAGTTAAAGGCCGAGTCTTGTCTCATATACGACCCGACTGAGCAAAAGAACAAGAGGGGCCTAAAGTTTTCTCATAAGATACTCAAGCGACTAGAGCTATACTATGACGTTCCTGACGAAATAAAGTTTGATCACTTTGATCACAAATATGGTCGTACAGAGGACGGCCGGGGGTCTAAAACCGATGATTTTGGGGTCCCGGAGGACAAGTCCCACGCTCAGTACGCTAGCGATACAGACAAAAAAACTGATGAAAAAAAGGCACGCCCGTCGACAGGAAGTGATCAAAGTGATCAAAGTGATCAAAGTGATCAAAAACTGATCAAAGAGGAATTATGGCATTGCGACCATTCAGGTTGTTTGTTTAGCTGCGCTAGGAGGTCGGACTTTAAGATGCATCTTTCAGACGTGCATCATATACCGTGGGATGACCAGAACTTGCCGCGTGAGCCTAAAGGGAGTGAGTCTCAATAATGAGTTCAGTCTTTCAAACAGGCTTTACCTACATGTTAGGCCATTTCCCCCCTTCCGATGGTTATTTCCCTAGACGGATATCAACTCGAACGACTCAGGACCGTCAAATAGTGGTCTATAATGATCGTGAGGCCTTAGCAAGATTCGAACAGGCTAAGTATCTAGACTGTAAGATATCGGCCTTCCCCTGGTACGCTAACACCGAAAACGGCCAAAAGAACGAAAACAGACAGTCCCCCAATTTGATATTTATCGACCTAGACCGAAAAGACTTCAAGTCGGACAATGCCTTTGATAAGGCCGTCAATAAAACGGGTTCGAATATCGCTGACGACCTAGGTGGTAACCCGACTGTGATCGGCTCAGGCCATGGGGTTCATTTCATACAACCTCGATATCGGTTTTTCGTTTGAAGACATAGCAGAGTTTAATCCATTTTATCAGCCCTCTAGAGGATTTTTGCGATATATGGAACGTAGGCTATCAGGGAGTAAAACTGACGAATGCCATAATCACACTATGTCTTTAAGGAATTGTATGCTTCGAATCCCAGGAGGTTTTAACGCAAAAACTGATGGTGATTATCGACAAGTCGAAGTACTGCAAGAGTGGGACGGTAACAGGCCTAAAGTAAGCAAAAGACTGGTCATTGATTACTATGCTGACCGCGTAGACCAGCGGATAAAGGAATTACAAGGACGGCACGTTAGACATTATGGTCACAGGTGTAGGTATGTAAAACGTGACTTGTAAAAAGTTACCGAAGAAAGTCACTCCCCTAAAGAGGACCTGATGCAGCCTAATGGCTTTTTTCGAAACCAGTGCGGCGAATTCCCCTTTTTTAGCGAAGAAGGTTACTCCCTTAAGGTGAGCGATTAGTTGGGTGTCGATAGTAGTGGGGGAAGGAGAGTGAGCGATGATTCCTAAATTGTGCAACCTGGACTGATGCTCCCATGTGGAGAGTAAAAAAATCGATGTACATTCTCACTGTATTTTTATACCTGCCTAATTAGCATAGGTTCATGAAGAAGTATAGTTTAGTGTCGAGGATCTTATCCTGTACATTGATCGTCCTGGCTATTGCTTTCTTCCCGGCTTCTATACACTTCAACCATGCAATGGCTGCAGCATTAACAAGTGTGCGAACAATACCAACAAGCAACATAGTAACTACAAAGGCAAGCTATGAGATATTATTTACAACCGCAACGACCGGCACCATAAAGACTGTGACTATGGCATTTCCAAAAGGATTTAATGGTGTTTCTATATCGCTCATAGAAAGAAGTGGTATTGGTGCAGGCTTGTTGTCTGCGAGTGGTACTACTATAATATATACAGTAACTAGCCCAGTGAGCATACCAGCGGGAATTCCTATAAGATTTGAATTATCAAACATGATTCATCCAGGTACTCCAGGCGCGTATTCAATATTCATAACAACAAAGGATTCGTTAGGTAATACGATTGATGGTCCTACTGCTGGTACTAGTTCTGTAGTTCAGATAGGAACAGCTGCTATAGCTAATAACGCAGTGACGACAGCAAAGATAGGTAGTGGTCAAGTAAGTAGTCTTAACCTAGCTGGGGGTGCTGTAACAAATCCTATCATAGCGAGGAATTCTATTAATTCCACTCAGATTCAATCAGGTGCCGTAGGAGCTTCACAGATAGCTCCGGGTGCTGTGACCAGTACTACTGTGGAAGAATTTAGTCCGGCTTTTACCGTAACTAACCATAACATCAATCAAGCAACTGCACTGTGTCCTCAGGGTTCAATGCCTACCGGTGGAGGTTGGGAACTGAATAATGTCCCCGGCCTGTCCGTCGTTCAGTCGGAACTACAATTTAATGCCTTCAATATTCCCAACGGTTGGTTTGTATCGGTTGTCAACCCGTCAAATATAGACTCTGCCAACAATTTTGTAATAGCAATATGCACAACGCTGCATCCGTAGCATGATAAAAGAGGCCTAGCTCTTATGCCATAAGTCAGTGCGGGCTCAGTAGTTACAGGTGGAGGCTTCGCTAAGGATAGGAACGTAGACATCACTGCGTCGACCTCAGATAGTACTACCAACGGGTGGTTAGTAAATGGGTTTAATCCTACCGTAATACATCAGGGCCTAGTCGCACATGCGCAACGCACGACAGTGCATCCATAGTATAGCAAAAGGATGAATGTCAATAATGTTTGAGTGTAATTTTTGCTCAGGTACTTTCAAAAACAAATGGGACTTTGGAGATCACCTAGCAACAGCACATAAGATTAGATGGAACATGCAACCGGTTATGTATACTTACGACGACGACCTCGAGTTAAGGCCTGGACCTGGCGTCTTGACCCGATGATAGCTCATACAATTTATACCAAGCGCAATCTAACAGAGATAGAGGTTTAGATTAAAAACGGCAAACCAAAAGACTATTGACGGCCACAAAAACGCCGGCGTCGATTGGCAATGGCACGAAAGCGGTCATGATTTTTTTCGACGTCAAACTCGCGATTTGATGGAGCAAGAAGGTAGAACAGAGGTCGTGAACAGCGTTTATAGGATGAGACTTGACGATGGAATTTCACAACCCTCTGAGTGGATCTTATTCGATAAAACCACGACAGGCGTTACCGGAATTGGTAACGAGATTTCCTTTTACGAAAGTTTTTCAGATTTGTGTATGTGGCTAGAGCCGACAGTTACAAAGCACGTCGTTTTCAACCCCGACACTCAAAAGACAGAACTGAAAAGCAAACCAGATGATGTCCAAAACAAGATTCATTACGAGTATCCATTTGAGCCAAAGAACATCGAGATGATCAAGAAGCTGACCCGCAATAATCGGAAACGTAATTTCTATGTCTGGGACAAAAACACGAACAAGGCAGGTGACATCTGAGCGTGACTAGTGTCACCGCTGAAAACGCGGAGAGGATACGTGACTATGTGCTGGACTGCAGCATCAGACGTTTTACCTCTCTAGAGACAGCCGAGTATTTGAAACAAAAAGGCTTTCCTGTTACTGTCAGGACAGTAAAAAGATATAGAGCAAAGATAAGGGCGAGTGCTCAAGATTGGGTTGCATCACTGGCTAAATCCAAAAGATTAGAGTATATCTTCGAATATATGTCTAGGATACAGGAAATCCAAAAGTGTCAAAGAGAGCTCTGGAATATAGTTTACGATAAGCAAACATTCCCAAGGGTAAAAGTTGAAGCCATAGGCAGGGTCCTCGAATGTAGTCAGCATTTGGTTGAGTTGTATGATTGCATGCCGCTGATAAATGCCCTGCGAGACTACGGATGTGGCTATGATCATGATAAAGATAAAGATCTGCTGCAGCAACAACAACAGGATTACGACAGCACAGACATAGGCAAAACACCTTTTAGATCAGGATCAGACTCTAACTGGACCTCTTCTGGATAGTACAAATAGTAAAATAACGAGACCTTCTCCCCTCTGGGGAGTCCCTTGGGTGAGCGAACCTTATAGCGAGCAACATAGTTACTCCCTATGGATGAATTCGTTAGTTTTTGCGCGTATTGGGAACAAATCATGACAGTAAAGGGTAAGCCTGTGATTTTTGTCGTTATATCGGTCTTAGCTGTCTCAATATTTTATAGTTCGGTTTCTACTTTTCATGTATTTGCGAAACCGAGGAAAAGTTCTATAGATTGCTTTCCCATTTCCAGTGGACCCGGCGCCCCAATCGACTTTGTGACATGTTGCCAGACCACAACTTACGATGATGGTATTGAAATCCAAAAGTGTACTGATTGTCAAAACACAGACCCTCCTAGTATCTGTAGTCCGCCTTATACAGTGCCTCCTAGACAGACTGTAGGTGGCGTTTTACCACCTCCTATAGGTAACAACACTGTTACTAAAGGTGGCGTCTTGGCACCCCCTACAGATAATAACACTGTTACGCTGCCTCCTGGCAGTATAATTAAGGGGCCTCCTTTAAGTAACAACGCAGGTACGCCGTCCGGCTTAAGTCTCGCCAAGGCTCTTAACTCGACTTCTTCGGTAGTATTCCGTTCAGCAGGAAATGCTACGAATCCAACTAACAATACTGGCAACTCTACCGCGATGAAAGTAGCTCGTGCTTATTCACCAACAGGATATTGTGCCCGGAATAACCCTACTACATGTCTTCCCTGCGACCCTGGTCTCCCTGGCGGCAAGGAAATGTGTATACCAACCAGTCAGTGGCCACCTCTCATGGCATTCCCGCTGGCCGGAAACGCCACGAATCCGGGAAACAACACTGGTACGATAACTAAGGTTTTTCCTGGAATATTCAAGCCAACATGCAACACTACAAATGCTTCTCCACAGCCAACATTGCTGGCAAAACAGCCGTCATCAGGACATCACCATCATAAGGGTGGGGGACAGACAAGCACATCATCATCTAGTAGTAATACTAATAGTACTGGCCATTGATTTGACTGTGCATAATGGGGATAAACCATGATAATGCCCAGTAAGCTCGCGGTACTCGTAGTTGTTTCATTCCTAGCAGTCGCATTAATTTATGGATCATTCCCTACCTTTGATGTATTTACAAAACCTTACTCCCTGAAGACGAATTCGTTGGTTGTACGGGACAAATTATGTTAGTGCACAGCAGGATCGTGATTTCAGTAGTCGCATCGTTATTGGTTTTCACGTTAGTTTCCAATTCATTTTGGAAACCTATAGAAGTATCTGCGGCTCGGAATAACATGAGATGCACTTCACCCGTTGGTAGCCTGGGAACGACCGGATCCGTATCGTATTCCTGTTGCTGGGAGGAAGAGGGGTCTGATGGTGTTACACGTACATGGTGTGTACATTGTACTGACACTGGTAATTTTGGGCCGGATCGTACGAGCTGC
>AF_2010_repII_A1DRAFT_10000372_pt1 | contig 9940 bp, 11 predicted proteins | sample AmaForreplicIIA1_FD_9195 | JGI IMG/M metagenome (IMG submission 9195)
CGCGATGCTCGCAACCGTTCCGTCCTGAACAAGCTCGCGCAGCCGATCGAGCGGGAACATGATATTGGGATCCAGGCCTGCCTTCGAGGTATCAAAATGCCNGGGCACGAAGCGGATCGTCTTGGTATCCGTGTCTGTCGGAATCAACCGAAAGCTGAGGTCGTTTTCGCTGAAAGGCTGCATGCCCTCGACGTACGCTCCCGACGTACTGACGAGGGCGATGCGGCAATCTTTCAGTTCACGCTTCAGCGGAGTGTATGGAATACAGATGCGTGAGAGTTCAAGCATCTAGCCCTCGATTTTCTTGAGCTCCTCAAATAACACTGTATTCTTCGGTTGGTCGCCGATTGGATGGATATCGATATATCGTATGATCCCCTTCTTATCGACAATGAAAATCGCGCGCTCGGTAAAACCTTCTGCCCGAAGCACGCCATATTTCAAGGCAGTCAAACCATGTGGCCAGAAATCGCTGAGCAATGGGTAAGAAATATTCCCCAGCGACTTTGCCCACGCTTTAATAGAGGGAATCGTATCGGTGCTTAAGCCCAGAACCTGGGCGCTATACCGGGCGAATTCGGAAAGATCTTCCTCATACGCCGGCATTTGAACAGTTCAAACGGGAGTAAAAGCCAGTGGGTAGAACGCCATCACGACGTTCTTCTTGCCTCGGAAATCCGAGAGTTTCACCTCCGTATCGAGATGCGACTTCAACGTGAAATCCGGAGCTTCCTCACCGACCTTGGGGTTGCTTACATCTTTTGCCATTGAGAATCTCCTCGGTCGATTTTCAACTTCCAACGAAATGCCGCAACTAAAATTATCATAATATCTTTCGCGAACTCATGAAGATTGCACTTCTTGGCGCCAATGGACAACTCGGCCAGGACCTTCTGCGCGCGCTGCGCCCGCACGACGTCCATGCACTCACCCGATCCGACTTCGACGTCACAGACCACGCACGCGTACGCGACAAACTGCTGGCGATCCGTCCGGACGTCGTGTTGAACACAACGGCTTACCATCGTGTAGATGACTGTGAAACGCACGCCGATGTTGCATATGCCGTAAACGCACTCGCCGTGCTCAACCTCGTCCGGGTTGCAAACGATCTTGACGCTGTTTTGGTGCATATCAGTACCGACTATGTCTTCGACGGAAGAGCGCGGCAGCCATACACGGAGTACGGCGAGCCATTTCCGCTGAGCGTTTATGGAAATTCGAAGCTCGCGGGCGAGATCCTGGTCCGAACAATGGCGAAAAAGTACTTTTTGATTCGAACTTGTGGCCTATATGGCGTCGCAGGCAGCCAGGGGAAGGGTGGAAACTTTGTACAGACAATGTTGATGAAGGCAAAGCGCGGTGAAACGATCCGCGTCGTCAACGATCAGGTGGTCACACCTACCTATACAGCCGACCTGGCGCACCAGATTGCTCAAATTCTACCGACGCGCCAGTTCGGCCTTTTTCATATGACGAACGAAGGCTCGTGTACGTGGTATGAATTCGCGAGCGCGATTTTCGAATTGTCGGAAATTCAAGCGGATCTGTCCCCTACCAGTTCGGACGTCTATAAAACGCCGGCCATCCGGCCTAAGTATTCCGTTCTTGAAAATGCGCGATTGAAGGAACTGAGGCTGAATCAGATGAGGCATTGGCGAGATGCATTGGCGGCATATCTTCAATGACCTCGAAGCTCCGCACGCTGCCGTATGTCCTTCTGCTCCTGCCGTTCGATCTGGTGGTCGCCTTTTGTCTCTGTGTCTCCGTGCCTCTGTGTTTTAGAAAACGAAGACGCACAGAGACACAGACAGTTGCTTCTACTACCACCACGATCATCATTGTTAACTGGGATGGAAAGCACCTGCTCGAGGAATGCTTGCCCGCCCTGATTGGAGCCGTGAAGTACGATGGCCGTCCGCATGAAATTCTGATCGTGGACAACGGCAGCACCGACGGAAGCATCGACTTCGTCCGCCAGAATTTTCCCTGCGTCCGGATACTATCGCTCGACCGCAACTACGGTTTCTCTGAAGGCAACAATCGCGGCATCGCTGAGGTGAGAACAGACATCGTTGTTCTCCTCAACAATGACATGATCGTGGACCGTGGTTTTCTGGGACCGCTTTTGAATGGCTTTTGCGATCCATCGATTTTCGCCGTCACATCGCAGATTTTTTTTCATGATGCAACCCGCAGGCGAGAGGAAACTGGCAAAACTCGAGCGCGCTTCGAAAACGGATTTTTTTATCTGTGGCACGACGACCTCCAACCGGGCGAACAATCGTCGGAAACCATCCCGGTGTTCTGGGCCGGCGGTGGCTCTTGCGCCATTGATCGGAAGAAGTATCTTGAGCTTCGCGGATTCGATTCCCTGTATCATCCTTTCTATCTCGAAGACACCGACCTGTCCTACCAAGCATGGAAACGAGGCTGGAAATGTCTACTTGCGCCTGCCAGCCGTGTGATCCACAAGCACCGAAGTACAAGCAAGACCAGGTTCGGCGAAGAGTTCGTGGAAAACACCGTGCGTAAAAACCAATATCTCTTTCTTTGGAAAAACGTGATCGATGTTTCGCTGGTGTTGCAACATGTGGTGAATCTGCCGAGAATCCACGCCCGTGCAATGTTTAATCACGCGCCATGGTTCGAAATACGCGCGTTCTTTCGCGCCTTCCGTCAATTGCCCGGAGCATTACGAAGGCGCATCCGGAGCGCCTCCCATTATTCCGTTAGCGATCGCGAAGTTTTGCTCCTCACCCAGAAGCCTGCCGGTGGCCCCGACGCTAAGAAATGAACATTCTAATCGTCACGCCGTATCCTCCCGTGCTTCACGTACATGGAGGCGGCGTTCGCATGTTCCACAACATCAGAATCCTGGCCGAAAAGCACAGTGTGCGCGTGCTCTCATTTGTAGAGAACGATGAGGAACTCGAATGGCTAAAATCGGTACAACCGATTTGTGAATCTATCACGGGCATACGGCGAATTCCCGATTTCGGAGCCCATTGGTTTTCACTAGAGCCATTCATGGTCCGAGAGTTCGGAACCCCTGCGATGCACCAGGCCGTAGACGAAGCAATTCGGCTGAAGGCAGTCGATGTCATTCAATGCGAATATCTACAAATGGCGCAATACAAGCGCCGAGGCGTGTTCTCGATCCTCACAGCGCACGAAGCATACTCGGCCAACGCATACCACGCCTTCCAGACTGCGACGGACGCCATCCAGAAGTTGCAACTGTTCTCTCGCTGGATGGCGATGCTGAATTATGAAGTTGCGATGTGCAATGCATTCGATCGAGTCGTCACGATGACGAAGGAAGACTCAGCCTATCTGCAATCCTACGCGCGCCGTGCCAAGATTCGTCCAATCCCGATTGGAATCGACGCTGAATATTTTCAACCGGCAGCGCATCGCTCAAGTGATCGGCCAATCCAGATCGTATTCGTTGGATATTTCCGGCACACGCCGAATGTGCAGGCGGCCGAATTCCTGCTCGAAGAAATCGCGCCGCATTTTCCGACAGTCGAATTCATCATTGCCGGCTCTTATCTACCGGAGAGACTGCAGAAACGATCGAACGCAGTTTTCCCCGGATACATCGGTGATACTCGAGAGTTGTTCCATGGCCCGAACACAATCTTTGCGGCTCCATTGTTTTCCGGAACCGGACAACGTGTAAAACTCCTGGAGGCTTTTGCGATGGGCGCGGCTGTGATCACTACTTCCGTTGGCGCCGCAGGTTTTTCCGTTGTGCACGGACAGCACGCGATGATTGCAGACACACCTGAAGAGTTTCGAATCGCTGTGGCAGCGCTGATTTCGTCGTCCGACCTGCGCGCGGGGTTGGGAAAAGAGGCACGGCAGATGATTTTGGATCAGTTTACATGGGATAGGATTGGCCGCGAGTTCCTCCGACTGGTGGAAGACAAGGAAATGTAACAGTGCGCGCAATTAGGATGTTTATCCGAGCCCTCTCATTCGTCTATCGGTTCATCGTACTGTTGTTCATCGTTGCCTATCGGGAAGGAAACCGTGACACCTAAAATCGATGTCCTGGTCGTCCTGTATAATAGCGCCAACTTCATTCAACCCTTGCTCGACAGCATTCGACGAATAACGACTCCAGTCACCCTTTACTTCCTAGATAACGCTTCAAGAGATAAAACCGCGGATAAACTCGGAGCTGCGCTCGTACATGTTCCGTTTCGCACTTACTTTCTTCGTTCGCTATCTAATAACGGATTCGCCGGAGGAATAAACTTGCTCGCACGCCAGGGAACAGCCGAATTCATATTCATCTTGAACCCTGACACGGAACTGGAGGAAGGCTGTCTCGAAAGGCTGCTGGACCGAGCAATAAATGATCCGACTATCAGTATGTGCGAGGCGCGGCAGCAACCGCGCGAACATCCGAAAGCTTACGATGCGCGAAGTGGTGAAACGACCTGGTGCACAGGCGCTGCGGTTTTGATTCGGAGAAAAGCGTTTGAAGAAGTTGGCGGATTTGACGAGCGAATCTTCTTCATGTACTGCGAAGACGTGGATCTAAGTTGGAAACTGTGGCTGCGCGGATGGAAATGCATCTACGTTCCTGACGCGATTGTACGGCACTACAATCAGGATATTATTCCGGGCAAAAAGAGAACGGTCGAAAACTATTTCAGCTTTCGCAATTCTCTTTTCCTCTTTTACAGATTTGGCTCTTGGAAGCACCGCCGCATTCTATATAATTTCTTCGTCACTCGTTTTTTTCGCGGTCATTATTCTTTGCGCAGTCGGTTGTTGTACGCGTTTGCTTTTGTGGACCACATCCGATATATTCCGTATCTCCTTCGAACCAGACGTCTTTGGTGTGCTAAATCACACCCCTGGATACGCTTGGAGGAGACTTCATTAGCTGACTAGGCGCCCGTTGGGGAGCGGGATCTGCACCTGCCTAGCTAGTCTTTAGGAAAATGATGCCCAAGGTTAGTGTCGTCATTCCGACAAAGAACCGCTCTGCGTTACTTGCGGTAGCTGTGGAGCGAATTGAGTCTCAAACAGTTTCCAGAGAGGACTACGAAGTCATCGTGATCGATAATGACTCGAGCGACGACACGCGGACAGTTCTCGAACAAAAAGCGAAAACCTATCGGAATTTCAGATTTGGTGTGCAGGAGAAGCCTGGCGCTGCCGCTACACGCAATGCCGGTCTCCGATTGGCAAGCGGAGACTTGATCCTCTTCATCGATGACGATGTCCAGGCCGAGCGCTCCCTCGTAGAGGCGCATCTCGACACCCACCAAAAAAACCAGAACGCGTCGGTCATCGGCGCCGTCAGCATGCCTTGGGGAGACACCTCAGACCCGTTCCTCCGTTATCTTCGGGACCACCGGATTCTAAATCCGTACACACCGTCCAAGGGACCCATCGATTTTTCGTATTACCACACGTGTAACGTATCGACTCCCACGCAGATGCTAATGAACGTGGGCGGGTTTAACGAAAATTTCGAGGTTTACGGGATGGAGGACATCGAGCTCGGATATCGCCTCCAAAAGGCGGGCTCTCGAATGGTATTTGCGCCGGACGCGAGGGCGATTCATCACCGCTTTCCTGGGTATCAGGACTTTGTTGAACGATCCGAACAGGCGGGTTATTCGCTGGGGCACCTGATACGCTTACACCCGGAATTGAAAACCCGGTTCGTGGATAGCCGCCGGGTGGCAAGGCGCTTGAAAGGCGTTCACTCGCTGTACAGGTGGGCTGCAACTGCGATGTCGCCAGTTGTTACGCTGATGACGAATTGGGAAAAGACCCGCGGCACCACTCCACTGACGTGGGTGATGGATGCACACTACAACTGGTCGATTCGCTACTACTTCTTTCTCGGCTACCACCGCTACTGGAAAGATCAAAGCCGGATCCGTCAGGATCTGGTCTCCCCGAGTTCTGCTATGCTTCCGCCAGATGTACAAAGGCAGTCGGATCACGGTAGTTATTCCATGCCTCAATGAGGAAAAGGGAATACAGCAAGTACTGGCGGATCTCCCCGATTTCGTCGATGAAGTCATTGTGGTTGATAACAATTCAACCGACCGGACTGCTGATGTCGCTCGGAAAATGGGGGCCATCGTTATCCCGGAGCTCGATCGAGGCTACGGCCGGGCGTACAAGAAGGGATTTGCTCACGCGACCGGCGACATCATCGTAACGCTGGATGGCGACTGCTCCTATCCGGTTGATGCATTGAGTTACGTGGTCGAGGCATTCCGGCATTGTCGCGTGGGTTTCTTGTCTGCGTCCCGATTCCCAATCCTGAATCGGGAAGCGATGAGTACGAAGCACCGAATCGGTAACCTTGGGCTGTCGCTGGTCATGTCCGTGCTCTTCCTCCGACGGATCCGTGACTCCCAGTCCGGAATGTGGATTTTTCACCGCCACGCAATCGGCAAAATGAAACTGCGCAGCGATGGCATGGAGTTCAGCGAAGAAATAAAGATCGAAGCCATACGTAACCGAGCGATTGGATTTAAAGAAATTTTTATCGACTACTCCAATCGCCTGGGCGAAAAGAAATTGCGACCCTGGCGAGACGGTATCCGCAACATTCTTTTCCTTTTTCGCAAACGATTCGCGCCTTAGCGGAATTGAGTCATAATGGCCCGCAGTCAAGAGGAGGTTCTATTTCGCGCGAGCAAATTGTTGCCGGTATAAACATTCTCGACGAAATCGCCCGGGTTTTAGATATTGAAATCGAAGCTCTTCGATCGGTTCGACTGAACATCTCTTCTGCGTTTGTCCGGGCCGTTGAACTGATTGCCGCCTGCCGCGGTCAGGTTCTGGTTTCCGGCATCGGAAAATCTGGAATCATTGGAACTAAAATCGCCGCCACGTTGCGAAGCACAGGTACGCCTGCCGCGTTCCTTCATCCGGGCGACGCTTTGCACGGGGATGTCGGAACAGTACGAGAAGATGATGTCCTGCTGGCGATCGGGAAGAGTGGAGAGAGCACGGAATTGAATGCCGTTTTACGTGTAGTNCGGAAAATCGGGATTCCCATCATCGCGATCACGTCCAATTCGGGTTCNTCTATGGCGGCACTTTCCGATGTCGTGATTGACCTGCAAATTCCCCGCGAGGCATGCCCGTTGAATCTGGCACCAACTGCCAGTACCACGGCAGCGCTNGCGGTAGGTGACGCGATTGCGGTGGCTTTGATGAAACTCAAGAATGTCTCGGCAGAGGACTTCGCCAGACATCATCCCGGCGGGCAGTTGGGTAAACGTCTGTTACTGACCGTCGAAGATGTCATGCGTCCGAGCAGCGATAAACCCGTCATCCACATTCAAACGTCTGTTAAGGAAATGCTCGTCGCCATTACTGCATTCCATGTCGGAGCGATCTGCGTCGCCGATGAGCAGGAAAGGCTGCTGGGTCTTGTCACCGATTACGATGTACGGAAGATGCTGGAGACCGGGCAGGATATTTTTGCCATGAAGATATCCGACATCATGAATACAACGCCTGAAGTTGCATACAGTACGGATCGCGCTGTGGATGCCTTGGAAAGGATGCGGGAGCGCACCAAACCTATTGCCGTGCTACCAGTCTTGAATCCCGACCGACGAATTCTCGGAATTATCCATCTCCACGACCTGATCGCCGCCGGATTGTGAGTGCCTGTTGAAATTGTGACGTTTGGTCAGGTTTTGGGTCTAAGCCCTTTCTGTATAATGGAGAGACCATGTCCATAAAAACATCTGTTTATTGGGCCCTCCTACTTGTTTTTGTGAGTTCATTAGTGCTGGTAGCTCAGGGTCCTGGCAAGCTCCGCAACGAACAACCACCAATCCCCACCGACGACATCATTCGGCAGTTCGCCGAGAAGGAAAAAGAGTTCCGCGCCGCACGAGCGAATTACGTCTATCGGCAGGATATTCGCGTGCAGACGTTAAACGCGAATGATCGCGTGACCGGCGAGTGGCACCAGGTTTGGGAAGTAACCTTTGATACCTCAGGCAAACGGGTGGAAAAGGTAGTATCCGCTCCGGCAAGCACGTTGCAAGACATCCAGCTTACTGCTGAAGACCTCCAGGATTTTCGGGAGATTCAGCCATTTGTTCTCACAAGCGACGACATTGGCAAGTACGATGTGAAATATCTCGGGAAGGAAAAGATTGACGAGATCGATTGCTATGTTTTCGATGTCGGTCCAAAGAAAATGGAAAAGGGCCAACGGTATTTTCAGGGCCAGATATGGGTCGACGACAAAGATCTTCAGATCGTTAAGACGTATGGAAAGCCAGTTCCCGATATCCGAACAAAGAACAATGAGAATCTCTTCCCACGTTTTGAAACGTATCGGGAGCAGATCGACGGTAAGTATTGGTTCCCGACGTATACTCGAGCGGTTGACACCCTGCAATTCTCCGGACGTGCCCAACGTATGCGCGAAATTATCAAGTACGACAAGTACAAGAAATTCGAGTCCAACGTAAAATTGACGTTCGGAGATGCTGTTGATGGCGGCGGCGTGGACAAACAACCGAATGCACCTGATGACAACAAAGCACCGGCCTTAGATCCGCGCTTGAAGCAGCCTTCAACAAACAAGAAATAAGCCACAAAAAGGCACACAACTGTGGGGGCGGTCTATGACCGCCCGGACAGTCATGGACCGTCCCCACAGTGGCTAATCCCCGGTCTCGTTCGTTGTGCTAAACTGAAGCGAAAATTGGCATAACTGAAGGAGTAATTTATGTCCGGCCATTCCAAATGGCACAGTATCAAGCACAAAAAAGGCGCCATTGATGCCAAGCGCGGGCGCATGTTCACGAAACTAATTAAAGAAATTACGATTGCGGCCCGGATCGGCGGCGGCGATGCCGAAGGGAATCCAAGACTCCGCAAAGCAATTTCCGATGCCAAAGAAGTGAACATGCCGGCGGACAACATCAAACGCGCGATCCAGAAGGGAACCGGCGAACTCGAAGGTGGACAAATCGAAGAGATCCAGTACGAAGGCTACGGCCCGGGCGGCGTTGCAATGATTGTCGAAGTGGTGACGGATAATCGAAACCGCACAGTGAGCGAAATCCGGCACGTCTTCTCGAAAAACGGCGGGAACATGGGTGAAGCCGGATCGGTCGCATGGATGTTCAGCAAAAAGGGCTATATCGCGATCGACAAATCGAAAAGCGATGAAGAAACGTTGATGACGCTCGCGATCGATGCAGGCGCGGACGACTTCGCAAGCGATGAAGCAATTTACGAAATCTATACGTCACCCGGCGTGTTCGAACAGGTTTTGAACGCTGTAAAAGCAAAAGGCATCCAGCCGCAAACAGCCGAAATTTCGATGATTCCTCAAAATTACGTCAAGGTAGAAGGGAAAACGGCGCAGCAGCTCGTAAAGCTGATGGAAGCGATGGAAGAACACGACGACGTTCAGCACGTTTACGCGAATTTCGATATCGAGGAATCCGAACTCGCCGAAGCAGTTTCGTAAAGCAATGCGGGTTCTCGGCATTGATTGCGGGTCCCGAGTCACTGGTTACGGCGTCATTGATAGCAATGGCGCCGATTGCATTTATATTTGCTGTGGCGCTATTCGTTCAAAATCATCCGACCCTCTGGCTGACCGCCTCAAAAGCATCTACAACGGCATCGTTCAAATTATCCGTGAGCTCGAGCCCCAGGCGGCTGCCTTTGAGAGTCTCTTCTACGCAACGAACGTGCAGAGCGCATTAAAGCTTGGACATGTTCGGGGCGTGTCGATGTTTGCGGCAGCCGAAGCGAATTTACCTATCTACGAATACTCGCCCTTGGAAGTAAAGAGTGCCGTCACCGGTTATGGAAGAGCGGAAAAACCTCAGGTCCAACAGATGGTCCGCGCACTATTGAAGCTCAACGCTCCACCTCAACCCTATGACGCCTCGGACGCGCTTGCCGT
>AF_2010_repII_A1DRAFT_10000373_pt1 | contig 9921 bp, 9 predicted proteins | sample AmaForreplicIIA1_FD_9195 | JGI IMG/M metagenome (IMG submission 9195)
TCGATGCTCAGACCATTCTGGTGCAATGATAGTGGCACCGCACTGCGCACACTCCGCGACCGGCCCTTTACGCATGGGGACCCCTCGCTGTCCCCGACACCAATGGAAGCATAAGCCGTCGTTGGGGATTCATTTAAGCCGCAAGGTCTCCCCGGTCCTTAGTCATCGTGGCTTCATCTAACTCGTCGGCCGCGTGGCGGAATAAGGCAGCAATTTCGTTGTCCGCGAGACCCTCCACGCGCATCTTCCGTATACAATCCACAATCGGCGCGACGCGGCGATGAAGCCGATCACGATCTTCGACTTCGGCCAACCGCCTGGTTAGAGTATCGCGGACTTCTACCCCATTATTGGACATCTTACTTCCTCGCCTAATGCCGCTCCGATTCGAGCGTACCGGGTGCACGATGGTAGGTCGGCGAGAGTATTAGTACGAAGTTTCAATTGTCCTAATTTTGGTGAGCTGCCCCCGGCGTACAATCCGGCCAAGGCGCGGCCATCAGCCGACAGAGGAGATAAAAACCGCTGGCAGAAACGTCCGGGGCCGGACAGCGAAGTCCGCCCCACAAACTCAGTATCTCAATGGTGGATACGAAATCGGTCGATTAAACCCGGCCACAGATGCGCGACCCTTGCGGTTGTTGCGCACCATGGGGCAAGCAATCAGCTCGCCGCCGAACGGGACTCGCCACATGCCCGGCCAGTTGCCATCCGGCTCAAGTTATCAACAGTCCCGCAGCTTGATCGTGCCTGTGTGTGCGCTAATCTTACTCGGTCGGAGTGAGGCATTCCTCTTTTGCACCAGGCCATCAATGGCTGACTATCACTCTATTATAGCCAGGGCGGTTTCTTGCCTGCCGAGTACAGCCGATGAAGCGAGGCATGCAATTTACGAGCAGGCACGGACAGCACTCCACGAGCGATTAGGTAATGACCTGCAAATATCAGATACCGAACTAGTGAATGAGCATTACAAGCTTGAAGTGGCCATCTACGAAGTGGAAGAGGACTTGTTACTGAGCGATATGCGCCGATTTGTAAAAGAAGAGACGGATTTTTCCTCTCGAAGCTTAAGCTTTATCTCAAAGATAAAGGAGTTCGTACGCTCGGCAGAAGACAGTCTTGGGGCTTGTCGCGGCGCGTTGGACCGTCTCGGTTGGACTAAGCGCAATTTGCTTTGGAGTAGGATTTGGCGTGGGCTTTAGCCTCTGCGCAACGCCAGTGGTCATTGTTCACGATCGACGGCCAACCACACCACTTGCGCCGCGAGATGAGCCTCAGCAGATTTCTCCAGTGTAGCTCGGCGCAAGCCGAACCAGACTACGACGCGCTGTTGCATTCTGGTCACCGGTCCCGATTTCCGCGTGTAAGCACCAAGAACGATCGCGTGGTCAGTCTTTGCGCCACTGACCTTCCCACTACACTCTCTCTTCCACAACCGGCCTCACGCAATGCAGCCTGTTGAGCGATTGCGCGTACTCGGTCGCCTTTAGACTTTCAACGTAAGTCGTGCAAGAATCACCCCGGGCAAAGGGGAGACACCGTGAACCAGATTCGCTTCATTAATCCACAGGCCTTGGCCAAACCACCGGGCTACACCCATGTGGTCGAGGCCACAGTGCCCGGCCGCCTCGTCTACATCGCCGGCCAGCTCGGGCTCGACCGCGACGGCAAACTAAGCAGCGACTTTCGCCTGCAGGCAGTGCAAACGTTCGAGAACCTAAAGGCAGCGCTGGCGGCGGTCGGTGCGCAATTCCAACACCTCGTCAAACTCAACAACTACCTTCTGGATACCAAATATCTGCCAGTCTTCCGCCAGGTGCGCGACAGCTATTTGCCGGACCGCAACCGACCGGCCAGTACGACCATCGCCATTTCAGGCCTGGCGCGGGAGGGGGCGCTCCTGGAGATCGAGGCGGTTGCTATACTACCGCCGGCCGCGCCATCTGCCGCGGCATCGAGATCGCGGTCGAAGGCCACGCGTAAGAAGCGCGGCAGGAGCTCCTCTACCAAGCTGGTACGATGATCGTGGCGGCGGTAGAGCGCCATACGTCGCTCTAGCCAGCATCCGGGACTCGAAATCGGCGGGTCATCAAGTCCCTAGGGCCCGCCTTGGGGACTTATTTGCTCCGACAACATATCAGGAATCTGCCTTACAACCAGGGCTGGCATCCTAGCCCAACAACGTACATGATGGCGACTGTCCGCTTGCCTACTCGGCCCAAAATCCCTCAAGCAAGGACAAGTAGGGCTTTTTGTTCTTTGGTAACAGTGCACCACCAAGCTTCATGCCACACTTTCGACTGGGATTTTCCGTTAGTTGGATGCTTCACCTCTTAAGTGTATTGGGGCAATCATCATGACAAAGCCTGCAGTTGTACTGATAGGCGGAGACAAGGGCGGTGTTGGTAAGACAACAGTCGCCCGAACGCTGCTAGACTATTTTGTCCGCCAGCAGCTACGCGTTCGCGCATTCGACACCGAAGTACCAAGAGGCACGCTGAAGCGCTTCCACCCCGATGTGACCGATGTCGTCGATATCAATCACGTCCCGGACCAGATGCGGATCTTCGACACGGTCAATTCGACTGATGCCACTGTCAGCCTAATCGACGTGCGAGCCGGCTTGCTGTCACCAACGCTGCACGCGCTGCGCAACATCGGCTTCATCGATGCGGCGAAGAAGGGCGACATCACCTTTGTGCTCTTCCACATTCTCGGGCCTTCCATTGCCTCGCTCGACGAGATCGTAGATACCGCCGCCTATTTGGGAGATGCGAAATATTTCATGGTGAAGAATTTCATCAACAATACGTATTTCTTCGAATGGGACGAAGCGACCCATGCGGCATACTTCAAGAGGATACCTGGCGCGGTCGGAATTACTATCCCAAAGCTCGTTGAAATGGCTGCCGAACAAGTGGATCTCGCTTCTGTTCCATTCGCGACCTTCATCGCCAATAAGAAGCAAAGCGGGGCTGCCGCCTCTTATTCTTTCGTGCTCCGGGGCTATGTGCGCCATTGGCTCGAGACAATCGCAGCAGAGTACGATCGCGTCCGCCTGATCGATATTTTAGAAGCAAACGAATCTTCCAGGCCGCCTATCGGCAGGCCGCGTCCAATCATTAAGGTTGCGGAGACGTAGCGGCTCGCCGACCATCCTTGGCGTCGCTCGCCATGAATTTGGGTTGCATGGCAATACCGCGTCACCGAGGAGTAAAAAGGGCTCGCGGGCGCGGATGTCGATGGGTCCACGACTCGATGCTGCAAAGATCAGCCGTGGTCAAGCGCACCATGTTATGACCGACAAGACCACCCCGCTCTACGTCGTTTGCTCCCCATGTCGACACGTTGGAAAGACTCTCGTTTCACGATTGCTCACCGAATTCCACGTCGTCAATGATCGACCCGTAGCAGCATTCGACTTGGCCGACGAAGGCCCGCAGTTGGCTGATTACTTGCCGGAAGTCACGACGATTGCTGACATCAGTGACACCCACGGCCAGATGGCTTTTTTCGACCGACTGATCGCCGACGATGTGGGTGCAAGAATCATTGATCTCGACCGTCGAGTGTTCAACAACTTCTTCACGGTCGCGCAAAAAATACGCTTTTTTGAAGAGGCTCGGCACCGTTCTATCGAACCGCTCATTCTTTTCATCACCGATCCAGATCCAAAGTCGGCCAAAGCCTACGCCGTGCTTCGGAACCAGCTTTCTCAGGCGTCTCTTCTACCGGTGCGTAATCAGATCGAGGCAGCCGATGTCCCCTATGGTGACGCGCCCTCAAAAGTAAATAGAGCTCCCACTTCGCTTGATATTCCGCTCCTTGGATTCCCGTTGCGAGCGCTGATGGACCGACAATCTTTTTCGTTTTCACAGCTTTGGCGAGGGTCGCCAACCGATCTGCCAGTGTCAGCGAATCACGAATTGTCGTGTTGGGTTGAGTGCATTTTTTTCCAATTCCGCTTGCTCGAACTTCTCCTCGGGTGCGCCTAGCGACTTAGGACGATCGTTCAAAACGATAGTGCGTAGTGGCGCTTAATGCGCCCTGGTGCTGTCATTTTTGATCGTATTTCACATTTGGTCAGCGGCTCGTACGAGGTGACTATGGGTAGTGACGACGGCACGGATTCCGAACTTGACAAGTATGCACCTAAATGGGTTCGCGAGCGGCCGGCAGCGCCTAAGCGACTGCGATCCGTCGGCACTTCGACATCAACACCTCGCTGGTCCGAAGAGGAACATCGGGACCGGCGAATAAGGTCTTTAAGGCCAGAACCCGTCCCGGAGCCACCAGCACGGCCGAAGGATAGATTAGTGGCGTTGATGGAGCGTTTTGTAAGGATGGCTGCGTTTGCGACGGTCGTCGCATTGTTGGCCAACTTTGGGAAATCGCTATTACAAAATCCCGGGGTGCTCGAGCCAGATTCACCTCCCATACAAAGTCTCCAAACCAGCTGACCCTCGACTTACCGCAAACGACGCGCCTCCAAATAGAGCGCTCGTCTCGGCCGCTGGGATTGCAGCGGCGCCGTCCGCAACTGCACAAACACAGCAAGTGCCGATCTCACCAGCTCAGCAGCAGCAGCAAGCTGCGCTCTCCACAATCTCCAAACCGCTGGGACAAGAGCGCAGTGTCAGCATTGCCGTTCGCGGGGTACGGCAGTGAAATTCGATTTGGGATTTCTGCACCCTTTACTGGGCCCCGCCAAGGAACTCGGCCAGCATATGAAGGAGGGTATCGAGGCGGCATTCAACGTAGCCAACGCTAAAGGTGGGTGTACGGCCGCCAGCTTCGGTTGGTCGCGGCTGACGACGGCTAGCCGTGCGGGGTGTTCGTGCACCTCGCATGGCCAATTTTATCATAGGCGCTTTAGTTCAAATCTATCTCGGTGCGAATATGGACCCAGCAGCAAATCGTGCGATGCCCTAGCGATGGTGCCGGGGCTCGCTTTCATCAACTCGATCAAATCCTTCATATTCTTGGCCCCAATCGAAGGATGCAACTACCAGACGGGCTCGATTGGCGCGCACCCCTCTGTCAGGCATCTTCAGGTCGGTGGATGAGCTTAAAGCTCCTAACCTTGGTTGTTTCCAGCCTGTCCATGGTTCTAAGGCAGACGACACATCTCGCTGCATCATCTTCGCTCTTGGGAACCAGCAAAGGCGTCTCCGAATAAAGGGCTCCGCAATGTGGGCAGAAGAAGGTGCGACCTTCTAGGACTGGCCCAACGTGAGGCATGTGCGCCTCCCTTGCTCAGGCAAGTTGACTGAGAAAGCGTGAAGATAGTCAATTTCGTTAGTAACTTCTAGCAGGCGTCCTCAAGGCACGAGGCCCCGATCAAGCGGCCTCTCTTATTGCCAAATTTAACCCTCGGTCGGGAACTTAAACGGTCGGCAACCGTTATTTGGTACGCTAGCGATTGTTAGGTAGGGGGAGCCCAAGATGACTCTCATTCTAATCTGGCTTGCATTGAGTGTGGTACTTGCAGCTTGCGTTTGTCGCTTGCTCGCTCTTTCAGGTCCCGGCAACCCTGAGAAAGTTATCCATACTGGATATTGGGAAAGTTTTTCTCAGAATCGGCAGTAGCTGCCTGCAACGATCCTAATAATTCAACCGACGTGTATTTTCGCCATCCCTGTGATGCTTACGTTGACTCAAATCTACCTTCAAAATCCCAAGTGATCCGCCGCACGGCGACGGGAAGCGGTTTATCAACGCTGCCAGAGCGCCTCATTCTGATAATAAGCTACTTCGGCACTTTCGGAGCATTCTTGTCGAGGGTCGCCTGGAGAGATCTCCCGGCAATCAACATCTCGATTTGTCCCAGCTCTGTATCGGCATTCGCCGGTATAAGGCCGCTGCTCAGGGCATAGTAGCCCACGGCTGCGGCAGCCAAGACAGTGAAGTTCCCTTGGGACCGCGCTCCACCTCTCCGCGAATGAAATGCCAGCACGTTAGGCTGGGCAGCATCCCCATCCCCCGATAACCCTGCCGCTCAGCCTAGAACCCCAAGCTGAGGCAATGATGAACCCCAAAGGAGCGCTCCTTTGGGGTTCGTATTAATGGGTGCAATCCGGTGACTATTGCCGACAATTTCGCGATCGCCGTTCTGGTCGCCTTGATACTATGGGCCGGGGCACGGGTGTATCTGGAAAGTAGGCGCTTCTAATTAGGCTCATGCCGCCACGGTCGTGCGAAGCCGTAATCAGATCAGTTGGAAATTAATGTTGTCAGCCCGCGGATGTCTGCTTATGGCACAAAGCGGACATGGCGATCACCCTCAGCGATGTCGCTTTGGGAGGTAAAGCGGACATTGCGCAGACACACACGTTGCGCTGCTCGGCGGACAGCCCTAGAACGTGACTTTACCACCACCAGCGATAGAAGTGCCGGCAGACGGGGCGCCCCACGATGAATTCCCGGTAACACTTGATGACACCGTGCCGGGTCGGACGCGCGTAAAACTGCGCCTGTTGCACTGTTGAAGCGGCGGTAGCAGCCTGCACCATGGCTGCTGCGTCAGCCGGAACGGCGACTGCATTTTGATAGCAAACGAGGCTCAGAGCGCCGGCGAAAGCTAACCCCATCAATGTCGCTCGCATGAGCTTTCTCCCCTTAGAAACGCCAAAAAACAGACTAGCTCAGACGCATTCGGCCAGGCAAGAATTCATCACACAGGAACATTGATCCGGGACGATCCGAGAGCCTCGCTTTAGCGTATTAGATTCGGACAGGTCGGCCAGGGTGGTCCTCCCGCTATTCGTCCTTCGGTGGAAAACGCGGCCCATCAATAACGCTGAGGACTAGCTTTAAGTGCTCTACGGTCTGCGTTCCCTTTCGCACCCGTATCTCTTCAACCACGCGAGCTCGGCATAGCGCGTGGCATGCGTGACCTGCCTTTTCTTTCATTCGTTTATTGACTTCTTGCGCTGGGAACAGCTGCTCGTAATCGGCGAGCGCACCGCGTGCCTCCCGACGGATCGCGTTCGGCTCTTCGCTTTCGAGCGCCAGAATGTCGGCCAATAGGCTTCAACACGCTCGTCCATGGGTTCCCCCGCTATTCCACCCGCGGGCCACCGATGGGATTATAAGCTAACGAACGTCTGCTGTTGAGGAATAAGCGGACATCATGCAGTCCCGCAATGTATCTTCACAACCAAGATGCTCAAACTCCCGCCACCTATTTGGGCCCTAATCTACGTTCTCACGGCTGCCGCGATCAGCTGGGTTTAGTTGGTCCAAGGTGCCCGGCTTCCCACTCGCACCGTTGGGTATCTCGTTAGTCGCAATTTCGTGGATTCTACCCGTTTGGGCCATTGTGCTCTTCCGCCGCGAGGGCACCGAGGTCGAACCTACTTCACCAACCAATCGCAAGCTTGTTACGAGCGGTCCGTATCAGTTTATTTACCCGTAATCCAATGTATCTGGGCCTCGTCTTCTTACCCTTGGCATTGCAATCTGGGTCGGCGCGTGGCCGATGTTTGGTGCGCCCTTAGCCTTGTTCGCGACTGCTAATTGGGTCCACATTCCACTTTGAAGAAACAAAAATGCGTCGTCAGTTCGGAGCGGTGTATGACAACTACGTCGCGAGGGTGCGGCGCTGGATATGACGTCAATTGCTGTGGTGCAGGACTCCGAGCCGCCGGCAACGGCGGTTCCTTTTTATTTTTCGCCGGTTTTGCTGCCTTTTTCAGCCCCAAATCAGGGCCGGCAACCATGTCTTAAACTTCTCGTTTAGCATGCTGGACAGCCCCCCTCGCTCGCGTAATGCTTGAGGGGTGGGGCGTGAGGCGTAGCGTATATGTCTGAGAAGCGTAGCGTCGAGGCGGGCGCGGTGTCCTTTGTCGAGCGGCTTGCCAGTTCGCAGCTATTTGCGGCGCTGTTTGGCGACGGCATGGCACTGGTCGATGAGACGGCCACTTATCTCGACGGGCCAGGCCGCCTAGAATCCAAGAAACTCGAGCGCAGTGCCGGATTGGTCTACGCGACCGAAAGCTTAAGGCTGACCAATCGGCTGATGCATCTGGCCTCCTGGCTGTTGCTGCATCGGGCCGTGAAGGAAGGCGAGATATCACTTGCGCAGGCGCACAAGGAAAAGAGCAAGGTAACCTTGGCTGCCTGCGGGCCCTGCGACCCGAAATCACTGACTTTGTTGCCGCCGAAATTGCAGGAGTTGATCACACGCTCGATGCGGTTGCAGTCCGAAGTACGCCGGCTTGATGCGACAATGCACGCTGCGACGGCGCCGAAAATCGCCGTCGACAATCCGGTGTGGCGTCAATTGGGGCTCTTGCGCGCGGCTTTCGAACCCGGCGCACGGCGTTCCGGCACGTAAGAGCCGGCGTCGTTATTTCTTCAAGAAGCCAGAGAACTTCTTCTGGAAGCGCGACAGGCGGCCGCCACGGTCAACCAGGTGCTGCTGGCCGCCGGTCCAGGCCGGGTGCGATTTNGGATCAATATCCAGATGCAGCGTATCGCCGGACTTGCCCCAGGTCGAACGCGTGGTGAATTCGGTGCCGTCAGTCATGACGACCTTGATCATATGGTAATCGGGATGGCTGTCCGGTTTCATTCTGTGGCCTTGCGTAACCGCTATTCTCGGGAAGTGGGCGGCTATATAACGCGGCGGTCGCGGTCGGACAAGCCGATGCGTTTGACCGCAAATGGCGGGCAGGGGCATTAACTGTGCACCAGTGCCGTAGACCCACCAAGAGCTTTTGCCCACCGGCCAACAGAAACGATGCAACGACAAGAGTTCCGCGCCGCGGTCGCGCTTGCCGCAGTGTTTTCGGTCAGGCTGCTCGGCCTGTTCATGATCTATCCGGTCTTTGCCAGCTATGCCGCGACACTCGGCGGCGCCAATCCCTATCTGATCGGCGAAGCGCTCGGCATTTATGGGCTCACGCAGGGACTTCTGCAGATTCCATTCGGGTTGTTGTCGGACCGGATCGGGCGCAAGGTCATGATCGTCGCCGGACTGGCCCTGTTCGCGATCGGCAGCGCGGTGGCTGCGCTGTCCACTTCTATCGGTGGCGTCATAGTCGGCCGCGCCTTGCAAGGGGCGGGTGCGGTCGGCTCGGTGATCCTGGCGCTCGTTGCCGATCTGACGCGCGAGGAAACCCGCACCGCGGCCATGGCAATGGTCGGCATCACAATCGGCGCCTCGTTTATCGTCGCGCTGCTGGCCGGTCCGATCGTTGCAAAGTTCATCGGCGTAAGCGGCATCTTCTGGCTGATGGTTGGCCTTGCCATCCTCGGCATGGCGATTACCGAATTCGTCGTGCCCAAGCCGCCGCGTGTCAGCGTACATCGCGATGCGGAAGCCGTGCCGGCCTTGATCGGCGCTGTGCTGCGTGACCGCGAATTGCTGCGGCTCGACATCGGCATATTCGCGCTCCATGCCATGCTCACCGCAAGTTTTCTGGTGGTGCCGGATCTCTTGCGCGGCATTCTTGGCGTCGTCGTTCACGATCAGTGGATCGTCTATCTGCCGGTGCTGCTCGTTTCGATCGCGACCATGGTGCCGCCGATCGTCGCCGCCGAGAAATATCGCCACATGAAAGGGGTCTTCATCGGCGCCGTGGCGGCGCTCGCGGCGAGCCAGATCATGCTTTATTTCGGCGCCGCCAATATGTTCGCGCTGCTCGCGGCCCTCCTCGTTTTTTTCTCAGCCTTCAACGTGATGGAGGCGCTGCTGCCGTCGCTCATCACCAAGGTCGCGCCCGCCCACGTCAAGGGAACGGCGATGGGCGTTTATTCGAGTCTGCAATTTCTCGGCATCTTTGTTGGCGGCGTTATCGGCGGCTTTGCCCATCAGCGCGGCGGCAGCACCGCGGTATTCGCGACCTCGACCGTGCTCGCGCTGATCTGGCTCGCAGCCGCGGCGGGCATGGCGCAGCCAAGCCATGTCACGAC
>AF_2010_repII_A1DRAFT_10000374_pt1 | contig 9909 bp, 13 predicted proteins | sample AmaForreplicIIA1_FD_9195 | JGI IMG/M metagenome (IMG submission 9195)
GCGCGCCGCGCGAGCCGTTAAATTTTTCGATGTTCGCAAAGGCGACGAAATCGTCATTGGCCACCAGGGTGTGCGCGTGGTGCCTGTGCAGCGCGCGACGTCACGCACGGATATTTTCCAATTCACCAACACAATCATCGATGCCGATGAACCGAAATCGGCCATTATTCGCGAATTGGCTGAGGAACTGCGACGCGCTCGCAAAGCCAAAGGCAAAATCGCAGTTGTGGCCGGCCCGGCGATCGTGCGGACCGGCGCCGGTCAGCATTTGGTGCGCCTCATCGAGGCAGGCTATATCGGTCGACTTTTCGCCGGAAATCCATTCGCCGGTTACGACGTGGAACAGGCGTTGTTCGGTACTTCTTTAGGCATCAGCCTCGATCTGGCTTTCGCGCGCGGCGGCCGCGAGAACGTGATGCGTGCGGTGAATGCGATCCGCCACGCCGGCAGCGTTGCCGCAGCTGTTGAGAAAAATCTGCTGACCAGCGGGATCATGCACGCCTGTGTCCGTAACAATGTCGACGTCGTACTCACTGGCTCAATTCGGGATGAGGGATCGTTTCCCGGTGCAACGACGGACGCGATCGAGGGGCAAAAAGTGTTGCGCGAAAAACTCGCAGACGTGACGCACGCGTTGCTGCTGGCGAGTATCCGGCATTCGCTTGCGGCGGTGAGCATGCTTGCGCCCACCGTGAAAATCGTGTGCGTCGATATCGATGCCTCAGCGCTCGAGCGAGTCGTCGAACATCAGCCGTTACAGTCGATCGGCATGATCACGGACGTGGAACCATTCCTGCGGGAACTCGCCGATTGCCTCGCAGCCCAATAATATCATTCTGAGCGAAGCGAAGAATCTGTGATCAATTAGCAGCAGCAAAGCGAGGTGGCGACCCAATTCGACTCCTATCCTTTCGTTAGGCCATATGAAAGTTCTCGTCTTCGGCAACTCTGGTTCCGGAAAGAGCACATACGCACGAGCCCTTGCCGCGCGAGAGGGCCTGGCTCACCTTGACTCGGACTCGATTGTTTGGGGGGAGCCCGCCAAGATTCACCCCGGCAAGAATCCTGTGCAGCGCCCGGATGAAGCTGTCGCAGCTTCTCTTCAAGGCTTCATCGGTTCGCAGGCTGCCTGGGTCATTGAAGGTTGCTACGGCGAACTGATTCGAGCAGCGTCGGCTCACTGCACGCTTCTGGTCTTCCTCAACCCTGGGATCGATGCGTGCCTGGCAAACAATCTCAAACGGCCCTGGGAGTCACATAAGTACGCTTCGCTCGAGCTTCAGAACAGCATGCTTGATCAACTTCAAAAGTGGGTGGCCGAGTATTATCAGCGAACGGACGCATACTCATACCGAGTCCATCGTGAAATCTTTGATGCGTTCACAGGACCAAAGGTTGAGCATTGTGAAATCAGTGCATACGCGGCCTGACAACAAATTTCAGCCGTGACCGAGCCTGGAATGTTAAACGGCATGACTGAACTTCTCGCGGGCAAGGTTCAGGCTGGCTTCGGGGACGCCTCTCGCTGGTTGAACCTCTTCAACACTGCCTACAGCCGGAAGCTGGGGATGTCGGTCTTCCCTGGCTCGCTGAACATCGCACTCGATCACGTTTTTAATTGGTTCGAAGCGCACTACAAACCTCACATAATTTGGTTCGGCCGGGAAGAGTACGGCGGTGAGCGCGACATCCTGCTGCTGCCCTGTGAACTAGTCAGTCTCGATCATCGAAAAGCTTTTTTGTGGACGCCGACGACCGCTGCAAGGGATCGGCGAGATCCCTGGGTCGTTGAGATCGTCGCTGATATCAATCTGAGAAATCATTTCGGTTTGCAGGATGGCGATGTGGTCCAGATCAGGGTGACCACTAGTGGCATCTAATGATGAGCACCGTGCGTTAGGCTAAACTCTGGCAAATATGCGAGACCTGCCCAGCAATTGCGATCCACAGCAGCGCGACGTGTTATGCAGCGGGACAAAAATGTTCCTTTTCTGGTGCCTTCCGGCATTCGCGTTTGCACTCGGATTCTTTGTATCGCCTGCTCTGAGCACCGTTTTGTGGACCTTATCACTCGGATTCATGGGCACACTATGTTTGCTGAATGCCTCCCGATGCGGCCGGGTTCATTGTTACTTCACGGGCCCGTTTTTCATTCTCGGTGCGCTTGCTTCGCTGGGATATGGAATTGGGCTGCTACCTTTTGGGCCGTCGGGCTGGGAATGGATTGGTAACATTACGATCATTGGCGCGATCGTGTTTAGCGCGATTCCGGAACTCGTTTTCGGCCGGTATCGGCGAAATAGAGGCGATGAATTATGAATGCTAGAAAATACAATGAGTGAACAGAGCATTGCGGCTTATGACGTATCGCAGCGTGTCAAAACGTACGACGCCGACATGGAGTTGATGCATCCGAATCGATCAAAGATGATCGAAATCGCTCTTGAGGTGTTGCCATTTCCCAGGACAGCAGGTCTTCGAGCAATCGATTTAGGAATCGGTACTGGTTACTTCACTGAATGCTTTCTCAACAAGTTCCCGAACGGCCGTGTGCTCGGCATAGACGGCGCTCCGGCGATGATTGAGCTGGCGAAAGCGCGCTTAACATCATTGGCGTCGCGAGTCGAATGCGTGATCGGCGATTTTCGGCGGTTGCAAGAACTGGCTGCAGGCACAGGCACGGTCGATGTCATATTTTCTTCGTACGCGCTCCACCACCTTAGTCGCTCCGATAAAGAGGCGGTGCTAAAAGAGATAGTTGCGCTTCTTGTGCCTGGGGGATGGTTCTTGAACGCCGACCTGATTATCGCCAATTCAGCGGAACTAGAGACTCGCTTACAGCAAATCCGTATCGCTGGCATCGTGGAACGCGCCGGCGGTGCGGACAGCCGGTTTGCGGATTCAGCATTGACGAAGCAATTTTTGGCTGATCTCGAACTTAAGGAAGCTGATCAACCACTCACGCTTGCTGAGGACCTGGCGCTACTTCGAAGTTCTGGCCTCGAGAGCGCCTCCGCGTTCTGGCTTGAATACCGCGAGTTGGTAAGCGGCGGACAGAAATGACGTTCGCAATTAAGACCGAGGTCACCAATCCGCAGGCGAAAACGTTCACGTTCGCCACTCAGAAGACGATGTACGGCGGGAAGCACATCGCCAACGGCGATATAATCTTTGTCTTCGCGAGCGAGAACGAAGGCGGGCGAGGTCTCATTGCGAGCGGCGTCGTCACTTCGGCCAAAGCGATCGCCAAGAAACGCGGGGTCGCTCGGCAAACGCCACGGGTCAGCATCANGGTTAAATGCACTGCGCGGGCCAAGCGGCACCTCGGCCGGAGTGAGCTGAAGCCTTTTTGCGACTGGAACGATGATCGACCCGAAACAGAGCTCAATTTCAAATTCTACCGTCAGGCAACGAACAAGATTGTCGGCATCTCGGATGGAGCGGCAGCATTACTGCGCGGATTCTTTTAGGTCGGCGGATTTCGGACATGATTCGCCAACTGCGCCGGCTTATACATAATGCCGCGGTAATCAATGGGAACAAAGACGCTCGCTGTAATCGTCACGATTGCCTTCAGCGTGATCGGTGTATTGGGTGACTACTTCCTCAAGCTCGCCAGCGGGCGCGAGCAGCCACTGCGTTCGAGTTGGTTTTACCTTGGCTTCGCCCTCTACGCATCGACCGCGTTCGGCTGGGTGTTCGTAATGAAACACCTGAAGCTGGCTACGATCAGCGTCCTCTACTCCGTCTCGCTGGTGCTGTTGCTGACCGCGATCGGCGTGGTGTTGTTCCGGGAATCATTGAACTACTTTGAGTTGATCGGGATCGTGTTGGCCGTGACCTCGCTCGTGCTATTGATGCGGTTCGCCTAGAGCACCAAGATGAGCTTGCCCATTGTCATATTGATTGGTGCCGTGCTCGGTGCGTTGGGTGGTGCCGGCATCTTTTTTGAACCAAAGGAGCCTTACAAATGGCAAATTCTTTGTGCGGCGACATTGAAGGGGGTGTTGATCGCTCTCCTTACAGGGTTTTCGATCACTGCAATTACGCGATGGTGGCTCGCGATGGCTATCGGTGCTCTCTATGGATTGGCGTTTGGGCTCGTGATTTATCTCGCCAAGGGCGGTCCCAAATCGGGCGACGCCCCTTACGTGGTTCCCAGCGGGATTATCACAGGCGGACTGACCGGACTTTTCATCTTCCTTTGGGGAATCAGGCCAGCGTGAAGAAGGTGCCTATGCGATGCTCAACGTAAGGGCCACTCGGCTTTGTCTCGTTAGACTGGCATGAGAGTGTATCTTGTCATTCTCGCGATACTGTTAGTCGCGAATTCAGTACGTTGTTCCTACGCTGACCAGAAGCCCCTGGATGAAGAGTTCCTTCGTAATTACATGGCCGGCGAGTATGACCTCATCGGACGCAAGGCTGATTCGAATGCAACTTACAATGGGCATGTAACGCTTCGAGACGAAGGAGGGGTTCTACAAGTAAACCGAACCGTCGAAGGCAAGACCAATACATGCGCTGCTCGATTCGACACCGTAGCAGGCACCGATCGTATTCCGGTGTTAAGAATGCATTTTCGTTTTGATGGGAAGGAGTATGACGCCACTTATCGCTGGCAATCTGATCCTGACAATTACCCACGATTTACCGGCTATCTTTATGTTTCCGGTACCAAATCGCCTGGCCTCGAGGCGCTTTTCCCAATCCACAAATGATTGCAACGAAATTCGAAAGTTGCTTTGATTTTCGAAAGCACATTTTTAATGTTGATTGGCGGATGAACAGCAAGCAGGTAGCGGTCATTCTGAAATCGTTCGACACGCCGGATGAAGTGCGCGTGATGCTGAAAGGGAAATTCGAGTTGGTGCACCTGGGTGGTATCACAATTGGTCGTGCTACATATGAGCCCGGGTGGAAATGGAGCGAGCACGTCGGCCCCAGTGTCGGCGCGACCCGCTGTCCTGTTGAACATGTCGGACTCGTTCTTTCGGGAACTGCCACCATTGCATTCGATGATGGTCGAGTAATTGAACTGAAAGCCGGCCAGCTGTTTTACGTTCCGCCGGTGCCGCACGACAGCTGGGTCATTGGCGATGAGCCGTATGTGTCTCTGCACTTTCTTGGCGCTGAAAAGTACGGGACCTAAATCCGTTGAAACGGATGATCCCATTCCTCTAACAGATACACCGGGCTGAAGCCCGGTATTAATCAGCGTGCGAAAGCCCAGGCGATGTCATCCCGCGATACCAATGCGATCAATCTCATTAGCACCGGCTTTTAAGCCGGTGTCACAAAACGGCGAGGCATCGAAGCTGTTTCAACAGCTTTGTTAGCTTTGACGGTGTTCTTGCTGTAGTGCAAGGCCTCGAGTGAGACTCGACGAAGCGATGGCTTTGTCCTAAAAGCGCGGCATGAACAAGCTGATCCCAATACTTTTGCTTTCAACTGTGACGCCATTTTGTGCACAAGCAGAGCAAACCGGCGGCACACTCGCTGGCGCGCTTGTCGGCCAGGGACTTGCCGGCGCGAAGCTGGAGCGACGTTACGGTAATCATCTGTTGGTTCCGGTTTCCATAAATAACCGGCGCGGCGCGCTAATGATCGATACCGGATCGCCCAATACCCTCATTGATCGTAATAGCGTGAATACGTTCGGTCTTACGGTGGAAAAAACTGACTCAAGTGTCGGCGGTTTGTTTGGCCGTAGTTGGGAACGTTTCGGCGCGAGCAAAGCGAAAAGCATCGCAATGGGCAATTGCACGGTGACAAACGTTCCCGTGGCGATCGCCGATTTATCGGGGATGAATTCAGAGCGCAGCGCTGCCGCGACCGGATCCCACATCTCCGATTCCAAAGCGACGGCACATTTCAATGGAGTGCTCGGCGCACGTGAGATGGTCAAATTTGGAATGATCATCGATTGCACCCGGCAGATGCTTTATATCAATCCCAACGGCGCAAGCTCTGCGGTGAGCCAGAGTCTTGCGAGTTTCCTGGCCGGTCGCGGTTTTACCAGGGCGCCGATGCGACTCAACGCGAATGGTCACTTCGATGTTGAAGGCGCGCTGAATGGACACGCGACCCGATTTCTCGTGGACACTGGGTCTGCAACGACGCTAATCGACACACAGGTCGCGGTGAAATCTGGAACTAGCGTGACCGCGCTTGCAGGTTACGGTGCGGGCGGCGCAGGTAACCTGGTGGAAGGCGTGAATCGCACCGGCGTGAAGGAACTGGCGATCGGAAATTTCAAACTGGCAAATGCCGAGGTCGTCCTGGCGCACGTATCGGGCGACATTCTGCTCTCGAAATCAACAGCGGAATCCAACGCAGGCGTCTTGGGCCAGGATTATCTCGCGACCAATTTCGCGGTGATCGACATGGGCGGCAAGGCGCTTTACCTGCGTCATCCCGATTCGCGGTAAGTTCATTTGTCATGTTGAGCGAAGCTTCTAACGCTACGCGTTTACCCTTTCACCAGTTTCGGAACAGTCGCCTTAGCGAGGCTCGTGAACGCGGCGACCGCGGTGTTTGCGGCTGAGTCGCTCAATCGCAACAGACCAATATCCAACCCGAGATTTTTGCCGCGCAATCGGATGGCCCTTAACTTGAGATTCTCCCGTCCCCGCAAGGCGATCTTTGGCATCAACGCGGCGGCTTGCGACGGACCAAGCGAGCGAAGAAGCGTTTCGATAGCGCTGATCTCAGCAATCACGTGAGGGCGGACCATATGTTTTCGACAAATTTCGTCTGACATCCTGCGCATCACAAAGGTATCGGTCAATTGAAGCAGGCGTTGCTGGTGTAATTTCCGGAAATCGATCACGCGCCGGTTTGCCCACTGGTGGTTCTGGGCCACGATTAGTGCAAATTGATCCGTGCAAAGACGCTCGTAAGTAAGATTTGGAGAATGGCGGGTTAGAAAACCCAACCCAACATCCATGCGGCCTTCTTCAAGCGCCGTCTCGATCTCAGTGGAAGAGATTTCTTCAACCGTGACGCTGATTGCCGGGTGATCGGCGACAAATGCGCCGAGAAGTTGCGGAACAAGCGGCACATTCAACACAGGAATCACACCCAGGCGCAATGCGCCGCGTAGTTCTCCCGGTTCACCATTCAGTTCGTGGAGAAGACTCTCCACCTGATGAAGGAGCGCTCGAGCGTGCTCTTGAAAGATCAAACCTCGTGGAGTCAGCAAAATCCTTTTCCCGCGACGTTGGAACAGAGGCACGCGAAGACCAGCTTCCAAATCCCGCATTTGCTGCGAAACGCTCGGTTGCGAAATTCCGAGGCGGTCAGCCGCGCGGCTAAAGCTTCCCGCTTCCGCGACCGCGAGAAAATAACGGAGATGGCGAATGTCCAATGGCTCCGACATGGAAGAAGGAATATTGTTCAGCCGGGATACCAAATGCAATCAGGAGCTTGATCACGAGCGAGAATTCTGCTTCCATAGGCAAAACTTATCAGGCTATTTCCAAAACCTTCGAACGCTACGATGACCTCGAAGCTTTTCCTCCTTGCTATCGCGCTGAGCATTCTGGTGGTGCCAGGCTGCAACAAGAAGTCCAGTTCTACCGTCCGGAATTCAAACAAAGTCCGCGTCGGCTACATCGGTCTCACTTGCGAAGCACCGATCTTCGCCGCTTACGAGAAGAGCTTTTTCAAGGAGGAGGGACTGGAGCCTGAACTGGTGAAGTGCAACTGGTCCACTTACAAGGATGCATTGGCGCTTGGCAGCTTCGACATCACTCATCATCTGGTGATGCTCTTCCTCAAGCCGGTCGAACAGGGTTTGGATGTACGATTCCTGGCCGGGATTCATCGGGGATGTCTGCGCGTTCAAGCGGGCGTGAAAACAAACATTCACACGATCGCGGACCTGAAAGGAAAACGAATTGGTGTGCCCGGAATGGGGACGCCGCCGTTCGTTTTCGCAAATCGTGTCTTTGGAACCCATGGGATCGATGCTGGAAAAGACATTACGTGGAAGGTTTATCCGGCGGGTGAATTAGGTCTGGCGATCGACAAAGGCGAAATCGACGCGGTGGCCAATGCGGAACCGATCGGGAGCCTGCTAATTGCAGAGGGCAAGGTAAGAAACATTGCAGACATGATAATGGATGCGCCCTACAAGGATGAATATTGTTGCGAGGTAATCGCAAACGGCAAATGGGTGGATGGCAATCCTGACACCGCGGCCAGAGCAACGCGCGCCCTTTTGAAAGGCGCTAAGTGGGTCGAGACCAATCCAAAAGCGGCAGCAGTGCTGGCCGTGGAAAAAAAATATCTCGCCTCAACGCCTGAACTGAACACAGTCGCTCTCGCACGTTTGCGCTACATACCAAGTGTGCACCTGGCCGAGGAATCGGTTTATACAATTGGCCGGGAGATGCAAACCGCCAAGATGCTGTCTCCGGAGACCGACACCAACGCACTTGCCAAGCGAGCCTTCATGCACCTTCCGGGCATTACGGACGAATGGCTTAAAACACTCGAGGTGGAAAAGATTGCCGGCGCCCAGGTCTCGCCAGGAGATGACATCCGGTTAATCGCGTCCTTAATCCAACGAGACAATGGAGGTTCCTGTTGCCAAAGAAAAATGTTCGATCAGCCCGACCAGGATGCGCCGAACCTCGCCGACCCTAACGCGCCGTGTCCGGAGAAAAACACCGTAGCCACGCAGAAATAAGCGGGCGGCAAAGACAAGATAATCGCGCTGTCATGTTGAGCGGAGCGAACCATCTCTGTCTATTTTCTTCAAACAGGCGTTGTAATTGATCCGAGATTCTTCGCTTCGCTCAGAATGACTGCAATCGGAGGAAAATGAACGCGAACGGAGCGATTACCAATGAACGATCAAGATTGCCCTGGCCAATGCAGTTGGCTGTTCCAGCCGCGAGTTTGATTACGTTCGGAACTCATTTGTTGATCGCACAAAACGCGCCGCCGCTCGAAACGCGTTCTTATATGCTGCTTTTTTGGGAAATCGTTGGCGTTTCAATTGTTCTCGCAATCGCGCAAAAGTTTTGGCCAGTGTTGCGCGGATGGATGCGACACATGTGGCCGATTTTTACAGCTGCTATCTTGTTACTCGGTGTTTGGGACATGATAACGGTAGGCTTGCACTTGCTTCCACTGCCGTATTTTCCCGGACCTGCAGCGGTGTTACGCAGTCTGATCAGCGATCGTGGACTCTTGCTCGACAGCACGTGGCACTCGCTCGTTTTGCTTGTAAGTGGCTACACACTCGGCGTGATCGTCGGACTTGTTAGCGGCGTGTGCATCGGCTGGTCGAGCTCGGTGCGCTATTGGGGGATGCCGTTGCTAAAGGTTGTAGGGCCGATTCCAGCAACAGCATGGATTCCGATTGCGATGGTCGTGTCGCCTTCGGCAATCATGTCTTCAGCTGGATTGATTGCACTGGCGGTATGGTTCCCGGTCACAATGTTGACCGCTTCTGGGGTTTCCAACACACGGGCATCTTATCTTGACGTTGCTCGGACCCTCGGCGCAGGCCGCCTCTATCTGATCTTTCGAGTGGCGATACCAGCCGCGATTCCGAATATTTTCATTGGATTGTTCATGGGACTGGGTGCTTCGTTTCTAACTCTGGTCGTGGCGGAGTCTGTGGGAGTTAAGTCTGGTCTTGGTTGGTATGTTAGTTGGGCGCAAGGCTGGGCCGAATACGGGAAAGTTTTCGCCGCGCTCATTATCATGGCCGCCTTCTTCTCCACGGTGATGACTTTGCTGTTCAAACTGCGCGACCGAGTTCTGGTCTGGCAAAAGGGAATAATCAAGTGGTGACCACGAATATTGCGGCCGCGTCAGGCGTTCGCGTTCACGAAATCTGCAAAAGTTTTCCCGTGCCAGACGCACCCGACACAAGCCGACTCGCCCTCGGCG
>AF_2010_repII_A1DRAFT_10000377_pt1 | contig 9877 bp, 7 predicted proteins | sample AmaForreplicIIA1_FD_9195 | JGI IMG/M metagenome (IMG submission 9195)
AGGCTTATCAAAGACCGGTGTTTGCGCTGCCGCGGCCGGCTCCTCGGCCGGCTGTATCGTTGTCGGCGCTTTAACCCCCGCCGTTGCAACCGGCGAAGGAGTTCCAGCCGGTTGTTTCTCCTGGATGAGCTCCGGTCTTGAGACAAACTGTGGCTTTTTTTCTGCCATAGCAACTTCGTTTTGGATTGTCGCCTCCCGCGCCTTTGTTTCGACCTTTGGCGCAGCGACCAGGGGCTCAGGTTTTTTCTCTCCCGTAGAGGTCACCGTATCCGGCTTTACAGTTTCCGTTTTGGATGCCGCCGAGTTCGCTGACGGAGCCTGACTTAGACTCTCTTCTACTGCCGGGTTTACTTTCGAAGCAGGTTCCACAGTGACAACAGGTTTCGCCTCGGATTTTGGAACATACACCGGCGGCTCCAGCTTTTTTTCTTGGATCGACGCGTTTGGCTCCGGCGGTTTTGTTATTTCCGTCTTAAGTATGACTGTGCCTGGTCCTTCGGCCTGGCTCTCGTTCTCTTCTCGGGCCGATGTCACTTTTGAGGGAAACTGTTGCGTAACAGCTGCTGCTTTAGCCTCGGCGGATTCGACTTTTTTCGTGGCTATTTCCGGCTTACCTACTTTCCCCGTTTTGTCGACGAGCGATTCAGGTTGCGCGCGGAACTCGTCTGCCGTTACTTGCTCTCCGGGAACACTAACCTTGGGAACCACGCCTGCAACGGTTTGGCCTGTTTCGGCCAAAGAGACATCTGGAATTGTTTCAACTCTTTGTGGAGTAAATTCTACTGACGGTATTGTGATTTGATTCAGCTTGCCACTCGCTGGTACCAATTCCACAGCGCTTTTCTCCGCCACCTCACTCGCCCTTACGGTCTCGGATGCGTGCTTATCTGCAGTAACCTTCGATGAGCCCATTTCTTCTCTCAGTGAAGAGCTAATCTCGACTTGTTCTAGCTTTTCAACAGCCACTGGCTCATCAGCACTGGGTGATGTTTTTTCAAACAGCGCCGATGGTTTGCTCTGTGAGCCGCCGGTTTTCTTCTCGACCCGTGCCGCCTGAACTGTTTGTGAAACCGGTAATGCCGGCGTACCAGGCTTGGTTTCGGCTTTCGTTTCGACCGACCTGCTGGCAAGGGTTTGTTCCTGGATCGGAGCACGAAAATCCGGCTTAGGCTCCACAGGACGATAGGTAACCAACCTCATAGGCCCGTCTTCCTCCACCACAAAGATCACCGCCACTTGTAGAAGGTCGTTTTGACTTACCTCTTGCCGCAAAAAGGCGCGCACTTTTTGCTTGGAAAAGTATGCCACCGCTCTTTCCAACGAAACCCGAGGACCGGAAGGCTCACGAACAACTTTTCTCCAGGATAGGTTCAAGCCGTAACCACTGACGTCCTTTTCCTGATAGATGTCGGCGTCACTTGCGAGAATGGATAGTAACTCGATGCCGTACGAAGCAAACAGCTGATTCAACTTTCCGCTGTACTCCCCGCTGGCTTCAAACGTTTCCGGCGCGGCTAAGACAACTTCGAGATAGCGCTCATCCGGGGTCGTTGCAGCTGAATGGGTAAAAAATCCGATTCCTCCAACTGAAGCGATATTATTGGCAAATTGAAGACTAGCGGTTTTCGGATTGCTTACGATGCGCTCCACCAACCGATCCAAATTGACTTTGTATTTGTCGCCGAGATATCTGGCTTTAGAAGTGCTGTAATAAGATGCTGGAGTCGTGATCAGGCCGAAGGGCGCATTTTTCGCTTTGGGTTCATCCATCAACCCGCATCCCACCACCATTACCGCCAACGACAGAGCCGTGACTGTCAGAATGAATTTATATTGTCTCATGCGTCCTCTCTTAGCGCCCAAAATCGGAGTTTGACAGGGACCAAGCATCCCTTATAAAATAGTTGTGTTGTTTTCGCGCAGCGCCCACATACTATAAACGCACAACATCTCGAAGACAACAAAATTATCCACTAAGGGCGGAATAAAATGGCGTTAGGTGAGCTATTACGCGCAAAAAACGTAATTACCGAGGCACAGCTTGAACGAGTTCTCCGCCAGCAGAAAATTGCCGGTGGTCGCTTCGGCGACAACGTTATTGCGCTCGGTTACATTACCCGCGAAAAACTCGAAGGCATTCTTCAGGAACCGCCGCCGGTCCCAACCACGATTCAAGAAACCGGCTTAGAATCTAACTTTGTACTTAACTTACTTTTGCGGCTCATGTATATCTCGGGTATTCAAACAATCCCGGAGTTGTCGGAGCATATAAAACTCACCCGACGCGTTGTTGAGTCCTTGTTAACGTTCGCCAAGAACGAGGCCTTAGTAGAAATTCGCGGACCTTCCGAAAATAACTACACGATTATGCGCTACGCCCTCACCAACGCAGGACGGAGGAGAGCGGCGGAAGTGCTCAGGCGGTGTGAATATATCGGCCCTGCTCCGGTGGCCCTAGAGAGCTATCAGATTCAGGTCCAGAAACAGACCATTACGAATGAGATTATCTCCATTGAACGATTGCAAAAAGCTCTCTCGCATCTCGTGTTACCGCCAGACCTGATAAGAAAACTAGGACCTGCGGCAAATTCCGGGCGCGCCATTCTCGTCTTCGGCGGAACGGGGAACGGCAAGACATCCATTGCAGAAGCCTTGGCTGCCACTTTTCAACAATCCGTTTATATTCCTTATTGCATCGAAGCGGACGGGCAAATCATCAAGTTTTTTGATCCCGCGGTTCACGTCCCGGCTAACTCCCAGCCTGCGGAGTCCAACGGCCATGCCCATCCCATGCTATTGCCTCAAATGGAATATGACCCGAGATGGGTACGCTGTCGCAGGCCCCATATCATTTCCGGCGGAGAACTGACACTGGAGATGCTCGACTTGGATTTCGATCCCTATTCGAAGTATTACGAGGCGCCGCTTCAAATGAAGGCCATCGGCGGTATATTTATCATCGACGACTTCGGTCGACAGCGAGTGAGGCCGAACGATTTGCTGAACCGCTGGATTTTTCCCCTCGAGCGAAAGGTCGACTATCTTACGCTTCACACGGGGAAAAAATTCGAGATGCTCTTCGACCAGTTGGTTGTTTTCGCCACCAACTTTCCTCCGGAAGAGCTCATGGATCCCGCCCAACTCCGCCGCGTGCATTACAAATTGAGGATCGATCCACCGACCTTGGAAGAATACAAAGAAATCTTTCGCCGCATTTGTGAAGCGTACGGGCTGAAGTTTTCCGAAGATCTCTTTGCTTATATTATCAACTCTTTTTACCTTAAGCATAAAGTGCCATTTGCAGGCTTCCATCCGAAGTTTATCGTCGAGCATACCATCGCCAGCTGTAACTACAACGGAACGCCTCCCCAATTGACCCAGCAGCTTGTCAACGATGCGCTGGAAAACATGGTCATTTTACCGACACCGGCGGCGCGTGAGTAGTAAAACACAATGAAACAGGTCGCCCTTTTGGTTCACCCTCCCGACTCTTCTCCCGCGGCAGTGTCGAAGGTGCTGGAAGGCAAGGGCCTTTCTGTTCATGTAAGTCGCAGCTTGGATGACGCGGAACGGATGCTCTCAGTCATACCCGCCCACCAGATAAAGTTCATTTTCGCCGACGTAAATCTGTGTAATGGCGAAATCTGGGGATCGTTCGTTGAAAAGCTCCGGCGCACCCCCTCCGAGATCATTCTTACCTGTTATCACCCTCAGTACGTTCAAAATCTCTACCAGCTTTTAGGGCAGCAAAATAACCTCCCCGAGCACGCGGTGGTAACCACCGCCACCAAGGCACCCTCGATCATTGGTGAAACTCCTCAGTTTCACGATGCCCTTAATCTCGCCCAACGCTACGCGATGCACGACATTACTGTCCTTATCACTGGAGAGACCGGGACCGGCAAGGAGGTCATGGCCCAATACATTCATTCTCAGGGACCTCGAGCGGAGAAATCCTTCGTCGGATGCAACATGACTGCGATTCCCGAGACCTTGGTCGAAAGCGAATTGTTTGGTTACGTAAGGGGTGCTTTCACCGGCGCCGATAGAAACAAGAAGGGACTAATAGAAGCCGCCGAGGGCGGAACGCTCTTTCTCGATGAGATCGGTGACCTCGCTCCCCCTATTCAACTCAAGCTACTGCGCTTTCTCGAAACTCGTGAATACTATAAAGTCGGAGACCCGGCGGCTAAGACTAGCGATGTCCGGATCATCGCCGCAACCAATAGAGAACTGGATCAAGCCATCCAAGAAAACGGATTCCGAAAGGATCTGTACTTTCGCCTGAACAGTGCGAGAATTATTCTTCCCGCCCTTCGCGAGCGCAAGGAAGATATCATTTTACTGATCGCTAACTTCGTTTATGGCGCCTGCCAGCAGTTTCAGAAGCCCCTGAAAAAAATCAGCAGCTCGGTGAAAGCCGTATTTCTTGACTATCCTTGGCCGGGAAACATTCGCGAGCTGAAGAGTGTTATTGAGAGCGCAGTCATGGTTTCCGACGGCGATTACGTAACCGTGAGTGATCTACCCATGAACTTACAACAATACGCGACGCGTCACCGAGAGCAGATCGCCACTAAAGCTATACGCAATATCGAAGAAGGGGAAAAGACGCTCATCGAGGAAGCACTCAGACAGACCCACGGCAACAAAGCCAAGGCGGCAGAAGCACTCGGGATTTCTACCCGAACGCTCTACCGAAAGATCGAAAAATTTGCTTTATCCACTTAATTCGTTTCTCAGAGGTTTGACGTAGGACCTCGGAAAGAAATCACACAAAGCATAAGATCGCCATTTGTGCCTTGCCGGATCAAGTTTTGAAAGAACAAATTTTAATATCCACTGCCCTATTCCTGCTGTTCACCTGCGTGAAGGCGTTTGATGCCCACGGGGATGCCGCTGACGCGGAGACATCCAAAGCAAGCGAGGCTAAACTTTTCGCCACCGCCGACGAATCATCTGAAGTGTTGGCCACTTTCCAGAAGCAAGAACGGTACGTTCCCCTAGCTGAAATATTAGGAAGTGACGGAACCAAATGGTATTTGATCAAGATCGACACGGGCACCATAGGATGGATGAAAGAAAGCGATAAAGAAGCCGCGCGAAAACTTGATAGCTATTTCAGACCTGTCCCCGTCGAACTCTCATCTCCTTCGCCTAGGGATCTTCCTTCCTCGACGCCGGGTTCCTCCCTTGGAAACAGAATTGCCGTGCCCGTAGAAAGCAATGGTTCGTCCGTCATCGTGCGCGTTACTTTCAACGGGTCGCTGACCGCCAATTTGGCCTTAGATACCGGCGCGACGACGACCGTGGTTTCTCGTCGCATAGCGCGCAGCCTGAGACTTGCCTCGCTAGGATCAAGGATGATGGTCGGAATCGGAGGCAGCGTCGTTGCCCCAGTAGCCCGCATAGAATCAGTGAAAGTGGGCGATGCCGAGGTTTCTAATTTGCAGGTTTCAATCCACGATTTTTCTCCCGACTCGCGTGTTGAAGGATTACTCGGCTTGAACTTCTTAAATCAGTTTGAGGTCTCTCTAGACTCGCGAAAACGCCAACTTTTTTTGACTCCCCGTTAGTGGTTAGCATTCATTTGTCCCAAAAGGCTTTCTCTTGCCTTATCGGTAGAGAGATTCTCCTTACGTACAATTTTGTTAAAGATGAACAGAATTGTGGGAGTAATGTGGCCCTTGGCTGAAACAAGTGCCCTAATTTAACCAGAACCGGGAAACTTTGGCCTCAGCAGCATCTGGCAGCCAATTTGCTTCCAATTGCTACGAACCTGTAATCGTAGATCCAAAGCTCCGTCAGGCAGTAGAGCTTCCCATGTTGCCAGTACAAAAGGAAATTCAAGACGACCGGTCTAGACCCGTCCCAGAGAACCACTCGGCAATCTTATCGGCCGGCAAGGTGGTTGATTCCGTTCACGACCTGCGCCAGCGTCTCCAAGGTCTGCAAGATATCGATCTCGATCAAATCACGAAAGCAGTTGAACGCCTCTCTGAACTGAGAACGCATCTTCTAACTTTGCAGAGAGCTATGTGGGTTGTGAGCGAATTGAGCGCGTGTCAAGCGAAAGTTCTTCAGGCCCAGAATGAAGTTACCCACGAGCTAAACCAGCTCAAGGTCAAGATTCTGGAAGCACTTTNTCGACTTAGCAGCAAAGAAAAAACAGACAGGCTCGTCGCCATCGGTAACCGTCAAAAGGGTCCGGCTGGGACAGGCGATCAGCCCACGGTTGGGAATTCCCAATCTCCCACGATTCTCGATTTGCAGAGCCCGGAGTTGGAGAGCACGGCGCAACTTGAAGCTGACCAAACGGTTCAACCCACCCATGAAATCCAACAGGGGGCCGAGACGTTCCCACCAGCCGACGACGTGATACCGTCATATCACGACCACGATCTCGTCGCGGATATTCCTGCCAGTGACAGCAATCTCCTGCCCGATGAGCCAACCTTCGGATCAGGCAATGAAGCGCCGGATTTCGGCTTTCTAAAAAACGCTAGCGGCTCAAGTCTCGACTTCGACTTTACCGATGAGGTTCTCGAATCCAACAAAGGTGACACCCTTGACGAGCCCCATGAGCTATTGAGCAGGCACGTGTCTACTGCGAGCAGTCAAAATGTCCCAAGTACCGCCGCCGATACTTTCGATTTCGATAAGAAACTCTTGGATGATCTCATAAAGAATTACGGGGAATTTGCCGTATCTCCCGACCTTCCCTCCGCAGGCGAGGTGTTAAACCGATCCGAGAAACCTGAACGTCCTTCCACTTCGCAGGTCACCAACGAACCGGAAGTGACCATCGACCGGTCCGTGCCCGCTAACCAAAATCACGGAGAGTTCGATCGCAAACTTAAAAAACTGATTAAAGACTATGGCCAGGTGGATCTCTACTCGCAAAATAGTTCTGCGAAGACAAAATTCCGTGCGTTGGGCGCCTTCGTGGTGCTCGGAGCGGTCTTGTCCGGCATATACTATTTCTCCGCTCCGAAATCCTCAGCTGTGCCCAACTCAGCCGCCACGCAGAGTCAAGCGTCAACCGGTTCTGAAGAGCCTGTGACAGATTCTTCAGCGCCTTCCAAAGACTCGGTAGGTCAGGTGCCGCCGCAGACGGTTGAGGTGAGTGAGTCTTTGGCAATCACAGACCAGCAAGGCATTAAAAAAAAAATTAAAAAGGGTGGTTCAAAACAATGAAAAACGAATTGCAGAATCTGACGGAAGACATATCCCGTCTCTACGAAGAGGTCACTCAAAAAACGCAGTCCATGGGGCAGCTTGACAGCATCACGCGGCTGTACGATGAATTGCAAAGCCAGCTGCACGACATTTCTACCGAAGAAGTGGACCTGTTACAAAGTCAGATCAAATCGACATTGGAACAGATGGTCAGTATCAGCAAGAATCTGGCAGTGATCAAAACGCTCAAACTGACCCTCAACGGGCATGAAGAGAACGTTGACCCACTCAAGAAAAGTCCAACCCCCTCCGGTTTTCGACGATCATTAGAGGACCGTTGACTCAATAGGATGTAGGAATGCAGTATGCAAGGAAATCTTTCCCAGATCAGTCTCAATGATATTCTTCTTCTCGCCACCGGCGGCAAAAAATCGGGAGTTCTTAAGTTAAGCCGCGGCAAGGAAACGGTGGAGGTTTTCTTCTCCGACGGAGACATTCTTCACGCCACGTGTCCCATCGGCGAAGGCGAGAAGGCCCTTCTCTATCCGGTAACCTGGGGGGAAGGCACATTTACGCTACTGCCTAACGGCGCCCCGCCGGCCACTACCATTCAAAAGACCGCCGCACAGATTCTGGATGAAGTTCGGGCCATGAGTAGAGAGTGGGAAACTATTCTCGAGGTCATACCCTCGGGGAAAACTGTAGTCCGGATCGCCGACTTGGGCGACGAACAAAGCGGACCGATTACAGTTCCCCACGTCGGATGGCGCGTGCTTAGCAAGATTGACGGGAGACGAAACGTCCAGGAAATCGCGGAGATTTTACGTGTTCCCTACGCTTATACCGCCAAGGTCATTTTCAACTTGCATAAGGCCGGTTTGGTGGAAATCGTCACACCCGCTGCAAAACCGGCCGGCGAAGTGGTTCCCTCTGTACTTCTTAACCGTCTTAGTAGTATTCTAACCGATATTATCGGGCCGATGGCTCCTATGGTCCTGGGAGACCTGATTCAGACACTCGGAGAGTCTCAGGATGCTTTCCCGGAAGCCAAACTCGATGAGCTCATCGGGCTCCTGAGTCGAGAAATATCAGACGGAAAGTTACGAAACAAATTCGAGGAGCTTGTATTCCAGGAAATATCAAACTTTAAGAAGTTCTAGCCAACGAGGGAACTAGGAGGAGAAATGAGTGAGGACTCCGTTTCCATTGAGAATTCGAAGTTTGGCAAGATTCCACCGCTGTCGTGGCAAGCCATGAGTTTAAGATGGAAAATCGGCACCGCCTTCAGCGGTATTATCTTACTGCTGGGTTGCTTGGTACTGGCCATTGTCTACTACCTCACTAGCAGCGCTCTTCGCAAACAAGTGGACTTCCGAGCCTCGGCTATTGCGACGAATCTCAGCGACGCAGCCGCCGGACACGTCTCGCGCAGGAATACGCTCGAACTCGACGCATTGACCGCGAAATATGGTCGTCTCGAGGGAGTCGCCTATGCGTACGTCCAGGATGGCAAGGGAGAGGTCATAGCGTCCAGCGTGCAACCCTTCCCTCCAGAGCTGAAAGAGGCCAACGGCACTGACGCCCAAGCCAGGACAGTAGGATCGAGGGAAGTGGAGCTGCGCGGCAGATCCGTCTATGAAACCAGGGCACCGATTCTCGACGGCCAACTCGGAGCAGTGCGTGTGGGGCTATGGGCTGATACCGTGCAGCAGGATGTTCGCAACACCCTTTTTCCCATCGTAGCGCTGATCGTTTTTTGTCTCCTCATTGGCGTTGTCGTATCGATGGTGATCGCAACCACAACGATCAAACCTATTATCGAATTGGCGGCGGTCGCGGACGATATCAGTCGCGGGCGGCTCGATACGCCGGTCTCGGTCCGATCGAGTGATGAAGTTGGAGAACTCGCTCTTTCACTCGAACGCATGCGGGCCAGCCTCAAAGCCGCCATGGCTCGTCTGAGCAAAAGTTGAAATTTGTTGTGCCTAGGCTTCTAAAAAAGGAGAAAGCAGATGAAAGCAAAATTGCACGACGTCCTCACCATGGCTCTGGCCGGACTATTCTTTACCGGGGTCAGAGTTGGCGTTGCAGCAGAAGGAGGCGCACCTCAGGGCTTAAAAAAAGTAGTTATTGCTTATAGCAGCATCTCGCCCAACCAGGCTCCCTCCTGGGCGGCCTATGAGACGGGCCTGTTTCGCAAATATGGTTTGGACGTTCAGCTGATTTTCGTCGAAAGTGGAAGCAGAACCGTCCAAACTTTGGTTTCTGGAGATGTGGTCGCAGCCCAAGTGGCCGGGGCCGGAGTGATCCAAAGTAACCTCCAGGGATCGGGCGTGGTTTTGATTGCGGGTTTTCTCAACACACTGGATTATAAATTGATGGTCTCGCGGGATATCACGCGTCCCGACCAACTCAAGGGTAAAGCCGTTGCCGTCAGCCGCGCCGGCTCCTCCTCTGACTTCGCCACGCGTTATGCGCTGGAGAAATACGGCCTTGTCCCCGACAAAGATGTCGCCATTCTCCAAATCGGCAGCCAGCCTGCTCGTTTCGCCGCTCTGGAAACTGGTAAAATCAACGGCGTCATGGTTTCGATTCCCGTTACCGCGAGAGCCGCAAAATTGGGTTTTAACGCATTGGCTGATCTTCAGATGTTGGGGCTTGAGTATCAACACAGCGCCCTCGCAGTGAGTCAGAGCCT